>FWPV01011588.1_pt1 | contig 13975 bp, 16 predicted proteins | sample 2228371 | NCBI WGS metagenome assembly FWPV01 (sample SAMEA103939776, study PRJEB20133) | metagenome
CTGGTTTTATTTCAGCGAGGCCTATTCGCAGGGCGTGCGCCTGTGGGCCAACGCTCGCAGCCTGCCCGAGCTGAATTATGAGAATCCGGCGGTAAAAGATTTTATCTATGCCGGGCCGGATTCCGTGATCCGCGCGTACCTGCGGGCGGGAATCGACGGCTGGCGGCTGGATACGGCCTTTGAGCTGGGCTTCCAGGCACTGCACGAGCTGACCCAGGCGGCTCCCCAGGAGAAACCGGGCTCGCTGGTGGTGGGTGAAATCTGGAGCTACCCGCAGGACTGGTTCCCGGCCCTCGACGCGGTGATGAATTTCACCCTGCGGGAGATCATCCTGAACAGCCTGCAAGATAAGGTTGCCCCTGGCGTATCAAATGAGATGATCGCCCGGATGATCGCCGACGCGGGGATTGAGCCCATGTTAAAGTCGTGGGTGCTGCTGGATAACCACGATGTGGTGCGGCTGACCGACTGCCTGCCCGACCCGGCCGACAGGGCGCTGGCCCAGGTGCTTCAGTTCACCCTGCCGGGGTCGCCCAACCTGTATTACGGCAGCGAGCTGGGGATGGAAGGCGGGGTGGACCCGGCCAACCGGGCCCCGATGCGCTGGGACCTGGCGCATCCAGACAACCCAGCCTACCGCTGGATCAAGAAGCTGATCGAGCTGCGCAAAAACCACCGCGCCCTGCGGATCGGTGACTACCGCAAGCTGGTATCCGGCAGCCTGATCGCCTTTGAACGCTGCACCGAGAAGGTGGATGAGACTATCCTGGTGATGGCCAACCCGACCGGCGAGACCGTGGAAGAAACCATCCTGGCGCCCGATTCAAAACTAATGAACGGGTCAAAGCTGGTTGATTTGCTGCGCGGCGAGGTGGCATCCCGGGTCTGGAGCGGGTTGATTCACGTCCGGCTCGGGCCAAAATCGGCGCTGGTGTTAAAGCCGCAGACAGAAGCCATGGATGGGTACACGCCCTACAAGCGGATCCCGTGACGCTGGCCTGGGAGTTGGCAAGCTTATCAAAAAGAACGTTTGGACAGCCCCATCATGAGCGGTTCATCACATTTTCGATGTGAACGATTTCTATTTTTGCAGCGCGGAGAAATTCCAGCGCATTTTCATCCACGCGGTAAGCGACATGATATACCAGCCGGGTGATGCCGGCATTGATCAGCGCCTTAGAGCAGTTGATGCAAGGAAAATGGGTCACATAACAGGTGCACCCGCGCGTGGATACGCCGTGCAGAGCCGCCTGGATGATCGCGTTGGTTTCAGCGTGAATGGTGCGCACGCAATGCCCGTCCACCAGCAGGTGGCCTTTTTCATCGCAGTGGGGCTGTCCCGCAGGCGAGCCGTTAAACCCGGTGGTCAGGATGCGTTTATCCAACACCAGCACACAGCCGACCAGCGCGCGGTCGCAGGTGCTGCGCTCCGATACCGCGCAGGCGATTTTCATAAAATACGAATCCCAATCTGGCCGCATATTGGATCCTCCAACAGATAATAAACGAGATTTTAAGCGATACCGTGGATTTTGTGTTGATCAGTCAGGTCAAATATTAATAGATCAACGGAACGATTCTTTTCGTCCGTGTTCGGTAATTCAAGTAATCTTCTCCTAGCTGTTCAATCATGAATGTTTCCTCTACGTTTATTCGATACAGAAATCCAAGAGTTACAGGGATCATCATGGCAAAAACAGACAGCCAGTTGGAAAGCGAAGTCGAAATCCCAAGGAAAATCATCAATTGACCGAGATATCCGGGATGCCTGATGACTTTATACAGGCCGGTTTCAATGATTTTCTGGTTTTCCAATTTTGCCACGGAATAAGTGAAATACTGATTCAAGGTCACGATGGAGTGGACTCTGATTGCCAGGCCAAGCGCGACCAGCGCTAGACCAATCGCAAAAAAGGTGTTCCAGGGATAAACCCTGCCCGTTTTTGTTGCACCTAAGGAGAATGACAGGGCATAGCCCAGGGTAATGAGGCCATACAACAGCCGCAAACTTCCTTTGTCTCCGGAGGATATTACTTTGCCCCTGCCCCTCTTTTTCAAATTCATAAACATCTCGAAGAAGCCGTATAAGTATGAAATCGCGATAATCATGATTACTTTTGGATCCATGTCCTCATCTCCTGATTCTGTTGTGCCTTCCATCACTTTTCCGTATGGCCCAATATTTCGTCTGCATGCTTCCTTACAGAATTCCACCCCCATGAGGATGATGTAATTCCTTTCCGGTTACCCTGGACACATAATGGCTTATTCTGCCCCGGATAACACTGATCAGACAGGAATTTTTTGGAATAAAACGCTCAGCAAAGAGACCAGGTAACACAGGCTCACGAGCACAAAGGCTGACAGCATCCCGTATTGGAGACCTGGGTACAGCGAACCTTGCGGATAGATCACCTGGAAAACCACCCTGGTGGTCCATAAAACACATGTCGCTGCGAGCATCACGGCGATTGAATATCTGTTTGCCCCGCTACCAAAGGCCAAGAGTATGTTTACCACACCAAACAATACCAGGGATAAAGAAAAGAAGGCATTAATTGCCCGGACAGCGGCTACCAACTCTGTTGCATTGCTGTCGATATAGGAATACCAGTTCCAGGCTTTGGGCACGAAAAAGTGCCATATTCCAAAACCAATCGAAGCGCTGCTGCCAACCATCACGAATATCTTCACAAGCAGATTCATATCTTATGTCCTATTCTGATATTTGTCTCGTTTTGTGTGGGCGACAGCCGTCGCCCACACAAAACGAATAAAGTCTGGAGAACTTACAACCCTTGAGGTTGCACAATCACCTGTTGGTTTGATCGTTACCCTTCAACCTCAATGCGGTCCACCTGGATCTGCGAGCCGTTGTAATCTGGCACATTGCTCAGCAGTGTTCCGTAGAGATGAACGACCTTGCCGCTGTCGCGCAGCGCCTTGATCTGCGCCTGTACGGCCGGGTCCATAGAATCGATGCCAAAGTAGATAATCTGCCCCAGGTCCTGACGCTCGAAGTAGTCATCATACTGTGCGCCGCGCGGCGTACTCCTGATGACGCCCCACCAGTCAGCGATCTCTTCTGTGGTACCGGGTGGCATGGTTCCGCCTGAGGCTTGATCTTCTGCACCATCGTCACTTGCTTCTGTGGTTACCTCAACGGTCATGATAGGTGTTGGGCTTTCTTGCACTGCCGGGCCACACTCCCCCCGGAAATAGGCCCACTCATCACACGTGCTGCCATCCGGGAAAACGCAGATTCCGCTCTGGCTGCCATCAGCGGCCGTACGAATTTCGAGCTTGTTGCCGTTCTGCTTGCAAAAAACTGAAGCAGGGTTTGGCATTTCTTCCTTAGCCTGGGGAACCGTACAGGCTGCCAGCGACATCAAAAGGATTGTGAACACAACTATTCTTTTCATTTGTTCCTTCTTTAGGTCAGGTCAGGTTTTTGAACACTCGTTTTTTTTGATTTCCCAGGACTTTGCCCAGGTCTACATACCTTGATATTTCGAATCATCCAGCCCTTTTCGGATCTTCTCTTCAGCTTTCATCTCACTGACCTGTGGCGCGCGGTGCGCCTGCCTCCAGGCAGCCTCTTCGGCGATGCACAGATCATCTATTGAAGCCCGCCTCCCAATGAACCACTTTCCGCAGTTCGGGCAGCGGACCAATTTCCCCACCAGCAGGTTTGGTGAAAAGAGATTCCGGGCAAAAGGATGGGCGCAGCGTGGGCAGATCGTTCCACCACTGACACCATAATTTTGCCCGCCAGGAGGCAGAAGCTCGCCTTTCTTGCCCCCACTGCTCAGGGTAGGAACGACTCTAGAAAATAGCACCCAAATCAAGGCCAATGCCAGGATAGGCAAGGCAATCTTCAACCCTCTCTGCCGGCTCTCCTCCGCGGTCATATAGTTGAATGTCATTTCACGGGTGCCTTGTTCGCGCCCATCACTCATATATCCAATGGCATGCATGGTGTGCTTGCCGGGAGCGTAATCATCGGTGACGAATTGAACCCTGAATGGGGGTTCGCTATCCTCGGCGATCATGGTGTTGTCAATATAGAACTGGACCTTCACCAGGTCGGACGGGCCGGTTACCTTCATGCTGAACGTGCCCTGGATGTTGCCGGTGCCGTCGGAAGAACCGAAATCGCGCGAAACGCTGAATTCCAGTTCTTCCACCGCCTGGGCATGAGCAGGGGCTACAAACCCCAGGATTGCCAGCAAAAATAGAAAACCATATAAGCAGTTCTTTTTCATGAGTTTATCTCCATCGGGTCAGGATCGACCGAATCGCATTGGGAAACGGGTACAACCTAGATGTTCAACAAAGTGATGATCGGCAGCAACATTGCCAAAATAAAACCCACAAACATGATGACACGGAGGCGTTTGCTCTTTGGGTGATTGACCCAGTACGTGAGAATGACGGATAAGAACAATGTCTGTGTAAATACCTCCGGCCAACCTGCTATATGATCCCATAAAGGGAGATTGAAAAAAATCATTCCCTCAATACCCCCCCAACTCGCTGAAAATGGCGTAAGAATCCCGATCACAACAAGCAGACACCACAGGTTCAGCCAGCCTTTTCGATTACTGAATAAGACATCTCTAAACAGGTAAAACACAACTGCCAATAATGCAGCCCGAAATGGCTGAAATAGGGGGCTGGCGGTCAGGATCGGATCCGTCATGTTTCGAATGATCGGGGCGACATCTGGCCGGGTCATTCGAGTTGCATATCCAAGGAGAATAGCCGCGATAACGCCCGTAGCAAAATACGTGACAGTATGAGTAATAATCGTCCGATACAGAATTGACCGGAAAGAAGGTTGTGGGTGATCTATCATTATTTCCTATCCTTTTCGTCTCAATCGGACCGTGCTCAACCCCCAATTTCTTGATGTTCATTTATCACACCCTGTTTATGGGAGAAAAAGGTTTCAGGGCTTTTGCGATGATCTGTATTCCATAAGGGACGAGTGCAATTACCATCAGGATCGAGGCGCTCAGATTAATGATTTCAAGACCATCAGGAGTGCTCACCAGTAACACGCCGACCAAGAACAAAGCGCTCTGCCAGCGAGGAAAAGTATGAGTCTTGAGTAAGGCAATGGCTTGCATAGCAAAGCCGATCGGCAGGAATACAATGCCCCACAACAACACCAACCAGCCTTGTTTTGTAAACATAGCCAATACACCCGGCAGAATTTGGGCGAAGACTGTTTCTGGCAATGTGTCGAAAGCGCTCATGGTCAGGCATAACGCGCCTTTATCCGCCGCCAGACAGATTGCGCCTAAAATGGCGATCGCTGCCCCAAGAAAACCAGCCCAGGCGCCAGCGCTTCCAGCAAGCAACCGCATAAAATGCAGGGCAACCACAATGAGCAGGGCCGTGCTAAAGGTGACCAAAACGTGTCCGAACTGCAAAAGTTCATTCCCGTGGGCTCTGAAGATGAGCTCTTCTGGACCAAGCAGCTGCGGATGGAACAAATTCGGGTGAACCGCAAAGGCAAAGATAAACATCCCCGGGAACAGAATGAAGGCCAGGCCTGACCCGATTTGTTTGATTTGATTCAAGAATACATTTTCTTTCATTTGTCTGACTCCCTTAAATGTACCTGGATGTGCGCGCCACAATCTGCTATCAACCAAATTCCCTTTCCACCTGCTCAATGCACAGGTACTATACCGGCATCACAGTGTTGCCGTACAGACACTTTGGTGTTTGACCGGAGTGTTATTTTGAAGAGAAATGTGCGCGAGCGCCGAGGGGGTGCGGCAGCCCACGATGGCCGGAGCTTCGTGGATGAGTGAGCCGTTCTTAAGGGCCTCGACCATGAACAAGGCGTAGTACACGCGGCGTGTCATGTTGCTGGCAAGAATAGCATCGCCGACGTGGCGGCTCTACACGGGCAGCCCCTGGCTCTCACCTTTTTCCAGGTCGCTGCCGAGTACGACCGTCCAGCGCGTGCTGGACCATATACATACCGAGCTTTCCAGAAGCCCCAATTTTGCAGGCTTTCATATTTCTCTCCTCGCTTTGGATGAATGATTTCCCACCATGATGACGACATTGCCCTTTTTATGCCCTTCTTCCACATAGCGGTGCGCCTCAGCGGCCTGTTCCATCGGGTAGCACCGGTCAATGATCGCCTGGATCTTCCCGGCTTCCATCAGTTCTTTGACAGAATTGAGATCCTCCAGGCTTCCGGGTGCAAACGCACAGATCACCCGTTTGCCGCTGCCCGAACGGGCAGTCCACAGCATTTGCAGCAGCTGTTTCGTCTTGAAACTGGCGTAAAGCAGGATCCCATTGGGTTTGAGAGCATTTTTGCAGCGCGCAAAATCGGCCTTGCCCAGGATGTCAAAGATCAGGTCGTAGGTTTGGCCGTTTTGGGTAAAATCTTCCAATGTGTAGTCAATGACATGATCTGCCCCCAGGGATTTGACAAAGGCCAGGCGTGGGGTGCCGCATACCCCGGTTACTTCCGCCCCAAATTCCTTGGCGATCTGCACAGCAGCGGACCCAATCCCGCCAGAAGCGCCGTTGATCAGCACTTTTTGTCCCGGCTGGAGATGGGCTTTTCGCAGCAAATTCAATGCCATGATCGCTCCATAGGGAACCACCGCGGCTTCCGCATAGGTCATCTGGGCCGGTTTGATGGCCACCGCGCCATTTTCAGGCATACAGAAATACTCGGCATACGCCCCCATGTTCTGACCGCTACAGCCAAAGACAGGGTCGCCTGGCTTGAAGCGCGTCACTGCGCTGCCGATTGCTTCCACTTCCCCGGCAAACTCATTGCCCAGGATCGGATTTTTTGGCTGGTTGAGGCCAAACGACAGCTTCGCCAGCAGCCATAAGAGAAAGGGCATATTGAACTGGCGGGGAGAAATGGCCCGGTAGTTACGCGCCATCAAATCGCCGAAATTCACGGTGGTCGCATAGACGTGGATCAGGACCTCATCATCTTTGGGCGCGGGGCTATCCATCTCTTGAAGATGAAGAACCTCGGGTGGACCATATTTTGTGTATACAATCGCTTTCATGTTATTCTCCAAAATTACTTTTCAAAATTAGAGTATTGGGTCAGGTGCGAACCTTCCGCCCCAATGCTAATACCTTGCCGTTGCGCCTTGAAATCAAACAGGTTGTTGTTGTGGGGCTGGTTTTTCCGCCGCCGAAACAGGGCTCCAGCGCAGCATAACGCTCCCGAGCCAGATGAACCAAACAATATGCCCCATGCCATAAACGCCAGCCATCCCCTCGGTCAGGCCTGGGATCAGGGAAATGATGCCCGCTGCGCCCACCAACAAGCCGATGATATTCAGCACTTTCGGAAGCCCGCCGGCACGCAGCGCGGCCAGACTGACCAGCAGCGTCCAAAGGCCGCCCAGGATTTCAACATTGGCGTTGCCCAGCCCGTTTACCACGGCTTCGATTCCCTGCCAGGTCAACGCAGCCTGGGTTGGGTCTTTCGCATAAAGCGCGACCACAGGTTCGATCCCGGCATTCGCAACCATGCCGCTGGCGATCAGGGATCCAGCCCAAATGATCCCAATCGCGGTCGCCACCTGCATCATCGCCGGCGCGCCGGCCTTCAACCGGTCGTACAACGCCACCGATAGAACAATCAGAAATACGCCAAAGAACACATACATCAGCAGGTTGGTCGAAAAGATGACCATTTGTTTCTCAACCAGCACCGTCACCTTTTGAGCCGGGTCGGTGATGCCGGGGTAATCCAGGACGGCGATGAAAATCACCATGCCAATCAGGTAGGCAACTGCCAGGTACAGCGCGGCGAAACCACCATATTTGTGAAAGGTATTCATGGTTGTCTCCTTATTTTGCTTGTGCGAACACGACACGATCCGGCTGGCCTTGGGGGATAGGCCATCTCCATGCGAACCAGATGATCAGCACAAGACAGATCACTTCGACGGTGGCGATGAGAATGTAGTGCAGGTAGGATACTCCGCCCCCAACAACAAACACAATCGTGATCACGCTCGCGAGGATATTGACCCAACGATTCAGGCTGGGTTTCAAAACACGCGAAAGAATGATCATCACGATCGATATCTCCATCATGATCGCGCCGCCCAGCATAAGCTGGGGAATCGGGGTACCGGTGTTAGCTGCAGTTTGCGCCAATTCTTCCGCTGAACCGGGAATATACAGCGAAAGGATATCCGCTTTCAGCATGTTGATCATGACCACGATCCACAAGGTGGAGAGCAGGACTTTCGTGTCGATCTTTTTCGGAGAGGTTGTGCTTGTATTCATTGATCTTTCCTATTTAGATGAGGTAGATTAGTTTCATTGACCAGGACTCGATTGACTGAGACCAACAACAAACCCAAATCGCGCACTTTTTTGAGCAAGCCATGCAGCGCAGCCTGGTCAACCACCGGGCCAGTTAAGAGCGTGTCACCGTCCTCTTCCAGCGTGATGGTCAGGCCATCAAACCATTCGGCCCACCGGTCATCCAGGTGTCCCTTGAAGCGGATTTGGTAGCACGGATACGGGTTATGTTTTTCATCGCATGTTGGTTTATCACCCATCCTGCGCCTCGTGTCTTTCCTTTCATTGTTTATCTGCGGAAAGGATACCGCCCGATGTGGTGAGGTGTCATCACCACATGATGTGATTGATGTGGTGATTGCTGGCGATAACCGCCTTTGGGAGAATAAAACTTGCCAGTGTTCGTAACACACATCGAGCTGATATATCATTTTCCCTTTCCCTCCCTGCCGGTCCAAAAAATGAGTTCTTTTCGTGCCATCGAAATTCGCAAATGCAATATCTATATGTCTTTATGCAATATATAATTGACTTTTTGACATATATATGCTACAATAAGCAAAACGGATACCTGGAGATTCTGGGATGGAAGATATCGAGATCGAGAATCGAGTAAAACTGGCGCGTGTCGAAAAAGACCTGACCCAGGAACAGCTGGCTGAACTGGTGGGGGTGACCCGCCAGACAATTGGACTGATCGAGGCTGGGAAGTACAACCCCACCCTCAAGCTGTGTCTGGCGCTGGCGAAAGTAACCGGCAAGCGGCTGGATGAACTGTTTTGGATCAAAGGAGAACGTTAGGATGAAAACACAAATAATTGACGAACGGATCGAGCGGATGAATGGTCAGGTCTCGTTCTTTTTCTTGCTTTTCACTCAGATCGGATTGGGCGGGATTCTATTCTACAAGCGCTATATTCAGGGCCTTCCTACCAGCGAGACCATTTCGATTGCATGGCTGCTTGGGCTCTCGGTCGGCGGGTATTGGGCGCTCCGGCTCTATCTGAGTGGGATCCTGCCATTGGTGTCGTTCAGGAAGCTGCTGATGATCTACCTGGTCGCGGTTGCGCTCATTACGATCCCCACGTACCTGATCCATGGCCTTCCCGAACCAGAGCGGTGGTATGAGGTGCTTTACCCATTCATCGGCGTGGCTGTTGTGTTAGGGTTTTATGCGCTAGTGTCATATTTCGGCAAGCGGCGGCTGGAGAAATATCTTTCATCGTAAACGTTATCCACAAGCTGCTTGAAGAAGTGCCTCCTTCTAACTGTGAAAGGAAAACCGACTGTGCAACACTTCTCCTCTATACAAAACAACCAGGGTGTATACCCGCCGCGGAAAAAAATCGGGCTACAGGCGATACTGCGCTTTGTGCTTCTCCTCTTGATCATGCCCCTGCTCCTGTTTGGGCTTTCCGGTCAGTTGACTTGGCCGATGGCCTGGGCCTATGTGTTGATCAATATCGGCTCCGCTCTGGCCAGCCGTCTGATCCTGATGGTCAAGTCCCCGGATTTATTATCCGAACGGGCTCAGTTCCTGAAAGCAGAAGGCATCAAATCCTGGGATACACGTCTGGTCCCACTGATCGCCATATTCGGGCCATTAGCTGTCCTGGTGGTCGTCGCTCTAGACAAGCGCTTTTCCTGGTCGCCCCCTCTATCTTCCTGGGTAGAAGCAGCCGGTCTGGTGGTCTTCATATTGGGGACCATTCTGGGCATTTGGGCGATCCTCGTAAACCGGTTCTTCTCATCCGTGGTGCGCATCCAAAAAGACCGAGGGCACCAGGTCGTCACCGGCGGGCCATATCGCTATATCCGCCACCCAGCCTATGCAGGAAACCTTTTCTCCATTCTGGCCACGACGCTGATGCTGGGTTCTTTGTGGAGTATGGTCCCAGCCATCTTGGTAGTGATCGGTTTGATCATGCGCACGTATCTAGAAGACAGCGATCTCCGCCGGGAGTTGGAAGGATATGAAGCCTACGCACAACAGACACGCAACCGCTTAATTCCAGGAGTTTGGTAGCAAAGAGGGAACTCAAAACTGCCCGATGAGATAGAGCTACCTATATCAAACCGAGTTCTTCGGCGCGGCGGACGGCTGCCCGGCGGTTGTTGACCCCCAGTTTGTTGAAAATGTTTTTGGTGTGGGTGCGCAAGGTGTTGAGCGAAATGACCAGTTGTTGGGCAATTTCTGGGCCGCTCAATTCACTACGCAGCAGCCTGAGCACTTCCAGCTCGCGGTCACTTAAAGGCTCAACCAGCCTGTTCCTGGTTGGTTGAACCTCAGGTTCAACCAGCCTGTTCTCGGCCGGCCGAACCCCAGGTCCGACCATATCGGGTTTGTGTTGGATGTTCGCGGACTTTGGCGCAGCCACCGGTTGTGTAAAGGCTGCCAGGAGTTTAGCCGCGTAACCGCTCAGCGATTGGACGCGATTGCGCGATCGATCTTCGATCAACCATCGCATTGCTTTGCCTTCATCCACAAAGATGCGCACAAAACCGCCCGGCTCGGCCAGAGCCAGCGCCTCGTCCAGCAGTTGCACAGCTTTATCTTTTTCACCATGCGCTTGCAGAGCGATCGTCTCCAGAACCATCACCTTGAGCAGTTCATCGGCCCATCCTTTTGCTGCCATTTGTTGACGCAACGGTTCCAGCACCGCCAGCGCGGCGGACGGGTCACCTTGAGCGATGAGCACGCGTGCCTGGCTGAGGGGCAGCTCATACTGCCGGGCAAGCTGCGCGGCTTCGGCCAGCTGGCCCTGCTGAATCAGGACCAGCACCTGCACAGCCGCGACGTCGGGCAGCCGCAGCAAGAAGTTTTTCTGGCGAGCAGAACGCTCAGCGTCGGCCAACAGGTCTGATGCGCCGCCGACATCGCCCCTGGCCAGGTGCAGGCGGGCCATAAACACTTCGCCCAGGATGAACCGGTCGATCAACTGGCTATACTGGAGCATCAATTCCTGGCCCTGTATCGCTTGCCGTTCGGCTGTCTCCAGATCGTTCCATTCGTAGTAGATCTCAGCCAGGTTAAGCTGCACCTGCCCGATGTTGGGGATCGGATTGTCGCCAGACAGTTCCAGCACGCGCCGGTACGTCTCAACTGCCTGGTGCAACTGGTTATCCATTTTCTGGATATTGCCCAGGATCGTGGTTGCCAGCATCTTGGAGAAAATGCTGCCCGATTTTTGACTCATGGCGAGGGCCTGCTGGCAGGCCTGCGCAGCCGCGACCCGGTTACCAAGCATAAGGTTGGCGCTCGCAAATGCCCAGTTTGCCGTAAAGAGAAACCTATGGTTCTCGGGATGCAGACACTCCAGGGCGCGGCGCGACTGGGTGAGCATCGTTTGCGTGTCATAGCGCGTGAGCGCCAGGGTAGCCCGAGCACAGGCAATCTGCCCGGATAAATCGCGGGCCCTGGCATCCAGCGGCGATCTTTCTAAAGCAGCAGCTACAGCCGCCTCAGCCGCGCGTAGTTTTTCTTCCAAACCTGCCATCCGCCAGGCCATCAGCGCCAGCGTGACAGACCTGACCCGCAGCAAGGGCCTGGCGTCCAGCACCGACGCGGGCAGTGTATCCAGCCAGTTCAGGATCGTCGAGCTCACACTGCGTAAGTGCAGGCCCATCTCCCTGCTTTCCATCAAACGCTCAGCACGTTCAACGTCATTCGCGGCAGCCGCATGCTGAAACGCCTCCAACATCAAGCCATTGTTTTCAAACCATTCACTGGCGCGGATATGCAGCGCGGTGATTTCTTCTGCTGTGCAGCTCTGCCCCAGACGCTGGCGCAGTAGATTGCCAAAAAGATGATGATAGCGGAACCAGTGACGCTCGTTATCCAACGGAACCGTGAACAGGTTGGCTCGGGCAAGATATTCCAGGGCTTTTTGACCGGTGGTTTCCAGCGCAGAAACAGGTGAAGAACCCAGAACAGCATCACACAGCGGGCCACACAGGCGGTCAAGGATGGAAGTACGCAGTAGAAACGTCAGGATACGATCGGATTGCTTCTCCAGCACTTCTTCCACCAGGTAATCCAGCACGAAATGGTGGCTGCCGGTGAAGGACTGGATGAAGTCACTGACGTCATTGCGCCCTTGCATCGATAAGGCCGCTAACTGCAAACCGGCCACCCAGCCTTCTGTTCGTGTTTCCAGTGCCGCAATATCCTCCGCAGAGAGGTTCAGACTCATCACCCGGTTTAGAAACTCGGCCGCTTCAGCAGGCAAAAACCGTAAATCGGCAGCGCGCACTTCCGTCAGTTGACCGCGAGCGCGCAGCCGGGCCAGCGGCAAAGGCGGGTCTTCACGCGTGGCGATTACCAGGTGCATCTGGGCAGGCTGGTGTTCAACGAGAAAAGCCAGAGCCTGGTCCACCGCCGCGGACTCAATCACATGGTAATCATCCAGCACCAGGATGAAGCTGACCGGGATGGTGGAAATTTCATTAATCAGGTTGGTCAGAATGGATTCGGTCGGGGGTGGCTGAGGGGACTGGAGAATAGCCAGTGCGCCTTTTCCTATGTTCGGCGCAAGCGTCTGCAGCGCAGCAATGAGATAGGTCAGAAAGCGGATAGGGTCATTGTCTCCCTCATCTAACGACAGCCAGGTTACCGATTGTCCGCAACCAGCAATCCATTCGCTGACCAGCGTGGTTTTCCCAAACCCGGCCGAGGCAGAAACAAGGGTCAGCCTGCAACCCGAAGACAGGCCATCATTCAGCCGCTCGATCAGGCGCGGCCGAAAGACAATTCTAGCCCGAAGTGGGGGGATATACAGCTTCGTGGCTAGAATTGTCCCAGGCATGGCTCAATTATATAGTATCCAGGAACAGCGGAGAGAGTGGGCGGCCTCTCCAGGCCCTGGAAGACACAAATGCGGATAGGCCCAATCAGCGGTCTGTCACGTTATACTGAACATCTAGAAGCTCAAAACGTCCATACGCGAACTCGCCTCCTGGAAGAGTCCAGGTCGCCTCTCCCTTCACCGGCAGCTTGCGCCCATCAAACTCACGCCAATCCCCCATCGGGGTGGACCAGCGGAGCTGCTCGTAAGTCTTGCCATCTACCGTCCTGGAACGGTCATCGGAGACGAAGTTAACCAGCGCGCCGGAATTATCGAACGACACCACCGCCGAGACCGTGTTACCGGCGTTCGTCCAGGTCGCTCGAACGGTCAGAGGGTCCAGTTCCTCCCACAGGATATTCGTGTCAATCAATGTAGCCGGGGCAAGGATGAACATATCATTGAGCAGCGTGACCGTCTCGCTCTTGTTCATCTCGGCGCCGTGGGCGTCAACCACCGTCAGTAACGAAGCAAGCCGCACCTTGAAGGTCGCCTCCGGGCCGACATAGCGGTGGAGTGCGTTGAAGGGGATGCCAAACATGGAAGACTCGATCAAGAAGAGACGCGCAGGGGGGTTGGCAAAGCTCTGCTGGTAGGCTTTCATCGGCATCCACTTATCATCGGGGCCGTTGCGGAGCGCGCCGCTGAAGCGAACCCGGTAGTTCACTACCTGGGGTTTGTCCATCGCACCCACAAACTCCAGGTAACGTTGGACTACAGGGGGCAGATGCGCCGTGTCCGCCGCTGTGAGATTCAAGCCGATTCCGCCCGCCTGGGCGCTCGCGATTAGAACCGCCTTGGCGGGGTGCGCC
>FWPV01008284.1_pt1 | contig 13973 bp, 15 predicted proteins | sample 2228371 | NCBI WGS metagenome assembly FWPV01 (sample SAMEA103939776, study PRJEB20133) | metagenome
GCTCATCCATATGTATCTACAATTATTTTTCTTCCTGTCATACCTGTATCTGATTGGGGACCTCCAATTACAAATTTTCCCGTGGGATTTACAAAAAATTTTGTATTTTTATCAATTAAGTCCTTTGGCAATACAGATGTGGCAATCTTTTCAATCATCTCATCCCTTGCCTTATTTGTAATTTTTTTTCCTGTCTTATCCAATATATCTTCCGTATGCTGACAAGCAAGGACAACAGCATCTATCCTCTTTGGTTTTCCACCTTCATATTCAATAGTTACCTGTGATTTTCCATCGGGACCAATATAAGGTAAAATTTTTTCAACCCTTACCTTTTTCATTTGCATAGTTAGTTTATGGGCAAGATAAATTGGCAAAGGCATAAAGACCTCTGTTTCATCACAAGCATATCCAATCATTAAACCTTGATCTCCTGCACCACCTAAATCTACTCCTTGAGCAATATCTGGGGATTGTCTTCCAATTGCATTGAGTATTCCACAGGTCTCATAATTAAAACCATATTTAGAATGGGTATAGCCAATATCTTTTATTACATTCCTTACAAGATCTCCAATTTCTATATATGTTTTTGTAGTTATTTCTCCACCTACAATTACAAGTCCTACGGTTATAAAAGTTTCACAAGCAACCCTACCCAAAGGGTCATCTTTTAAAACTTCATCTAAGACAGCATCTGATATTTGGTCGCAAACCTTATCAGGGTGTCCTTCTGCTACGGATTCTGAAGTTAAATAATATTTACCATCAGGCATAATAACTCCTTAAAATAAAATTAAATTATTTTAACATAAAATTTTTAAAAATATTAATTTTATGTTATAAAATTAATATGGAAAAAAATAAATTAAAGAGAATAGTAGTTTGTGGAGCCACAGGTCAACAGGGAAGTGCAGTTTTGGAAGCTTTAAAAAAAGGGAAAGATTTTGAGATCTGTGCTTTATTAAGGGATCCAGAAAATACAAAAGCAAAAAAGTTGGAGGAAAAAGGTATAAAAATTTTAAAGGGTGACCTTTATGAAAAAAATTCCCTCATAGATAGTTTTAAAGGAGCTTATGGTGTTTTTGGGGTTACCCAACCTTGGTCAAAGGGTTATAAAAAATGTTTTCCAGAACTTGAAATTAAACAAGGTTTAAATATATTGGAAGCATCAAAAGAGGCAAATTTAAAACATTTAGTCATAACTTCAATGATACATTTAGAATTTAGAAACACAGGAGTTCCTCATTTGGATAGTAAAATTTTCCTTGAAGATAAAATAAAAGAATCTAAAATTCCTTACACAATTTTTAAATTACCTTCTTTTATGGAAAACATTGGAAAAAAGTTTTTTCCTATAAAAAAGAAATATGTAAGGGGTTTATTAGAAAAGAAATCTAAGGTTACATACATCTCCTGTCAAGATATTGGAGAATTTGTCTACCTTGCCTTTAGTATCCCTGAAAATTTTATAAATAAAGAAATGGATTTAATTGCAGACCTTGTCTCTGGAGAAGAATTGGAAAAAACTTTATCTGAAATTTTAAGAAGAAAAATTATTTATAAGACAACTCCCAAATTTTTATTAAAAATTTTTGCAAAGGAATTTTATGAAATGAAGTTATTTTATGAAAAACTTGCCCTTCCACCCTATCTTTCAAAACTTGAAGAAATAATGGTTGAATGTAAAAAAATTTATCCAGAAATTAAAACCTTAAAAAAATATTTAGAAATAAAATTAAGCTAATCTCTCCCTTTTGGCTCTCCTTTTTTCATCCCTTTCTTTTATTGCTTCCCTTTTATCATAAATTTTTTTGGCTCTTACTAAAGCAATTTCAACCTTTATCTTTTTATTTTTTATATAAACCTTTAAGGGTATAACTGTAAACCCCTTTTCCTTTACCTTTGAGGAAATTTTTTCTATCTCCCTTTTGTGAAGTAAAAGTTTTCTATCCCTTAAGGGATCTTCTTTAAAAGCAGTAGCAAAGGGATAGGGGGAGATGTTCATATCTTTAATAAATGCCTCTCCATTTTTAAATTTTACCCATGCCTCTTTTATGGAACCCCTTCCTTCAATTAAGGACTTTACCTCTGCCCCTTTTAATTCAATCCCACATTCATAAGTTTCAATTATAAAAAAGTCAAAGTATGCTTTTTTATTTTTAATGAGGAGTTTTTCCTTGTTCATATGCTTCTATGAAAATTACAAATCTTTGAATTAAAAAAGGATCAAATTGGATACCTGCTTTGCTTTTTAAGGTCTCCAATGCCTGAGAAGAATCAATTACTGGTCTATAAGAGGTCTTTGAAGTCATAGCATCATATGCTTCTATTATGTGTATTATTCTGGCTCCCATAGGTATTTCTTCTCCTAACATTTGGGAAGGATATCCAGTTCCATCCCATCTTTCATGGTGGTGCAACACTAAGCTATAAATCTCATAAGGAAAAGGGATCTTTTGAATTAAGTATGCACCTACCTTTGGGTGTTGTTGTAATAATCTAAACTCATCATCTTCTAATTTTTTCTTATGATATAAATTTTTGTAATCCAATTCCCTCATTCCTAAATCATGCAAAAGCCCTGCCAATGATACCCTTTCGACTTCATTTGGTTCCATTTGTAAGTTCTTACAAAACTCCCTTGCAATATCAGAAACTACCATAGAATGTTTTATTAAAGAAGAATAATCTTCCAATCCTGGTTGTAATAATTTATTTAATAAAGCTTTATAAGTTTGATTATATATAATGTTTTCCAATTCTGTCAAAAGGTATGATTTTGTTATGGAAACAAAAGGAGACAATGTCTGCATTTCCTCTTTCCCTATGGGTTTTGTTGAAAAATAATTATAAATTAGTTGAAATTCTTTTCTTAAAGAAATAATTTGTTGAAAAGCCCTAAAAATTTTCCCTTCATAAAGCTTTTCTCCTAAGGGAAAATATTTATTTAAAAAAAAGCCATTTCCCACTTCTTCTTTTAATTTTTGCAAGACAATGCTTTTCCCCTCTTGATTTATTCTTTGAACAATATCTTCAGAGAGGGAATATCTTCCACCTAAAATAACATAGGAACCCTTTTGTGTATAAAAATTAAATAAAAGAGAAGAAAAATCAGGAATATATAAGTGAAGATTTATTATTTTATGAATAGAGTTAATAAAAGAAGAAGGAGGTTCAGGAATAGGCTTAAAAATTAAGGGGTCTGGAGTTGTAGTAATGGCTTGAACCTTGCTATAAATTGTTTCATAAATCTTTATTTCTTCTTGGGGTTTTACTTCTGTTAAATTAATGGCTTGAGGTATTTGTTTTTGTTTTTGAAAGGAAGATAAATAAGAGGCAAATCTTAAAGCAATTCCATCTGCAATTGTCAAATCCCCATCATTGAAAAGCTCTTTTCCTGCTTTATCTCTTATATCTAAAAAACCCACAATCCTTTCCAAATAAACGGGACAAATAAGAATTCTTGATGTATTAGAATCTGCTAAAAGCCCTTTGAAATCCCCTGCCTCCATTAAACTGTTAAAATAAAAGGACTTTCTTTCAAGATAAAGGGTTTCTACAACGGGAGAGGTTCTCTCATGCACCTCAGGCAAAATATCTCTTTTAGTAAACCCATAACTTGCTTTTAAATAAAATTTTCCATCTGGAGCAAGTAAATAAAAGGAAGCTTTTGTTGCTTTTAATTCTTCAAGACAAAAATAGAGCATCTCTTTAAACTTTAATAAAACATTTTTATCTTCATTCATAAAAATATTATATATTATTTTCTCCTGTTATTCTATAACTTCAAGGAAAATTCTTTTATTTCATTTTTTTGTTATAATAAAAAGATGAAATTTTTTTTGATTTTTTTAATTTTATTTTCAAGTTTAATTCATAGCGAAGAACCCTATGTAAAAAATTTTTCTTTATATGTTAAGCATTCCTTAGTTTTAGTTTCCTTAGAATTAGGAGAGGCATTCCCTTCAGAAATCTTAGAAAGAGTAAGAAGTGGGCTTCCTTTAACCTTTACTTATTACTTTTCCTTACAATCAAAAAGAACCATTAAAGATAAAGTTTGGATCAAAACAAAAATAACAGTTACTTGTAAATATGACCCTGTAAAAATTGAATACCGACTAAATTTTAGAAAAGATGATCAACTCTTTGATACAAGATATTTTCATAGTTGGTCTGAGGCAGCAAAATATATGTCTTCTTTTCAAAATTTATCCCTTTTTGAAGTCCCAGAAGAAGCAAAGGGGGAAGAAATCTTTCTTTCTTTAAAAGTTCATCTTTTATCAAAGACAAAATGGCTAATCTTTCCTTCAAGTATTTCTGTTTCAGAATTTACTTCTACAATTTTTAAAGTAAATGAATAAAAAAAAATATATAAATTTTTGGATTATTTTAATTTCCTTTTTCATCCTTTCTCTATCTTTTATTTATTTTCTTGCTTTTAGAAGGGAAAATTTAGGAAAAAGTTTTGCTTATAACCAAGGCCTTCTTTTGCTTTTGTGGTATTTAAATATCACATTCCTTGTTGTTTTATTTTTCATAATTATAAGACAACTTGTAAAACTTATAATGGAAAGAAGAGAAAAAACCCTTGGTTTTAGATTGAGAACAAAACTTATAATTTCTTTAATGGCACTTGTTTTAATTCCCATAATTTTTTTGTTTATCTTTGCCTTAGATTTAATTGTACAATCAAACCAGATACCCCCTGATATACCTGAAATTTTTAATGAAATTGAAGAAATTGTAAGGGATTGGGATAAAAAGGAGCTTGAAAAACTATATCTTAATTTAAGGGAAATAAAAAGCCACTTTGAAAAAATAGGAGAAAATAATTGGTATAAAGAAGGGACTAAGTTTTGCACAAAAAATGATTTAAGTTTTTTCCAAACCTTTAAGGAAAAAAAATTTCTTTTTTCTATAAATTGTAAACAAGTTTTAAGAACTCCAAATTTAAGCTATGAATTTTTAAAAGAAATAGAAGAAAAGGGCAGAAGCTTTTTTTGGAAAGAAGAAAAGGGGAATTGGCTTTTAGTAACAGGGTTATATTTTTTAAAGGATGGCATATCCTACCAAATAATTTTAGGAAAAGTTTACCCTGAAATGATTGGAAAGGCAAGGGAAAAGTTTTTAATCAAATCCCAAAATTTAAAGGAGTTTTCATATCAAAAGAAAAGCTTAGATGCCATAAGGATTTTAATTTTCCTTTTGCTTACATTAAGCATTGCTTTTGCTGGCTTATGGATGGGAACTTATCTTACAAGATATTTTACAAACCCTTTATCCCAAATCTTAGAAGGCACAAGAGAAGTGGCAAAGGGAAACTTGGACATAAAACTTCCCCCTTCTACTATGGAGGATTGGGATTTGCTTTTTATGCATTTTAACTATATGGTTCAAGAATTAAAAAATTACAGAACCCTCCTTGCAAAAGAAAGGGAATATTTAAAGACCCTCTTAGAAAATTTAGAACAGGGAATTTTAAATGTGGGTTTTGACGGTTCTATAATTACAATTAATAAAAAGGGAAAAGAATTCTTAGGGATAGGGGATTTAAAAGAAAACTTTTTTAATAAAATAAAAGGGGATTTTCCATCCTTATATAATTGGCTTGATGAATCTTTAAAAACAAAAAAAGCTCTTTCAAATATTTTTGAAATAAAATCAAAGGGGCTTACACTTTCAGTTGGTTTTTTCCCCTTTTTTGAAAATAGTTTTCTTTTAATCTTAGAAGATGTAACAGAATTTGTAAGGGCACAAAGGTTGGGAACTTGGAAGGAAGTAGCACAAAAGATAGCCCATGAAATAAAAAATCCCTTAACTCCAATTCAATTAATGGCAGAACATTTAAAGAAAAAAACAAAAGGAAATTTGGAAAAAGAAGAAATCTTATCTTCATTAAACACAATATTAGATGAAGTTCAACACTTACAAAGTATGGTTGATTCCTTTTCCCAATTTGCCCGAATGCCAATGCCTTCCCCAAAAAGATTTAATTTAAAAGATTTGTTTTACCAATTAAAGGATTTATATGGGAATTTACACAAAGATTTAATCTTAGAAATAATAATAAATGAGGATTTTCCAGAAATTTGGGCAGACAGAGAACTTTTAAGAAGAGCCCTTGTAAACTTAATAGATAATTCAATAGAGGCATGTAAATTTAAAGGAAAAATTACCTTATCAGCAGAAATTAAAGGTGAAGAATTATTTATATTTGTAATTGATGAAGGGCCAGGCATCCCAGATAATATAAAAGAAAAAATTTTTGAGCCCTATGTTTCTACTAAGGGAAGAGGTTCTGGTATGGGGCTTTCAATTGTAGATAGAATAATAAAAGACCATGGGGGAAAAATTAAATTTGAAGACAACTCCCCCCAAGGAACAAAATTTATAATATCTTTACCAAATCTTTAATTTATTCCTTTTTTTCTTCCTCCTTGTGCTGGTGGCAACAACCTCCACTTAAAAAATGTAAGGTTAAGGTTAAGATCCAAAAAGCCACAGCTCCCCTCCAAAAACCTTGAGGAGCAAGGATCATTGTCTTTCCAGTAAAAGCTAAAATTGAACCAACAACAAAAGCTAAAACACCAAGAAAAAATAAAATCCATAATAAAGTCCTCATAAAACCTCCTCAAGATTAATTATATCATTTTTTTAAAAAAAAGGTTATTGAAATCCCAATTTTTTTGGAGTAAGATATAAATATGAATTTAGATCAAGAATTGAGAAAGGTTATAAAAGAGCTTGTTTCAAATAACATAAAATTTACACAAGCATGTGAAGAGTTTAAATTTAAACTCATAGAAGAGGCATTGAAGATTTATAAGGGAAATATTAAAGAAGTGGCAAAGGCATTGGGGATACATAGAAATACTGTAAGCAATATTTTAAATAAAAAGAATTTTGGAGATAAAAGGAAATCAAAAAAACTATAATTTTTCTCTTTTTTCTATTGTTTTCTACATCTTTTAACAATAAAGTTATAATTTATAAAGAAAAAGAAAACTTTTCTTCAAAGAATCTCCAGTTTTTAATTTACAAAACCTTCCCCTTTTCAAAAATTCCCTATGGAAATTTAATTTTAAAAAATAGTAAAAAATATAATTTAGATCCCTATTTAATATCCTCTATTATTTTTATTGAAAGTGGTTTTGATGAAGAAGCAGTTTCTTTAAAAGGTGCTGTTGGTTTAATGCAAAATCTGCCAAAAAAAGAAAGTGATTGGGATAAACATAAAAACCCTGAATTTAGTTTAGAAGTTGGAATTTTGCATTTTAGATTTTTATTTGATGAATTTAAAGGTAATTTATTAACTTCCTTAGCTGCATATAATTGTGGATTAAATTGTGTAAAAAAAAGGGAAAAACTGCCAAGGGAAACCCTATTTTTTCTTCAAAAGGTTATAGATTGTTATTACAATTTATGGTTAAATACCCCAAATATAAGCTTCCCTTTCAACTGTAGCAAAGAATAAAAGACGAGCATCTCCTTCCATTTTAAAATTTTTTAAAACCTTACCTTCCCTTTCAAATTCAAAATAAAAGGGAATCCCTGATAAATTTGCTATTTCAATTCTTTCCCCTATTTTATAGCCCGCATAATTTAAAGCACAAATTGTAGCCCAAGCACCAGAAGAGCAAGATAAGACCTCATCTTCAATACCCCTTTCATAAGTTCTCATATAGATTATTTCTGGTTCCAATAAATTTGCAAAGGTAACATTTGCTCCAGCTGGTTCTAAATATTTATGAAATCTTAAAGTTTTTGCAATACTTTTAAAATCAAACTTATAAAGATTTTCTTCCGTTGGAACAATCAAATGGGGAACACCTACATCCACAAGATAAGTTTTAAAACCTTCAATTTCCAATTCTTTTATTTTCACATTCATTGGAGGAAAGGTAAGTTTTACATTTTTTTTTAAAACTTCTGCGCCAAAAACCCCTACATCAGTTTCAATTTTCATATTCTTAGGAGCAATTATTTTAAGAAAGGCAAACCTTGCAGCACATCTTGTCCCATTCAAACAAAGTTCTGCATAGGAGCCGTCACAGTTATAATATTTAATTTTAAAATGGGCTTTCTTTGAGTTTTCCAAAAGGATCAACCCATCTGCTCCAATTGATAACCTCCTCTTACAAATCCTTATCACAAAATCTTCTATTTTTTCTTTTAAGATATTTTTCCTATTATCAATTATTATGAAATCATTTCCTGTTCCAGAAAACTTTCCTATTTCCATTTAAGGTTCCCTTTTCCCTTCTACTATTTCACTTTCAAGCCCTGCTTCATTTATAGAAGAAACTCCATAAAAACAGTTTTTTCCTTCAATTATAACCATATTTTTTTCTGTTTCCATAAGAAACTGCCAATCTCCTCCCTCCAAACACTTTTCATATATTTTATACTTTAACGCTTTTTCTACAACCCCAAATTCAATCCTTAAATTTTCTCCCTCATTTAATATTAAAACATATTCAGGAGGATTTGGCTTAAATTTATTTATAAATAAACCTTCATAAAGGGCTGGAAAACTTAAGTGGTTTTCATCCTTAGAACAATAAAATTTATATTTATAAAAATAATTATGCATCACATCTTTATCAAAAATTAGCCCCTCTTTTCCCTTTGAAAGTTCAACTCTTTTAAATTCACCATTTTTTGATTTTTCTATAATCAAATTTTTGCACTCCTCTGAAATTTTTAACTTAAATCCAAATCCTTCTTCTAAAAATTCCACATTTTCTAAAATTGGTTCTTCAAGGTTTTTTAAAAAAACAAATTGAAATATCTTTGTTTTTTCTTCCTCTTTTCCCTTTTTAAAATAAAATCCCCAAAATAGAGAATTATTTTCTTCAATTGAATACTCCCTTGCTTTAAATCTTTTTTTCCATATATTGCTTTCTTCCAAATTTTCCTCAAATAAAAGGTTCTTTTTTTTGAAAAGGGAACTTTCAGGTGGAGTTGGAAACTCCTTAGTTGAGGTCTTCTTTACCTTTAAAAGATAAGTATATACTTTTCCCTTCTTAAAAATTTCTGGAACTCCAATTTCAATTAAAATTTCATCTCCAATTTGTTCAATTTTTACATCTTTTATAATTTTTTCCTTTGGAAAGGGTGGATGGGGAGGTGCTTCTTTTCCACAACCCATTAAACTATAAAATAAGATTGCTAAGCTCAAGTTTTTCACTAAAACTTTTAAGGCGTTGGTGGACATAATTTTCATCTATGGTTATTTTAATATTGCCCATCTCTGAACCATGAAAAGAAATTTCTTCTAATACCTTTTCCATTAGGGTATAAAGGCGTCTTGCTCCTATATCCTCCAATTTTTCATTTAAAAATTCCGTATATTTTGCAATTGCCATTATGGCTTCATCTTTAAATTCCAATTCAAGTCCTTCTGTTTTAAGCAGGGCTTCATATTGTTTTAACAAAGAATGCTTGGGTTCCTTTAATATTCTATAAAAGTCCTCTGCTTTTAAAGAAGAAAGCTCAACCCTTATGGGAAACCTGCCTTGTAATTCTGGAATTAAATCAGAGGGCTTTGTTGTATGAAAAGCTCCTGCTCCAATAAATAATATATGATCTGTCTTTATTTGTCCATACTTTGTTTGAACAGTTGTGCCTTCCACAATTGGTAAGAGATCCCTTTGAACTCCTTCCCTTGAAACATCTGGACCATATCCCTTTTCCCTCCCTGCTATTTTATCCATTTCATCTATAAAAACAATTCCCGTCTCCTCAGCCCTTTTTAAAGCTTCATTTATTATCTCTTGCATATTTAAATTTTTATTTTCTTCTTGTGCTTGAAAGATTTTCAATGCTTCAGGAACAGAAACAAGGCGTCTTGTACTTTTAGGTCCCATAATATTTGAAAACATACTCTGCATTTGAATTTCAATTTCTTCTAAACCCTGAGGACCAAAGATTTGAACTTGGGGGAATTGTTTTTCTTCTACTTCTACTTCCACTTGTAAATTATTGTAACCTCCTTCTCTTAATATTTTCCTATGTCTTTCCCTTTCTTCTAAGTTTGAAGCACAAGAAGGAAATAATTTTATAATTAATCGGGTTTCTGCTATTTCTTTTATCTTTTCTAAAATTGTTTGCAATCTTTCTTCCCTAAGCAATCTTATGGATTCTTGAACCAAATCTCTTATCATAGAATCCACATCCCTTCCCACATAACCCACTTCTGTAAACTTTGTTGCTTCCACTTTAACCATTGGAGCTTGAACAAGTTTTGCCAACCTTCTGGCAATTTCTGTCTTTCCAACCCCCGTTGGACCAATCATTAAAATATTTTTTGGGATTATTTCTTCCCTTAAATCCTCTGGAAGTTGAAACCTTCTCCATCTATTTCTTAAAGCAATGGCAACTTTTACCTTTGCTTCTTCTTGCCCTATAATATGTTGGTTTAATTCCCTAACAATTTCCTTTGGCGTTAAATATTTCCCCATTTCCCTATATTTCATGGCAAAACCTCAATTGTAATTTCATCATTTGTATAAATACAAATGGAAGCAGTAATCTTCATTGCTTCCTCCACAATTTCTTCTGGAGATAAATTGGAATGTTTCATCAATGCCTTTGCTGCAGCTAAAGCATAGGCACCTCCAGAACCAATTGCTATAACCTCTTCATCGGGTTGTAAAAGATCCCCATTTCCTGATAATAAAAAAAGTTTTTCTTCAGAGGCAACAAGCATAATTGCATCTAACCTTCTTAAAACCTTATCAGTTCTCCATTCTTGAGCCAATTCCACAGCTGCCCTTTCAAGGTTTCCTTTAAACTCTTTTAATTTGCTTTCAAATCTTGTAAGGAGAGCTATTCCATCTGCAGCAGAACCAGCAAAACCTGCCAAAATTTTTCCTTCATAAAGTTTTCTTACCTTTGATGCCTTATGTTTTAAGATTGTGGAACCAAAGGTCACTTGTCCATCGGAAGCCATAATTGTCTTTCCCTTAAATCTTATTGCTAAAACAGTTGTACTTTTCATAAAAATAGAATAACAAAATTAAATATTTTTTTAAAGCCCTTTTAATTGATCCAATTCCTTTTCAATCCTCTGCCAGCCAGCAGTTACAAAGGACCAATAATTGGGCCTATCAGATACTTTAACCCAATAGGTTTCATCTTTTGTTTTACAAAAGACCGAATTTATATCAAAGTCATCTCCTTTTATATGAGCTTCAGCTAATTCTTCAAAATTATTAATTTGATTTATGCTATGCATCCATTTCATTTCAGAAAGTTCTTTTAAAATATTAATTAGGGGATTTTCTTCTTTCAATTCCTTACCATTTGAAAACCATTTTCCTTCTTTTTTTTCAAAATTGTATTCCCTTTCTTTTGTCTTTATTTTAAAACTCATAACCTCCCAAGGGGAAAAGGAAAAAACCTTTGCATCAGGTATTACAAGTATTCCCTTTTCTAATTTTTCCCAAATTGAATGGTTTGTAAGAAAAACCCTCTTTCCATTTTTTACATAAAAATCATTTTTTTCAAGCCCTTCTTTGAAACCAAATTCTCCTTGAAGGATTAATTTTTTTCCCTTATCATAAAAAGAAACTTTCAATAAGGGAGGTAGAAGTTTTATGTTTTTAAGCTTTTCCTCATCATATTCATCTAAGAATTCCTTTGCTCTTAAGGAAGATAAACCATAAATTAAGTCCTCAATATTATCTTTTTCAGCTCTATCTTTAAAGGGAAAATCCAAATACCAAAATTTTCCCATTTTTTCTACATTTATTTTCTTCCCATATTTTTCTATTTCAATTAAATTTACACTTCCACTATCATATTTAAAAATCTCTTTACTCCTTAAATCTTTAACGGACTTATTTATGGAATTTAAAAAAGAAGAAGGAACAAAATAACTTTTTCCCCCTTTCTCTAATCTAATGGCAACTTGTCCAGTTGCAGGCACTTCAACTCCAATTATAATCCTTTCCTTTAACTTATCTGTTGAAAAATCCAAAAACATATAGGGCTTTTCCAATTTAAAATCCTTTAAATTTATCTCCTTCAATTCCTTTTCTTTTTCTAATTCTACAATAGCCCTCGTTATGGAATTTACATTGAATTCATCAGCAGGATAATCTAAGGGCTTTTTTAACTTCCATTCATCCTTTTCCTTTTTTAATTCCCAACTTAAATCCTCATTTTCTAAAAAAATATAATTAATTTCTTCTTCCTTTAAATTAAAAATCTTTTTTTCCCTTTCCAATGCTTCTTCCGTAGTAGGTAATTTTCTTTCATAAAAATAAATGAAAAGAAATAAACCTAAAGCAATTAAAAATAAAATTAAACCTTTTATTTTCATCCTATTTCCTCCTTGCTCTCCAAACCAATACACCTGCAATAATTGATAAAAGGGGCATAATAATAATTACAACTAAGAATATCTTCTTCATTTGGGATGCATTTAGGGTTATTGCAACTCTTTCCACGGGCTTTGGAGGAATGGAAATGAGCTCTTCCTTTTGGGCTAAGTAATGCACAGCATTTTGAAAAAATACTATATTTCCTAAATTTTTGTTTTGTCCATTTGTATAAAAATCCCCATCTCCAACTACAAAAATTTTTCCTTTACCTTCTGAAATTATACTTATGCCAATAGGACCTGATAAATCTTTTTCATCTTTTGCAACAGAACCATCTTTTAAAAGGGCTGAAATGTTGGTCTCTCCCCATCCTTCATTTGAAGTTTCTAAAATTATTTGGGTTTTATATTCCTTATTTTTAGGTTCTAAGGTAGAAAGACCCATGCATAAAGGAAATAAAACAGGAGTTCCTGTCATTTTGTCTGTAATTTTATGAAAACGAAAATTATCCAAATATAAATATCCAGCTCCAAAAAAAGGAATTGCCTTTGAAGGATCTAAAACTAAAACTGGTTTTATTTCAATTCCAAAGTTATTTAAAAAATTTTCAAAACCCGTAGGAGATATTTTTTTATTTACTTCATCAAAATTTGGATCCAAAGCTAAAAGAAAGCTTCCACCTTTTTCAATATATAAAGAAAGCATTTGTAGCTCCTTTTCAAGAAAAGGATATTTAGGGCTTGTAGAAATCATAAGGGAATAATCCATAGGTATCTCTTCTAAATTTAAAAGATTTAATTCTTCTACATTATAATTTCTTTTAATTAAATATTCCTTCACCTCTGAGAGCCCCTTTTCTGAATAGTCCTCAATTGAGGGTTCCCCATGCCCTTTTATAAAACCTATCTTTATTTGCTTTTCTTCTGAAACATTTAAAATTGCAGTAGTTAGAGCTTCCTCTCCTTTAAAATTCTTAAGTTGGGGTGGTTGCCCCCATTGCATACCCGTATAATCATATTCAGCAAGTTCACTACCATAAATAAATTTTTTCCTTTCCCCTGCCTTAACAACAATTGAATTGTTTTGGGTTATGCCCAATTCTTTTACTAAACGCTCTGCTTCTAAGATATTTTTTTCAGGATCTATGAACTTTACTTTTATATTTTTAGAAAAGTTTTCGTATCTCTTTAACAATTCTTTCAATTCATCAAAAATTGCATCTTTTTCATTAAATAAAACATAAATTTCCAATTCCTTTGCCAACTTAGATAAGACCTTTTTACTTTCATCAGAGAGGGAATAAATCTTATTTTTTGTTAAATCATACCTTGCCCAATGTCTTGTAGATATCCAATTTATCATTAAAAATATTGCAAAAGCAGAAATTATAATTACAAACAAATTTGTTGTTTCAAAAATCTTTTTCATTTTTTACCTCCATTTTCTCAATTTCAAAACTTGAATACTTAAAAATAAAAAGAAAAAAGTTAAAGAAAGGGAGTAAATTATTCCCCTTGTATCAATTATCCCCTTTCCAAACCACTCGATTTGTTCCCAAAGGGTAGCATATTCTATTAAATTTTTAACCGTAGGAGAAGGAATTAGTTGATATAAAAATAAAAAAATAATTTAAAAAAAAGA
>FWPV01011589.1_pt1 | contig 13972 bp, 11 predicted proteins | sample 2228371 | NCBI WGS metagenome assembly FWPV01 (sample SAMEA103939776, study PRJEB20133) | metagenome
ACAGCGAGGTCATCCTGCACCTGCTGTGCCGCTCGAAGCGCCGCACGATCCTGGAGGCCTTCATCGACGCTCTGCGCGCCGTGCGCGGGGCGTATTCGTTGCTGATTCTGACGCCGCAGTTCATCATCGCGGCGCGCGATCCCCACGGTTTCCGCCCCCTGTGCATCGGCCGTGTGGACGGGCGCTGGGTATTCGCCTCGGAAACCTGCGCCTTCGATCTCATCGATGCCGAGTACGTGCGCGACGTCGAGCCCGGCGAGGTCGTGCTGGCGGAGGAGGAAACCCTGGAATCGCAGTTCCCCCTGCCCAGGGAGAAGCCCGCGCAGTGCGTCTTCGAACACATCTATTTCAGCCGCCCCGACAGCTTCGTCTTCGGCCAGTCGGTGAACCGCAGCCGGCGCATGCTGGGCGTCCATCTGGCGCGCGAGCACGCGGTCGACGCGGACGTCGTGGTCCCGGTGCCCGATTCGGGGGTGTACGCGGCGCTCGGCTATTCCCAGGAAAGCGGCATTCCTCTGGAATTCGGCTTGATCCGCAACCATTACGTGGGGCGCACCTTCATCGAACCGCGCCAGTCGATCCGCAATTTCGGCGTCAAGATCAAGCTCAATCCGGTGCGGGAGATCCTCGAGCGGAAGCGCGTCGTGCTGGTCGACGATTCGATCGTGCGCGGCACGACGAGCAAGAAGATCGTGCACATCGTGCGCGCCGCCGGGGCGGCCGAAATTCACGTGCGCATCACCTCGCCTCCCATCATCGGCCCGTGCTACTACGGCATCGACACGCCCACGCGGCGCGAGCTGATCGCGGCGACGAAGTCCGTCGAGGAGATCCGGCGCTTCATCGGCGCCGACACGCTGGGCTATCTCAGCATCGAGTCGATGATGGCGGCGATCGGCAACGGCGAGCGCTTCTGTTCGGCATGCTTCACCGATCGCTATCCGACGGAGGTGGAGAAGGAGGAGCGCCAGAAGGAACTGTTCGGCGGCAGGGAAGCCGAGTCTCCTGCGGCCACCTGAATCGGGCGTGCGGAGAGGCAAGATGGCGGAGAGCGAAGCGCGCGGCATGAGTTACGCGGACGCGGGCGTGGACATCGATGCGGCGCGGCGTGCCAAGGAACGCATCCGGCTCCTGGCGCGCAGCACGTTCACGGCGGGGGTGCTGGCGGACATCGGGAGCTTCGGGGCGCTTTTCCGCCCGGACGTGGCCCGCTTTCGGGATCCGCTGCTGGTGGCCAGCTGCGACGGGGTGGGAACCAAGCTCAAGATCGCCTTCCTGACGGGAATCCACGACACGGTCGGCTACGATCTCGTGGCGCACTGCGTGGCCGACATTCTCGTCCAGGGAGCGCGGCCGCTGTTCTTCCTCGACTACCTCGCCTGCGGCAAGCTCGATCCGGGCACGGTGGAGCGCGTGGTGGCGGGCGTGGCGCGCGGCTGCCGCGAAACGGGATGCGCCCTGATCGGGGGCGAGACCGCCGAGATGCCGGGTTTGTACGCCCCGGGCGAATACGACCTGGCGGGCTTCATCGTGGGCGTGGTCGAGCGGGCCCGGCTGATCGACGGTTCCGGCATCCGTCCCGGCGACCGCCTCCTGGGCCTGCGCTCTCTCGGCTTGCACACCAACGGCTTCTCGCTCGCGCGCCGGCTCTTCTTCGAGGTGCTGCGCTGCCGGCCGGAGGATGTGATCGACGAGCTGGGAGTCTCGGTCGCCGACGTCCTGCTGGCGCCGCACCGCAACTACCTGCCCTTGATCGAGCCCTTCCTGGAGGAGGGCGTTCTCAAGGGTCTGGCGCACATCACCGGCGGAGGCATCACGGACAACCTGCCGCGCATCCTGCCTCCGGGCACGGGTGCGGCGGTGCGCACGGGCAGCTGGCCGGTGCCGCCCGTCTTCGATTACATCCGCCGGCACGGCCGGGTGGACGAGGCGGAGATGTACCGCACCTTCAACATGGGCATCGGCATGATTCTCGTGACGGCGCCGGAGGATGCCAGTGCCGTGTGCGCCCGTTTCGCGGCGCGCGGCGAACCCGTCTACGAGATCGGCGAAATCGTGGCCGGCGAGCGCGCCGTGCACTACCTTCACCAGTGAGGACCGCATGGAAAACCGCCGCCTCGCAGTTTTGCTTTCCGGCCGGGGATCCAACTTCGTCGCGCTCCACGACGCCATCCTGCGCGGCGACCTCAGGGCGGAGATCTGCTGCGTGATCAGCAACGTTCCCGAAGCGCGCGGGCTGGCCGTCGCGCGCGAGCGCGGCCTGAACGCGATCTGCATCCCGTCCAAGGGCGTCGAGCGCGTGGAATACGATCGCCGCCTGCTGGCGGCCCTGTTTGACGACACGGTCGCCCGCCGTGTCCGGATTCAATATGGCGGCAGCGTCAAGCCGTCCAATGCGCGGGAATTGATGAGTCAGCCGGACGTGGACGGCGCCCTGGTGGGCGGCGCGTCGCTTGAAGCGCGCAGTTTCGCGGACATCGTCAAAAACTCGATCTAACAATCTTATGGGTTTCATTATTGGTATATTGACCTTTCTGCTGCTGTTGGACTGCGCGGCGCTCATCTTCCTGGTCCTCATCCAGCTTCCCAAGAAGGAAGCCGGCGCGGGCCTGGCCTTTGGCGGCGCGGCGACCGACGCGCTGTTTGGCGCCGGCTCGGGCACCGTGCTGACCAAGATCACGAAATATGCCGCCGGCACATTCTTCGTGATCGCCATTCTTTTGGCCTTGCTGCAAAGCCGCCGCACCACGAGCGATTTCGAGCGCCGTTTGCAGGAGGCGGGAAGTGGCCCGGCCGCCACCGCGCCGGCCCCGCCAGCGCCCTCCACCGTCCCCGCCCCCGGTCCCGCCGAGGCCCCGACGCCGACGCCGACCGTGGCGCCGACAAATCTGCCGGCCGCGCCCGCCGCGCCGGTTGCTCCCGCGACCAACATCCCCGTGGCCCCGCCGCCCGCCAACAGCGGGCAGCCGGCCCAGCCCAAGTAACCGCACAGGACGTTTCACAGGAGGCGCTCTCCGAAAAGCCGCGGAGAGCGCTTCCTCTGTTTTCAGGCCCCCTGGCGCGAGCGCGGCTGCCAGCGCCCGCGACGGCTTCGGGCGCCGGGCGTTCAAACGCCTGCCGGCCGGGGAACAAAGTCCATAAAAAGACTTGAAGTGGAGGTTAAGTTTCTGCGATAAGCTGCCCCGCAATGCGCAACCAGAAAACCGCAGGGTTCAGCACCCGGGGGGTGCATGGCGGGCGAGGCTTCTCCGGGACGACCGGAGCGGTGATGCCCCCCGTGTATCTCACCTCGACCTTTGAATCCGGCAATCCCGACGGTTTCGACTACACGCGGTCGGGCAACCCGAACTTTCGGCTGTTGCAGGAGAGTGTGGCGGCGCTGGAGGGGGCGCGGCATGCGACCTGTTTCGCCAGCGGAGTGTCGGCCATCACGGCGGTCGTTTCGACGTTGCGGAGCGGGGACCTGGTGCTGGCGGAGGAGAACCTGTACGGATGCACCTACCGCCTTTTTGAGCGGGTTTTCGCCAAATTTGGTCTCCGGACGCAGTACCTGGACCTGAGTCAGACAGCCAACTGGGAAGCGATTCCGCGCCTGCGTCCGGCCTTGATCTGGCTGGAAAGCCCGACCAACCCGCTGCTCAAGATATTGGACATCGAGGGCATCAGCCGCGTGGGCGCGGCCGCCGGGGCGCCGGTGCTTGTGGACAACACTTTCGCGTCGCCCTATCTCCAGCGTCCGCTCGAGCTGGGGGCGACATTGTCCCTCTCGTCAACGACGAAGTATATCAATGGCCACAGTGACTGCCTTGGCGGCGTGGTGGCCACCAATGACGCCGAGTGGCAGGAGAAGATGATTTTCGCCCAGAAAGCCCTCGGGCTGCAACCCTCGCCCTTTGACGCGTGGCTGACGACCCGGGGCCAGCGCACCCTGGCGTTGCGCATGGAGCGGCATTGCAGCAACGCCCTCGAGCTGGCCTGTTGGCTGGAAAAACAACCGGGCGTGCGGCTGGTGCGCCATCCATTCCTGCGCAGTCATCCTCAATACGAGCTGGCCAAACGCCAGATGAGGGGCGGCTCGGGGCTGATTGTCATTGAATTGGATTGCTCCGCCGAGGCCGCCCTGGTTTTTTGCCGCCGCCTGCGCCTGTTCACCCTGGCTGAGAGCCTCGGAGGGGTCGAGAGTCTCGTGTGCCATCCGGCCACCATGACCCATGCCTCCGTGCCAGCCGAGGTGCGGCGCAAAGTGGGCATTGGAGATGGACTGCTGCGCCTGTCGGTGGGCGTCGAAGACGTCGAAGACCTGCGCAGCGACCTGGAGGAGGCGCTCCAGGCCGTGTTGCAGCGGTCGGAGTCTTAAACCATGTCAAGCGACTCCCTGCTTTGCCACCCCGTCTGGCGCGCCGACCAGTTGGGGAAGCCCATTCCCGACTCGCCGCATGCGGTTTCGATGGCCCTGCCCCGCTGGCAGGATGTTGTGGATTACGAGGAGAAGACCCCGGCCATTCAAGAGTTCGTCAAGACGGGTTATCCGCGGTTTGTCGTGCACCCGCTGGTGCGGGAGTTGGCCCAGCGCGTTGGGGGGGACCGAACCTGTTTGCCGTTTCCGTCCCCGTCCGCGGCGAGGCTCGCAGCCGCGTACGTGAATCGGGCCAGCCGGGCGCCCGCTGAGGCGGTTTCGCGCGATGGGGTCTGGGGCGTGATCACCACGGCGGAGGGAAGCGTCGCGCTCAAGGATTTCTGGCAGCATACCGGGTTGATCGTGTCCTCACGCCAGGCCGAAGCTTGTCTGGCCGGCCGGCGGGCGAAGCCGGAGGACGACGAGCCGCGCCGCGTCCTGCGCCGGCATCTGGCCGGGTGGTATGATTGCGCCGAGGACGATGTGTTCCTCACGCCGACGGGAATGGCAGCGCAGTTCCGCGCCTTGCAGGCGGTAAGGCGGCGCTGCCCCGACCGGCCAACGGTCCAATTGGGGTTCCCTTATGTGGACACGCTCAAGTTGCAGCAAAAGCTGGGGGACGGGGGCATTCTCCTCTACAATCTGGAACGCATTGAGGCGGATTTGAAGTCGCTCCTGGAGCGAGAGCCTGTCGCAGCCTGCTTTGGGGAGATTCCCGGCAATCCCTTGCTCGGTTCGGCGGACCTCCGCCGCATCAGTCCCATCATTCGCAAAGCCCGCGTCCCGCTGGTGGCCGACGACGTCGTCGCCACTCCGGCCAACGTGGACCTCAGCCCTTACGCGGACCTGGTGGCCACCAGTTTGACCAAGTTCGTGGTGGGCACGGCGGAGGCCATGGGCGGCGCGGTCATTTGCAATCCGCGCTCCCCGCTGCATGGTGAACTCAAAGCAATCCTGCGGGAACAACACGAAGAACTTCTGTGGGGCGAGGACGCTGCCGTCATCGAGGTCCAGGCGCGCGGTTTTGTGGAGCGGATGCGGCGGCACAACGCCAGCGGGTTGCTGTTAGCCGAGCGGCTCCGGCGTCATCCAGCGATTGCGCGGGTGTGGTATCCCAAATGGGAGTTTAGCGAGGCGTATGAAGCCGTGCGGCGTCCCGACGGCGGCTGGGGCGCGCTGATCACCTTCCTGCCGGGCGATGCCCCGTCCCGCTCCCCGGCCATTTACGACCGTCTGGAGGTCTGCAAAGGGCCCAGCCTCGGAACCGCTTTCACCCTCGCCTGTCCGTTCACGTTGCTGGCCCACTACACCGAATTGGATTGGGCCGAGTCCTGCGGCGTGTCCCGTTACCTCATCCGTATTTCCGTCGGGCTCGAGGACCCCGAGGACCTGTGGCGCCGGTTCGAGTCCGCGCTGGCAGTCTAATTCCAGTACTGGCGAACCCCCGCCTGCACCCGGTCGTAATCGGGCCGCTCTTCGGGCGGGACCGGCTTGGGCCAGCCGTTGAAATACTTTGGGTATTTCCAGCGCCAGCGTTCGGCATGACCGTCGGCAAAGGAGAGACAGGCCCCCTGGTTGTGCCGGTTGGCGGGAACGTCCCACCAGTTGTTGGCCCCCGGGAACCGTTCTGCAGTGGGAATTCCGAAGTGCGCGTCCAGGATTTCGTCCTCATGCACATCCAGAAAGACAAACAACTGGTCGGTGCCGGGGCGGTTGATTTGGGTGAACTTCTGGAAGCTGGGCATGAGGCTGTTGTTGAACCAGTCAAAATCGGGCCAGCCGTTGACCGCTTGAGACATGTTGTAGCTGCGGGTGCGAAGCTGGGAAAGCTTTTTGCCCGAACCATCCTCCACCGTGGACCGGTCCGCCGGACAACGATAAATGGCAACCGAGCGGTTATAGGGGAACAGCAGCCCTTGTTCGATGTTGGTGGTCGAGGTGTCGGTGCGGGTCACCCCGAGGCACCAGGACGCGCCTCGCAGCAGTTCGGTCGGGGTCGTGCCGATGGCATAGACGGAGTTGTTGGGGGGAAGGCGGTCCTGGTAGTCGGAGGTGTAAAGCTGCCAGCAGGTTTGCAGTTGCTTCAGGTTGTTCAGGCAGGAGACCGTGGCCGCTTGCTGCTTGCTGCGGCTGAGGGCAGGCAGCAAAAGCGCCGCCAGAATGGCAATAATGGCGATGACGACCAGCAGCTCAATCAAGGTGAAGCCGCTCGTTTTCATCCGCGCCGCGCCTGTTTCCGCTCTTTCCACGTTCACACGTCAACCGGTGTTCTTTGATATTCTACACCAAGTCCGCGCTCGCGCCAGCCGTGCCAGCAAGGGGCGGTTGGGAGGCCGGGGCCAGCACCGTGCGGGGGGCGCCGCCGAATGCGGGCCGGAAGCCCCGGCTTGAGCAAACCGCCGCAGACCCTACACTGGGGTGTGGAATGAAAACCGACCCGCAAATTTTCCAGGACATGGACGCGCCGACGCTGCGAAGTTATATAGACTTCTTCCTGCGCCATTACCGGGTGATGGATGCCTTTTGGTTCATCTACCTGAGCGAGCGCTTCGGGCAGGAAGCCGCCGAGCAAATCAATGAGAAGGTCTGGGGTCGGGTGGGAGGGCTGGCGGCCCGGGACCTGGCCGCCCGCTTTGGCATTCGGGACCGGGGCCTCCGCGGCTTTGTCGAGGTGCTGCGATACTATCCCTGGAGCCTTCTCATTGGATATGAAATCGAGGAACGGGACGACGAGGTGATACTGTCGGTGCCCGTCTGCCCGGTGCAGGAGGCGCGGTTGAAGCGGGGGTTGGGCGAATATGCCTGCCGGGCCATGCACGAGGCGGAGTTCCGCAACATCGCGGCGGCGGTGGACGACCGCATCCAGGTCGAGTGCCGGTTCGCGCCCCCCGGACCGCACCCGCCCGAGATGTATTGCCAATGGCGTTTTACCTGCCCTCGCGCGGGTCAAACTTGATATCGCCATTGCGCCCAGTCTGCTGAAAGGTTATGAAAGCCCGGGGCGATGGCCGTCAGCCACTCCGCCGACCGCACCAAGCAAATGCCTGTGATTGAAGTCAACGGCCTGACGAAGGTGTTCCGCACCTATCGCAAGCAACCCGGCTTTACCGGAGCCCTCAAGGGTCTGTTTCGGCGGCAGTATGAACAGCTCGAGGCCGTCAAACAGGTCAGCTTTAACATTGAGGCGGGCGAGCTGGTCGGTTTTCTGGGGCCCAACGGCGCCGGAAAGACGACCACGCTCAAGATGCTGTCGGGGCTGTTGTATCCGACCAGCGGCATGGCCCGGGTGCTGGGCTATGTCCCCTGGGAGCGCCGGGACGGCTATCGGCGGCAGTTCGCCTTGCTGTTGGGCCAAAAGAACCAGTTATGGTGGGACCTCCCGGCCCGGGAATCGTTCGAACTCAACGCCGAGATTTACGGCATCTCGCGCGCTGACAGGGACCGGCGGGTCGGGGAGATGAGCGAGCTGCTTGGAGTTCGGGACAAGCTGAATGTAAGCGTGCGGGAGTTGTCACTGGGGGAACGCACCAAGATGGAATTGATTGCGGCGCTGCTGCATGAGCCCAAGGTGTTGTTTCTCGACGAGCCCACCATCGGCCTGGATGTGGTCTCGCAAAAGACGGTTCGCGAATTCCTGCGGGAACACAATGCGCGGCGGCACACCACCATCCTCCTGACCAGCCACTACATGGCCGACATCGAAGCATTGTGCAAGCGGGTGATCATCATTGACCACGGCACCATCTTCTTCGATGGCCTGCTGAGCGAAGTGGTGGACCGTTTTGCGGACTCGAAATTGGTGCGCATCCAATGTGACGCGTCGGCCGAGTGCCCTGCCGAAAGCCTCGCGCGGTATGGCGAAGTGGTTGAGCGGACACCCGGCAGCATCCAGCTTCGCGTAAAGCGGGAGCGGGTGATCGCCGTGTGCAAGGCCCTGCTGGACGAGTTACCCGTCACTGATATTGACATCCAGGAGGTGCCCATCGAGGAAGTCATCCGGCGCCTTTTTGCCCGGTAGCGCGGGACAGAACGCCTGCGGGGGCAGGAACGCGGCCGAGGCCGGACGCAGGACGGAGGCGTTGAGCGGGAATCGCCGGCTTGGTGGCGCGGCAACGCGGTCCCTGCCGTCCGGGTGCGGGGCGGGACCGCCCGCAAGCGGGGGTACTGCCGGCCTTCTGTTTTTTGGCGCGAATCCGCTACTCGTGGCGCAGGGCCTCGATCGGGTCCAGTTTTGCCGCAGCTTTGGCCGGATACAAGCCGAAAATGATGCCGACAGCGCCGGAGATGCTGAATGCCAGGAGGACCGACCATGGGGTCACAATGGTCTTCATGGTGGTGAGGGAGGAGACCAGGATGGGCACCAAAATGCCCACCATCACTCCAATCAAGCCGCCGCCGACCGAAAGCACCACGGTCTCGACGAGGAACTGGAGGGTGATGTCACTCCGTTTCGCGCCCAAGGCCCGCCGGATGCCGATTTCCCGCGTTCGTTCGGTGACGGTGGCGAGCATGATGTTCATGATGCCGATGCCGCCGACGAGCAGCGAGATGGCGGCGATGGAGCCCAGCACGATGCTGAAAATTCGCTTGGTTTGTTCCGCCTGCCGCAACAGTTGCAGGGGGACAATGATTTCGTAGTCGTTCTGGTCGTGGAACCGGCCCAGGAGGGTTTTGATTTGCGGGTCCGCGGTTTCCACCGCCGCGGTATCGCGCATCTGGACAGTAATTTGGTGCAATTGCACCTCCTCGGCCTCGAAGCTGCCGGCGCTCCGGCGGAAGAGAATTTCGCCGAACCGCGTGCGCGAGATGCTGAGGGGAATGTAAACGTTGTTGTCCAGCGGCTGGCCTTCCATCTTGCCGGCCTGGGTTCGTTGCTCGGGCTGGCTCCGCTCCTGGATAATGCCAATGACGCGGTAATAGAAGGTATCTATCCGCACGCTATGCTCGAGGGGGTCCTGAATCGGAAACAGGCGGCGGGCCAGGCCGGTGGTGATGACGCAGACATTTTCCTGGTGCTGCTCGTCCATCGGCGCCAGAAACCGCCCGCGCACCACCTCCGCCCCTCCCACTTCGGGATAAAATGGCAGGGTGCCGATGATCTGGCAGGGAACCTCGTTTTGGCCGAACCGGACATTTTCGCGAATGATGCGCATGGGCAGCAACCGGACCACGCCGGGGATGGTGGTCATCAGCCGGCCGCTGTCGGCGTAGGTCAACCCGTATTTGAGCTGCATGCCGCGCGGGCCGCCCATGCCCTGCTGTCGCGCCTGTTCCGGCGGTTTCAGGCTGCGAATGAGAATGTTGTTGCTGCCCAACTTCTTGATGGCCTCCTGCGCCTCGTACGACGCTCCTTCGCCGATGGCCAGCATCGCGATCACCGAGCACACGCCGAAGATGATCCCCAGCATGGTGAGGGACGAGCGCAGTTTGTGGAGCAGGAGGCTCTTGATGCCCAGCCGAACCGTGATGACGAACTGGTAGGGAACAATGAGCCGTTTCAGCATGAGGCCCCCCGTCCGTTGCCCCCCGACCGGGCCGCCGGTGGCAACTGGTCTATGTCCTGGTCCACCAGCCCGTCTTTCATCCGGACCACGCGGTGGGCCCGCGCGGCGACTTTGTCGTCATGCGTGACCAGGATGATGGTCTTGCCAGCCTCGTTCAGCCGGGAGATGAGGTCCAAGACCTCGGCACCGGTGCGCGAGTCCAGGTTGCCGGTGGGTTCGTCGGCTAGAATCATCAACGGGTCATTGACCAGGGAGCGGGCCACGGCGACGCGTTGTTGTTGTCCGCCGGAAAGCTGGGTTGGCCGGTGGTGCAGGCGGTCGCCCAGTCCGACCAGTCGAGCCAGCTCGACACACCGGTCATACGTCGCTTTCAGGTCCACCCCTCGATAGAAGAGCGGGACCTGGATGTTTTCGATCACCGTCAATTGTGCGATGAGGTTGTAGGACTGAAAAATGAAGCCGATGCGCCGGCCGCGGGCTTCGGACAACTCATCGTCGCTCATTCGCGAGACATCCTCTCCGCCGAGCCAATAGCGGCCGGCGGTCGGACGGTCCAAACAGCCGAGGATGTTGAGCATGGTGGATTTGCCCGAGCCCGACGGGCCCATGATCGCGACAAACGAACCCTCCTCGATGGACAGGTCCACGCCCGCCAAGGCTCGCACGATGTTCTCGCCCCCGAGGAAGTAGGTCTTTTCGATCCGTTCCAGACGGATGATGCTGTTGTCGCCGGGCGGGGGCGGCGGCACCGGGGCAGGCTGGCCGGCTTGCGCTTGCATGGGCATGAACTGTCAACGCGGCGCCGCCTCGGGTGAACGACGGCCACCCTCCTCCGGGGCCCCGGCCCGGCCACCGCCGGCCTCGCCCTCCGGACCGGACCGCTCCCCTCCGCCCCGGGGACCGCGTCCACCAAACCTCGCCCGCAAAGCCGCGCGCTCCTCTTCATCCAGTTCGCCGTCGCCATTCTTGTCGAACTGGCGCAGCATTTCCTCGCGGCTGAGTCGTCCGGGACCGGCGTTGGTGCCGCCTGGGCCGAAGCCTCCCTGGGCAAAACGCGCCGCCATGGCGGTTCGCATCGCCTCACGCTCCGTTTCATCCAGTTGCCCGTCGCCGTTCCGGTCGAATTGTTTCAGCATTTCCTCCGGGTTGAAGCCGCCCCGACGTCCGGGCCCCGCAGCGCCGTTGGGCCCGCCAGCGGCCACCGTTTCCGCTCCCTCACCGTTCGGAGGGCGGTCCGGCCCGCGGACGGACAGGTCAGCGCGCGGGGGCGGGACGTTGGTGGAGAGCATCGCCTTCTCGGCATCGGCCAAGACGCCCCGTTCGAGGTCTTTTTCCTGGGTATCGAACGGCGGCGAGAGCAGGACGCGCTCGCCTTCGTTGAGGCCGCGGGTAATTTCGATGAACTTTGTGTTGTAGAGTCCGATCTCGACCGGCTTGGGTTCGAAGCGGCCGCCTTTGGCAACATAAACCGCCTGCGTGCCGCGATAGCTGGTCACCGCCTGAATCGGCACCGACAGGGTGTTGGCGATGTTGGTGACAATAATCTCGGCGCGAGCGGACACGCCCGGCTTCACGTTCGGAATGGTGTCGGTCAGGTAAATCTCGGTGTTATAGACTTTGAGGTTCGGGTTGCCCCAACGGCTTTGGGTGTCCGGCAAGGGCGCCACCCGCTCGACCACGCCGCGGTATCGCTGATCCGGGGCGGAATCCAGCATGACATAGGCCGGAAGGCCGGGCCGGATCATGTTCACGTGCGATTCATGGATTTTCACCGTGACTTTCATGCGGGACAGGTCCGGCAGTTTGATGAGCTCCTGCCGGTTTCGAACCACCGCCCCGCCTTCGATGAGGGATTCGCTACTGAAGCGGTTCTCGCTGACCTGATACACCACCAAGCCGTCCTGGGGCGCCACAATGCGGGTGGCCTCGAGGTTCTTGCGGTCGCGTTTGAGCTTCTCCTCGTTCAACGCCAGCGTGTTGAGCTGGGTGGCCAGATCGGCCTCGTACTGGGCCATCTTTCGGCGGTTCTGGTTCACCACGCGCTCCAGCTCCTCCTCGGCCTGGCGGACATCGGCCTCGTATTTCTCGCGGCTTTTGACCGAGTCGAAATTCTGCAGCAGCCAGAGGGTGTTGGTGGCCACGGTGAGGGCATTGAGGCTGTTGAGAACTGCCAGCCAGTCGCTGGCGGCCTTCTGCTTGGTTTCATACCCTTTGGCGGCGAGGTTGGTCGAGTTGCGGTAGGTATCGAGGTTGACGGCCAGTTGGGCCTCGGCCTGGACCACCCGGTTGCTGGCTTCGATGAGGTCCACCAGGCGCTGGCCCTGCTCGTATTTTTCGCGGTCAATTTTGGCGAACTTGACCTTGAGGACGGCGGCGAGGTAATCGCTGTTGGTGGCGCTCTTTTGGATTTCGAGCTGGGCTTGCGCCTGTTCGACGGCGAACTTGGCCTTTTCGTAAGCGATTTGCTGCTGGTTGACCTGGTCCTGCGCCTGGGCGGAATCCAGCTCGACCAGCAGGTCGCCCTTCTTGACGTAGGTGCCTTCGGGCACGATCCAGATGATGCGGGCGGTTCCCTCGACCTCGTTGCGAATGCTGATCTCGCTGACCGCCGCCAACGTTCCCCCTTCGACCACGGTCACGGTGAAATCGCCGCGCTTGACCTCATAGAACTCGGTGGCACTGGTCTTCCGGCTGGCGGGCCGTAGCAGGAGGAACAAGCCCAGCGCCATCCCCGCCACCACCAGCAGGGACAGGAGGGGGCGGCGTTTAAGCCAGCCGAGCATGCCGTTGCCGGCGCCGGCCGAAGGGGGAGAGTTGGTCACGGGAGTGGAACTGGGTTTCATGATACAGGCTCCAGAAATTGTTGCGGAGGCAGGACCCGGTCGTCGGGCATGCGCAAGGGGGGCGCGCCGCGTTGTTCGGGCTTGAGCAGCGTTTCCAGCGGGTCCAGCAGCCAGAACTTTTCCGGCCGGATGTCAATCACCCCAAGGTCCACCAGCAACCCCAGCCGGTCGGCCAGGTAGGAGGCGTAAATGTTCGCCAACTGGTTTTGGGCGTTGATGAGGTTGTCCTGCGACTCGCGAACATCGCGGATCGTCGCCCGGCCGGCCTCCAGCAGCATGAGGTTGTTCTCGACGCGCCGTTCGGCCACGCGCAGCGACTCGACCCCGTTAAGGTAATTGAGGCGGGCCTGTTCAATGGCCCGCAGGCCGGCGTCAATGCGCTCCTTGTACTGGTCCAGCGTGAGCGCGAGCGACCGGAGCTGGGCTTCAAAATTGATCAAGGCGTTCCGGTAATCGTTCCGTTTCAGCAGCCGGTCCAGCGGCAAATCCAGCCGGATGCCGGCGTTGTACCGGATTTTTTGGGGCTCAAAGTGCGCGTAATCGTCCGGGGGCTCGGACTCGACGGAGCCGCTGGCGAAAAAGTTGACATCGGCGCGAAGCGGATCCGCGGCGATCCGCACCTTGCGCTTGCTGTCCTCGAACTGGTCAATGGCATTGAGCACCTCCATCTGGCGCTCCAGGCAGATTTGAAAAGCCGCGTCGCGGTCAACCTCGACGGGAATCAGGCCGGCCTGGATGAGTTCCTTCAGGTCGTTGTCCTCCAGGTACACCTGCTCGGCAATCGGCAGGCCCAGCCGCAGCTTGAAATTGTCCAAGGCCGTCAGGAACGAAGCCAGCGAGTTGATGTAGTCCCGCCGCGCCCCGAGCTCCGCCGTCCGCGCGTCGTCCACGTTGCTTTCGCGCTCCCGGTCCACGGCCCGGGCCTGGAGATAGCGGGTGGTCTCCACCCGGTTGGTATAGTTCCGGTAGTTGTTCCGGACGATGTCCTTCTGCGTCACCAGGCGGAAATAGGCGCTGACGGTGTCCACGGCAAACTGCTGCTGGTAGAGGCTGAAGGAGCGAACCTCATACACCACGTTGCGTTCCGCCTGGGTCAGGTTCTCGACCGCCGGGTTGTTGATTCCGAAACCGCGCAACAGGGGCTGCGACAGGTTCACCGACAGAAAACTGATGGCCGTGTTGCGGGCCGACCGCGACCCGCCGGACCCCGCGGTGAACTGCGTGAAATA
>FWPV01010227.1_pt1 | contig 13966 bp, 12 predicted proteins | sample 2228371 | NCBI WGS metagenome assembly FWPV01 (sample SAMEA103939776, study PRJEB20133) | metagenome
CGATCTCTTCGCCGCCTTCGTCGAGCAGGCCGATCCTGATCCCCAGGTGTATCAGTTCCCCGGCCTGGCGCCCGACGCCTATCGCGTCCTCCATGAGCAGGGCAAGCGCGGCGGGCCGATCCTCTCCCTGGAGCGGTTGGTGCAGGCGCAGACGAAATGCCTGCGCGTGGTCTTGATCGTCCACGGGCCATCGGGGATCAAGGAAGCCTATCACTTTGACCTGGCGGGCGCGTATCCTTCGACGCCGGCCGACGACCGCGCCCATTTCTACGAGGACATCGGGCTGCGCATGGTCACGGCGTTGAGCACCCACGAGGTGACGAAGCATGAAGTAGTGGGCGATCCCATCCCGCGTGCGGTGTGGGATAGCCTGACGACCCCGGGGGCCATGATTTGGGCCGGCAAGGAGCTGAATCGCCGCAATTTCTTCACGGAAATGGTCGTCATCCCGAGGCTGGTGCACATGCCCTCGGTAGGGGACGCCGTGGCGCGCCAGTACAGCGAGGGATGCTTCACGACCTACGACCCCGTCCTGCGCGGCTTGGTCGCGACGGTCACCGGCAGCGCCCGTCCAGTCGACAAGGGGAACATCAGCGAGGATGATCTGGCCATCCTGGTGGGAGTGAAGCCAGAGGGGGATGGCGCGCTGACTCGTCATGTCGTCGGCAAGCGCAACGATTCTCCGTCCTCGGAGTCGGTAGAGATGGTCGACATGGACCTGGCGTTGCCCATGATCACGCTCGATCCGTCCTGGGGCGTCAGCGACCCTGTCCCCATCGCTCGTTCCAAGCTGCATGGCCATCGTGGTGTGGCCAGCTTCGACCCTCGCTACGTCGAGTTCGTGCCACTCGATCCGCCCTACTACGATTATCTTGTCTCCTGCGCGACGCAAGCCCAGGCGTGGGGGATCAAGCGCGCCTTCGCACGTTCGGAGACACTGCAGAATGCTGCCGACCCGCGTCAGGTGGCGTTCACTGTGTTGCCGGGGCATGGCGTCGTCATCGTCGAGAAGTGGGTGGCCGGCAAACGCCCCTTTGAGGTCATGCTGGAATACATCGACCGTAACTACATCGAGATCGAGAGCATGATCCCGCAGGGGCGCTTCACGTATGAGCCGAGCGCCGATGGGCGCATGGTCCTGGTGGAGCACACCTCGCATCCTGTGCATACAGCCGGCTCTTGGGCGCACCCGAAGGTCGCCCTGCGCTGAAAGGGCGACCCCGGCGACTGTGCAGAGCGTCTGGATGGAGTCCGAGAAAGCGTCTGGCGGCGGATGGCGGAGCGTCTTCCCAACATCGTCCTGATCCTCGCCGACGACCTTGGCTATGGCGATGTGAGTTGCCTCAATCCGCAGTCACGGATCGTCACGCCGCATCTTGACGCCCTGGCCAGCCAGGGGATGACCTTTCGCGACGCGCATAGCTCGTCGGCGGTCTGCACCCCCTCGCGCTACAGCCTGCTCACGGGCCGCTACTGCTGGCGCGGCAGCCTGCAGTCCGGCGTCCTGTGGGGCTACGATCCCTGTTTGATCGAGCCGGGCCGCCTGACGCTGGCCGAGATGCTGCGTCAGCGTGGCTATACGACCGCTTGCATCGGCAAGTGGCACCTTGGGCTGGGCTGGCGTTTCCGCGGCCGGCCCCAGTTCGGGCCGGAGGCGGACCCGGAGGTCGACTGGACGCAGCCGTTGACGGCTGGCCCTCATACGGTGGGGTTCGACTACTCCTATGTGATCCCGGCCTCGCTCGACATGGCGCCGTACGTGTACATCGAGGACGGCGTGGTGGTCGAGCCGCCGATGAGCAGAATCCAGGGACAGCCGCGGCCCGGGTTCTATCGAGGCGGGTGGGCCGCGCCCGGCTTCAGCCACGAGACCTGCCTGCTCGAGTTGACCCAACGCGCCGAGGCGTTCCTCATCCATCAAGCGCGTCAGGCGCCCGCGCGTCCCTTCTTCCTCTATTTTGCCTTGCCCAGCCCGCACACGCCCCATCTGCCGCGCGCCCCCTTCCGCGGTCGCAGCCGCGCGGGCGAGTACGGCGACCTGGTCGTCGAGACCGATTGGACGATCGGGCGCATCGTGGGGGCGCTTCAGCGGCATGGGATGGCGGAGGACACCCTGGTCATCTTCGCCAGCGACAACGGCTGCCATGCCAGCGCCAGTCGGCTATGGGAGCGCTTCCAGCATCGAGGGAACAGCATCTATCGCGGGGAGAAGAGCGATGTGTGGGATGGCGGCCATCGCATCCCGCTGTTCGCGCGCTGGCCGGGACGCATCGCCGCCGGTAGCTTCTGCGACGAGTTGGTGTGTCTCTCCGACTGGATGGCGACGTGCGCGGCCATCGTTGGCTACGAGCTGCCCCTGGATGCAGGCGAGGACAGCTTCGATCTCTCGCCCTATCTATTGGGGCAGGCGACGCCTCCCCTGCGCGAGACGGTGATCCATCACTCGATCTACGGCATGTTCGCCGTGCGCGAGCGCGATTGGAAGCTGGTGTTGTGCAAGGGATCGGGCGGATGGACGCTGAAGGAGGAAGATGTACCGCCGGGCGCGCCGCCGATGCAGCTCTACAACCTGCGCGAGGATCCCTCGGAGACGCGCAACCTGTGGGCTGAGCAGCCGGAGGTCGTCGAGCGGCTGTTGCACGCGCTGGAGGCGTGTCGGCGCGCCGGGCGCAGCGCGCCCACGCGATAACGCGCGCCGCGCCGGCGGATCGACCTGCCACTCACGCGGGGTCATGTCGTCCCCTGCCGGATGGGCGCCTGCGAAGGTTGCGGCGGCTCTGCCGCCGTCGAAGGTCTCCCCAACAGCAGTACCAGCGCCCCGGCGTACAGGAAGGAATCGGCCAGGATCTCGACGCTGTGCACCAACCGGATCGTCGCGGGGAACCATGAGGCCTGCACCATTGCGATTCCTCCGACCGTCAGGAACAGAGCGGCGCCCATCGTCAACCACAGGCGTCGTCGCGATCCACTCCAGGCGATCAGTAAGGGCAGACAAACCAATAGAAAGAGCGCGCTGCGCAGAAACTGCATAGGGACGATCACGTTCATCCCAGGCAGAGTCAAGCCCGCTATCTCCTGGCGATAGTAATCGATTACCAGGGGCGCAATCAGCGCGCCGCAGGCCAGATAGATCGCTGGAAAGCTCGCCAGGGCAGCCAGCAGACGCCATGCCCCCTGGACGGTGGAACGCCCTGCCCAGAAGCTGTGCCAACGCTGGTTGATCGATTCAGGTGGAGAGATCGGCGGGAAAAGCCAGGCGACTGTTGCGCCGCCGACCAATCCTGCGCCGGCGTACATGATCATCGTGAATGGCGAAGCGGCGGAGTATGTGGTGAAGATCGTGGCCTCGAGGACGTTGTTGACTCCGAAAGCGATCCAGGTGAAGGCTGCCAGCGCCAGCCCACGCGCGACGAATTCCGTGGACAGCCGACGCGCGATCAGGCCGAGGATCAGCGTCAGAAACACGTAGCCGAGCGCCGAGGAAGCCATCAGTGTCGTGGGGTCGCTTCCCGCAGGCAGCATTGGCTGAGGCAGACCTGTCCAACTGGCTGCCAGAGCGCCTAGCGTCTGCCCAATCAAGAAAGCAACGCTGCCCAGGATGCATTTGCCCAGTGTGATCACGAGCGTGGTGACCCTCATGGTCGCCTCCCTTCTACAGAATAGTTTACGCCCTGGTGGCCGCGCGCGCCTTGGCCAGGTGTCCAGGCCGCGTCCTGGACACCTTGTCAGATCGCGCCGGGGCACTTATAATTATGGCGGCTCTTGCTGTTGCAAAGCGTGAGCTTTGTCTTCTCGTTTGTCCTCGCAGATGCGCTCCAACTCCTTAGCGGCCCACGGCGCTGGTGGGCGTCATTCAACGAGCATAGATCGCGTCGATGAGGGATATCGATGGCCCGCTATCTGTTCTGGCGCACCCTTGGGGTCATCAGCGTCTTGTTGGTGATCTCCCTGATCACCTTCGCGTTGATGCACTCGATCCCGGGCGGCCCCTGGGACGAGCTGAAGATGCCGTTGAGCGGCGTGCAGCGGCAGAACATGCTGCGCTCCTATGGCCTGGACCGGCCCCTGCATGAACAGTACCTTCTCTTTCTCAAGAACCTCGTCACCTTCAACCTGGGGTATTCTTTCGTCCATCGTTCGGAGACGGTCAACCAGTTCTTCGCCCGCGCCTGGCCGGTGAGCGCCTGGCTGGGGATCATGACGATGCTCGTCGCTTTCCCTATCGGATTGCTGCTGGGGTTCTTGGGCGCCTTCCGGCAAAATACCTGGGTCGACTATTTGTCGACGACGATCGCCCTCTCCGGCTTCGTGATCCCCTCGTTTGTCTTAGGGGTGGGGACGGTGGTCATCTTCAGCATCGTCCTCAAATGGCTGCCGGCGGGAGGGTGGGACTCGCCGCGCCACTGGATTTTACCCGTTTTCGTCAACTGTCTGGGGCCGCTGGGGGTGGTTGCGCGTTACACGCGCGTTGCGTTGCTCGAGGTGATGCGCGCCGATTATGTGCGCACCGCGCGCGCCAAGGGACTGAGCGAGACCACAGTGCGTTTGCGCCATATCTTTCGCAACGCTCTGATCCCCATCCTGGCGGTGGTTGGCCCTCTTGTGCCGGTATTGATCACAGGCTCCCTCTTCGTGGAGACGGTCTTCTACATCCCGGGCATTGGCCGCTACTTTGCGGCCAGCGTCTTCCAGCGCGACTATCCGATGATCATGGCCACGGTGATGCTCTTCTGCGCGCTCGTGGGCGTGATCAACTTGTTGACCGATGTCCTCTACTTGCTGGTGGATCCGCGCGTCCGGCTGACTCGCTGAATCGAGAGACGCCATCATGACCGAAGCCGCTTCCCTCTCTGCTTCTTTGCGCGTAGCATCAGCGCCCGCGCGCAGCCCGTGGCAGGTGGCTGCGCGCCTCTTCTTACGCAACCGCCTGGCGACGGCGGGGCTGGCTGTGCTTTTACTTATCCTCATCGTCGCCGCGTTCCCCAGCGTGTTTGCCCGCTACCCGCGCGATGAGCCGCACTTTGAGGATGCCTGGCAGGGCCCCTCGGCCAAGTACTGGTTCGGCACCGACGCGCTGGGCCGCGACGTATACAGCCGTGTGGTCTATGGCCTGCAGACCTCGATGATCGTGGGCCTCACGACGCAGACCCTGCTCATCATCATCGGCGTTGGCCTGGGGGCGTGGGCGGGCATCCAGGGAGGCAAGGTCGATTTTCTGATCATGCGCCTGGTCGACGTCATGGCCTCTTTCCCCTCTTTGCTCTTCACGATCCTGCTTATGGCGACCCTGGGGGTCGGGCTGCAGAACATCGTCATCGCCATCGTCGTACCGGGGTGGGTCTCGCTGTGTCAGCTCACGCGCGCGCAGATCCTCTCCCTGCGTGAGCGCCAGTTCGTCGAAGCGGCGGTCATGATGGGCGCTCGCACGGGGCAGATCATCCGTCGTCATCTGTTGCCCAACGTCATCGCTCCGCTCCTGATCAACGTCTCGTTCAGCCTGCCCAACATCATCATGACGGAGGCGGGCCTCAGCTTTCTGGGCGCGGGCATCGCCAAGCCGCGGCCCAGCCTCGGACAGATGGTCGCTGAGGGGGGACAGAATATCACGTATTACTGGCATCTGGCCGTCTTCCCGGCGTTGGCGCTGGCTGTGATGATCCTGGCCTTCGCCTACGTCGCCGACGGCCTACGCGACGCGCTCGATCCGTCGCAGATTCGGTAGAGACAAGGAGGGATTCCCATGTCCAGTGCGACCCGTTTCACCCGTCGGCAGTTCCTGGCGCTGGCTGGCGTCAGCGGCGCGGCGGCGGCTCTTGCCGCCTGCGCCCCGGCCGCGCCCGCCGCTCCAGCCGCGCCGGCCGCTGAGGAGGCAGCGGCGCCCGCTGGCCCAGTCGTCAACGCCTTGGGGGTCGAGCTGCCCGCCGATGCGGCTCCCCTCGAACATCAGGTGGTCTACGTCCAGGGCGGCAACAACATCTCTATCTCCGCCGATTGGTTTAAAGTCAACTATCGTCAGCTTCCAGGCACGTGGCTGGGCGGCGAGCCTTTGGCGATCCTCGACAAGGATATGAAGCTCATCCCCGGCTGCGCCGAAAGCTGGTATGTGACGGAGGACAGGACGAAGTGGATCTTCAAGATCCGTCAGGGGTTGCAGTGGAGCGATGGCGTCCCGCTCACGGCCCATGACTGGGTCAACTCCTTCCGTTACGGGGCGGATCCGCAGACCGCGTTCGACTTCGCCTGGTACTTCTTCTTCATGAAGAACTGGACCAAGGTCAACTCTGGCGAGCTGCCGCTTGAGGAGTTGGGCTGCCGGGCGCTCGACGACTATACTCTGGAGGTGACGACGGAGTATCCGGCGCCTTACGTTCCAGCCTGGCTCTCCATCGCCATTCCCCATCCCAAACACGCTTTCGACAAGCATGGCGAGGCGTGGTCGTTGCAGCCGGAGACATACGTCTCCTCAGGCCCCTTCAAGCTGAGCAAGATCGTCCCCGACGGCGAGACGGTATGGGAGATCAATCCCGCTTACAAAGGCCCCATCAAGCCGCTGGTCCAAAAGATCATCTACGTGCCCGGCACACAGCCGCTGGGCGCCAGCGCCGAGTCGCCGCAGGTGACGCTGGCCGCCTACCTGGCAGGCGAGTATTACCACACCGGGCCATGGAGCATCCCGAACCTGTCGGACCTGCGCCGCGCCCAACAGGAGGTGCCCAACGAGACCCACAGCTATCCGCACTTCCAGACCTACTACGTGGGCATGAACACCTACAAGCCGCCCTTCGATAACCTGAAGGTGCGCCAGGCCTTCAGCCACTGCGTCGACCGTGAGACCCTGACCAACACCGTGCTCAAGGATCTGGGGCAGCCCGCCTACACGATGGTGATGAAGGGCTTCCCAGGCGAGCATGTCGACGAGCTGAAGGATATCCAGAAGTACGATCCTGAGCTGGCGCGCTCGCTGATGGCTGAGGCGGGCTATCCGAACGGCGCTGGCTTCCCCAAGCTGGAGATGTGGGTGCGCGGGCCGGATCGCCTGGAGGCGGCAGAGGCCGTGGCCACCATGATCGCGCAGACCCTCAACATCGAGATCTCGGTGGTTCAGGCTGAGGTCAAGACGTTCATGGAGACCCTCAACGCCAAGGAGCTGATGTTCTACTGGGTGCCCTACCAGTTCGACTTCGTCGACGCCAGCAACTTCCTGAGCATCTGGCGCTCCGATGGGCGGCACGCCTGGAAGAACGAGAAATTCGAGGATCTGCTGCGCCAGGCCGACTCCGAGTTCGATGACGCCGAGAAGCGAGACGATCTCTTCCTGCAGGCCGAGCGCATCCTGGTCGAGGACTGCCCGGCGGTGTTCGTCTTCCATCCCACATTCTGGCAACTGTGGAAGCCGTTCCTGGTGGGAGAGGATTTGACGCCGAACGAGGCTGGCTTCAGCGCCTGGGTCTATCTCAACAACCGCATCTATCGCACCTGGTACATCAACAACACCTTCAAGCCGGTGTAGGGGTTGACCCACTCCCCTGCGGCGCGGCGCTCGCTGATCGGGGCCGCGCCGCAGGGAAGATCCCATCGCCCGCATCATAGAGAGTGGCGCAAGAAGCTCTCTTCTTGCGCCACTCTCTACATTTTCCTCCTCTTCATTAAGCAGCGCCGGCATGGGGTACGAACGGCTGGCCAGGCACAAACCCACTGCGTAAGTTTCCTTCGTTCAGAGGTCGGATTCACCCGATGCGAGGAGGCTATGGGCGCTGCTTCAAGGTTTTGTCAGGGACTCGGTTTCTACCCTATCTTATGCAAGTAGCTTTCGATCTCATGAATGAGGAAAGGGAGATTGGGTTGATCGAATGTCAGACCTGGCGCAGGGATACGGTTACGCTTGATGTCTGGCGGAACATGCTTATGGTGAGGGTAAGTGCTGGCTAGTGTTGGATCGCCAGGATGGGGCTGGGGGTCGTACCAATAGAGCCTTTGCTCCTCCTGGTAGATGGTATATGAGTAATATGTAAGCGCTCCTGCGGAGAAGTCGATTACTTCATAAACTCTGAGAACGATGTCATTCTCGAACCCTAACTCCCCCTTCAATTCACCAATGGTGCTTCCCATCGGCTTGAGAACCAGAGTGGCTCGTTTCACCGAGGGAAAACGGTCAGCGATGGTGTAGATGAAGCGGCTATAGCTGACGAGCGAAGAAAGCATCTTTAGCTTGTGAGAGGAATAAGTTTATCGGCTTCGGCGGAAGCACGCAGAGCAGTAAGGCGTTCCTCTACCAGTTTCTCGTACGCGGCCTCGCGTGCCACTTTGATCTGATAGAAAGCCGCCCACCGACCGTACTCGTTGATCTGCTCGATGTCTTCGTCTGGCAAGTGACCGCTTACGTACAGCGCGTAGAAATCTTTAGAAAGAAGGCCATATTTCTTTTCATAGACTTCTAGTTCCCTGCTTAAAGCGTGGATGTCCTGGATCAGCTCTTCTAATGTCACCATCTCACCATCGCTCCTTTCTGAGGTCAATTGTATCACTTCAGGTTGATGGTTTCAAGCTTGGGCCTGTATGCCTTTCAGTAGCTCCAGGGCGCGGTCGCAGCGCGCCAGCGTCCGCTCCCGGCCGACGGCGACCAGGCTGGCGAAGAGGGGCGGCGCGACCGTCTTGCCGGTGACGGCGGTGCGCAGGATGCCGAACAGGGATCCCGCCTTGATCCCCATCTGCGCCGCTAGGGCGCGCAGGGCGACCTCCATTGGCTCCGCCGTGAACTCCGGCAGCCCGGCCAGGACCTCGCGCGCCGCGCGCAGCGCCTCGCGCGATTGCTCCACCGTCAGTTTGGCGCCGATCAATCCCTGCGGGTCGTAGTCGCCCGGCTCACGGAAGATGAAGTCGATCATCTCGCTGGCGTCGGCCAGTTTCTTGAGGCGCTCCTGGATGGCCGGCGCGATCACAGGCAGGGCCGGATGGCGCGCCACCTCAGCCTCGGAGAGATGGAACGCCGTCGCCAGGTAGGGGATCAGGCGACGCGTCAGTTCTTCCGTCGAGAGCTGCCGGATGTAGTGGCCGTTCATCCATTCCAGCTTGCTGTACGACACGACTGCGGGCTTCGGGTGGATGCGGGCGATGTCGAAGCGCGCGATCGCCTCCTCGCGCGTGAAAAGGTCGCTGGATGCGTCGTAGGACCAGCCGAGCAGCGCCAGGAAATTGAACAATGCCTCGGGCAGGTATCCCTCTTTGCGAAAATCTCTGATCAACGTCGGGTACTCGACGCCATCGATCACCGGCTTCCGTTTGGACATCTTGCCCTTGCCGCTGGGGTCAAGCAGTAACGGCAGATGGGCCATGACGGGAGGCTGCCAGCCGAAGGCCTGGTAGATCAGGATATGGCGCGGCGTCGAGGAGAGCCATTCGTCGCCGCGCAGGATGTGCGTGATCTCCATCAGCCGGTCGTCGACAACGTGGGCCAGGTGATAGGTGGGGAAGCCGTCCGACTTGAGCAGGACCAGATCGTCCAGCGTGCGGACGTCGACGGTGATCTCGCCGCGGATGAGATCATGGAAGGCGACCGTCCCCTCGGTGGGCGCTTTGAGCCGCACGACCGGGACGATCCCCTGCGCCTCGTATTCCGCGCGCTGGCGGGCGGTCAGGGCGCGACAATGGCGATCGTAGCCGGGGGTTTGCCCCCGCGCGCGCTGCTCGGCGCGCAGGGCGGTCAGGCGTTCCTCGGAACAGTAGCAGTAATAAGCGGCGTCGGCCTGCACCAGCTTGCGCGCGTATTCCTGGTAGATCGGCAGCCGCTGCGATTGAAAGTAGGGGCCGTAGTCGCCGCCGACCTCAGGCCCTTCGTCCCAATCGAGGCCGAGCCAGCGCAAGGACGCGAAGATGTCGGCCAGGGCCTGCGGATGATAGCGCTTCTGGTCGGTGTCCTCGATGCGCAAGATGAAGCGGCCGCCGGTGTGGCGGGCGTACAGCCAGTTGAACAACGACGTGCGCGCCGAGCCCATATGGAAGTAACCGGTAGGGCTGGGGGCCATACGCACACGAACGGGGGAAGAGGCCATGACGAACTCCTTGACGATGAATCTAGCGCGTGATCGGCTCGCCTCGTCCCAACCAGCGCGTGCCGATCACGCCCAGGGCCAGGCAAGCGACCGCGGTGACGGCGAACATCCAGCGGATGCCGATGGCGTCGGCGAGGATGCCGCTCAGCCACGGGCCGGCGAACATGCCGATGGCGTAGACCGCCTGATGCAGCCCCATGGCCGTCGTGCGCTCGCTGTCCTGCACGCGCTCGATGCTCATGCCCATCAGCACGGGATAGCCGATGCCCTGGGAGAGGCCGATGCCGAACTGGGCGACGAAGATCAGCGCCAGCGAAGGCGCGATCGCCGCCGCGCCGACGCCGAGGAAGAGGGCGCCGAAGGCGAGATAGACCAGGGAGCGGGCGCCGATCCGGCGGACGATCGTCGTTGCCATCAGGTTGCCGACCGTCAGCACGGCGATGCTCATCGTGACCAGGATGCTCTGGACGACGCCGCTGGCTCCCAGCTCTTTGGCCAGGATGGGCAGGAACCCGAAGGTGGTGGCCCACACCGCGTATTGCTGAACGGTGCTGAGCAGCGAGGGAAGGAGGACATCGCGCCGCGTGACGAGGATGCCCAGCCCGCGCAGAGAGGGCGCCTTGGGCGGGCGCCGCGGCTCCTGGGCGGGCAGGACGATCACGATGGCGATCGCGGCGGCAGCGGCGGCCAGGAAGAAGGCCAGCGGGAAGCCGCCCCACGCGTTGAGCGAGCCGGTCGCGCTGGTGGCCGTCATGCGTCCCAGCGAGCCGACCATCGTCAAGAGCGAGCTGGCGCGCACCGCCTCCGCGGGTGGGAAGAGGGCGCTGAAGACGACGACCAACGGCACCCAGGTGCCTGCGGCCAATCCGGTGATCGCCCGGCCGACGATCAGGCCTTCGATGGTGCTGGATGCTCCCATCACGTAGGCCCCCAGGCCAGCCAGCCCAAAGCCCACGAGAATGAACGGCTTGCGCCAGCCCAGCCAGTCGGCGGCGATGCCCAGCGGCAGCCGGATGATCGCCTGCCACAGGCCGTACATGGAGAGGACGACCCCGACCAGGGCCAGGTTGTTGGTCTTCCCCTGCGCGTAGACGGGCAGGGTGGGCACGTAGAGGTACAGCGCCATCCAGTAGAGGAAGACGGCGGCGATGTACAGGGCGAGCAGAAGTTTGCGGCTGCCGACGGCGGGAGCGACGACGGCGGTGGCGGCGGATCTTTCCATGAACGATCTCCTCACGAGGAAGGCGCTAGCCTGGCTGCATGGTTCATTGGCGCGCCGGCTCGGGCTGGCAGAACCGTTCCACGATCGCTTCGACGCGCGGGTCTTGCCAGTCGCGCTGGCGCGGATAGGTGCTGTGGCGGCGGAAGGGACGCGCGAGGGCGGCGAGGTCGCCGTTGCCGATGACAGATCCTGGCGCCAGGCTGGCGTCCCCCAGGCCGGCGCGGTGCGCATACCAGAGGTAGCCGATCTCCTCCGGCTGGAACCCCATCAGCCGTGCGGCCGCCGCGTCGGCCGCGACGGGATCGAAGCTGGCGACGGCGGCGTGCAGCGGCACCGCGTCGCCGTAGGTCGGCCCCTCTCCCTCCATGCCCTCCCAGGCGTCGATGACGGCCAGGTGGGCGCGCACGACGCGCGCGACCAGGAAGATATTGAGGTGCATGAGGGCGTACGTTTGGTGGATGCGCATCTTGTGGCTGTCGTTATGGCGCATGAAGCGGAAGCGGGCGTCGTCAATGGGGGGCAGCAGTTTGACCCAATCGGGCGTCGCCTGATACAGCCGCCCCACTCCCAGGAGCGACTGCCCGCTGCGGCGGCGCGCGGCGCGGCACATCAGCGTCCCCATGACGACGTTCTTGAGGGCGGCGGTGATGATCACGAAGTCATGGATTTTGGGCGGCCCCACCGAGATCAGGAGATCGGATTCGGCGGCGGTGGCCGCGACCTCCAGCGTCTGCGGCTGCAGGCGGTGGTCGTAAATCGTTACCGGTACAGTGCGTTCGTCGGCGTTGAGATCGACGAAGCGGATGTGGTGGCTTTCGGCCAGGGACAGGTAGCCGAACGCGCGATAGCCCTCCTCGGCGGGGGCCAGGGCGGGTCCCTCGGCGATCGTCACCGGGCCATCGTAGCGGGCGCGCAGCCAGTCGAGCGTCGCGCGCAGGGCGTCGACGTGGGTGGACGCCAGTTGGCGCGTGACCGAGACCAGGTTGGGTTTGATGACGACGCGCTGGCGCTGGCTGAGATCGATCGGCCCCAGCGCGTCCAGCGCGGCGCGCACGCTCGTGTAGCGATCGCGTCCCCGCATCAGCGAGACGACGCTCATCCCATGCTTGTTCATCCCATATCCCTGTCGTAGATTCGGGGGCATTCGATTCACGGATGGTGTTCAGGCTGGGGGGAGTCGAGGAACGTCGCAGCCAGCTCGGCGAACACGCCTGGCGCCAGGGCGTGCAGTTGGCGCAGGATCTCCAACGCCACGGCGCGGATCTCCCACTGCGCCGCCCGATCGCAGCGCATCCAGCAGAAGTGCGCCCATGCCCGAAAGTTCATCGTCAGGACCAGCCGCGTCTCGGCGGCGTTGGGCAACAAGAAGCGCGCGTCCTCTTTGCGGATGCCCAACGCCCGCAAGGCGCGATAGGCGGCGGTCAAGTCCTCCCAGGCGCGATCGAGGATGGGGCGCGCCTCGGGGTTGGCGGCGATCGCTGGCGGCATGATGAATCCCCATCCTCCCTTGTCTAAGTCAACATAACGCTGCGACTCCTGGCTGACGCTGGCCAGCCGATGGCGCACGATCTGATGGGTCGCGGCGCGGCTGATCTCCTCGATCAGGAAGGTGGCGGTGTTGTGGTCGGCCGCCAGGGCTGGCTCGTTGATCACGGGCTGGGTGTAGGCCAGCAGGGTCACTTTCATGGCTGCTCCGCGTCGTAGATCGTCGGCGCCAGGGGCCGCAGCAGGGCGCGCACCTCGCTGGCAAGGCCGCGCCGGAAGAGGTCGAGCCAGACGCGCGCGTTGCCGGAGACGACCCAACCGTCGCCCCACGGCGTGGCCTCGAGATGGCGATTCTCCAGCCGCCAGCGCACCGGCCCATCGACGACGGCAGGATCGCCTGCGGCGACCTCCGTCACCTGGACGACGAAGGTGATGTGCTCGATGATGTCCTCATGCCCTTCCCGGACGCGCGCCGCGACGAACGTCGGGCTGTGGCCCATCTTGTCCGTAGAACGGTAGCAAACGCGTGCGGCGAATTCGGCCAGGCGCTCCTGTTCCGTCAGGCTCGCGGCGCCTGGCGCTGGCCGCGCGAGCGCTGCCAATTCCTCGTTTCCTGCCTGGTCGGCCAGCGTCGGCGCCAGGCGCGTCATGCTCAATAGGGTTACCTGCATCAGGTCGTCCGGATATCGATCACTTTGCCGTTGATATGGGAGATCGCCTCGAGGAGCGCTGGCTCGCTGACGTCAGCCACTTTGACGGTGACGAGGGCCGTATGGGGGGTGTTGCCGGCGAAGGTGCCCAGGCTGATGATGTTGCCGCCCACCCCGGCGATCGAGGTCGTCAGGTCGGCCAGCATGCCGCGCTGGTCGGGCAATTCCAACGTCAAACGCACGCCGGATGCGCGCGCGCCCAGCATTTCCAGGAAGATCTTGAAGAGGTCGGTCTCGGTGATGATGCCTACCAGCTCGTCCCCCTCGACGACAGGCAGCCCGCCGATGCGGTTATCGACCATGATGCGCGCGGCCTCCTCCAGCGGCGTTTGCTCATCCACCGTGATCACATGCGTCGCCATCACTTTCTTGACGGTGAGCTTGGAGAGGAGGTAGTTCAGCTCGAAGATGCTGAGGGTCGTCGCTTGCGACGGCGAGGCCTGGAGCAGGTCTTTCTCCGAGACGATGCCCACGAGTTTGCCCTGGCGATTGAGCACGGG
>FWPV01011591.1_pt1 | contig 13966 bp, 8 predicted proteins | sample 2228371 | NCBI WGS metagenome assembly FWPV01 (sample SAMEA103939776, study PRJEB20133) | metagenome
GCCCGTGTTGCTCACCTGGGCTATGTCGCCAGGCCGGAATGGTCCCACCGCAGCCGGGGCCTGGTGGGTTGGCGGAACCAATTGCGGCGTGATGGTGAGCAAAATCGGCGTCGGCCATTCGAGCCGCGCGGCCGGCCGGGGCGCAAGCGCCAGGCCGCCCCACACCAACCCGACCAGGAGGATTAAAAATATCAGCAAGCCGACCACCGACCACCACGGTGGAGGCCAGAAGCGAGCGGTTGATTGAGCAGGTCGAATGTTCATTTCCTCCTTCTCCCATTCACCGCAGAGAGGCGCAGAGGTTCTTTTTGCTTTCTCTGCATCCTCAGCGTCTCGGCGGTGAAATGGCCCTCCAGGCTCTTGCCGGTCTCTGACCGAGCAAGAGCGCGGTCTGGAGACCGGCTCTAGCTTTGGCGATGGCTCTTGCCGGTCTCTGACCGAGCAGGTTCTTTTTGCTTTCTCGGCGTCCTCAGCGTCTCGGCGGTGAAATGGCCCTCCATCGAGCGCGGTCTGGAGACCGGCACTTTTGGGACAGGAACTATGCTAAGGTTTGTATATTACAGGCAAGTAAACGCGCCAGGTCACGGTGGCAAAGTAAGCGCGGCTGCTCGGCGCCGACCGATTCCCGGCGCGGTCGAACGCCCGCACGCGCCAGTTGTGTTTCCCATCGGGCAAGACCACCGGCAGTGTGAAGCTCATGTTAGACGTGGTAGTAAAGAGCCGGTCGTCTATCTGGATTACATGCCCGGCCAGCGCCAGGTCTAGCCCCGGCGAAAAGACCAGCGTGATCCGCACCCCTGGGATGGTTATGTGGCCGGTGGGGGTGATGGTGGCCGGGACACTGGGCGGGAGCGTGTCTATGGCAAAGCGGACGCTGGCCGGGGTGGCATCGGCCTGCCCGGCCGTGTTCCAGGCTTGCGCCAGCACTGTGTAAGCAAGGCTATCGGTCAATGCGGGCAGAGTGTAACTCCACATGGTTGTTCCGGTCGCCGTGACCCAGATGGGTGTGGGTTGCCACGTTGTACCGTTCCAGTAACCGTTGGGCCCGGAAACGGTCAGGCGAACGGCTGCCACGCCCCTGGCATCCCAGGCGGTGCCTGTCACCGGCGGCGTGTCTTGGTAATCGTGTCCATCTTGGGGAGATACAATGGTGGTTTCGGGCGACAGGCACTGGCTCAAAAAAGCAATGACCCGATTCATCACGGCCTGACGCAAGGCGGCATCGTAGATTGTCTCGAAAGGGAAGCCGAAATATACCAGGCGTGAACATCCGCCGCTATCGTATTGCAACGCGGCCGGAGGGCCATGACCATCTCCATAGGTCAGGACCGGGCGCGCGCCGCCGATGGGCGTAAAGTAATCGGGCCAGTCGGCGTTAAAAGTGCCATGTGTGCCATCGTCAAACAAGATAACAGGGAGTCCATCCAGGAGACTGCCGGCCACCGGTGTAGCCATGTACGTGCCGGCGTCGTCGCCCAGATAGGTGGCCCGGAGCACATTGGAATAAAAATCTGGGCCGCGATTTTTCTGGACCAGGTCGTAGCCTATTTCGGTGCCGCTGATGAAAAGCGATCCGCCGCCGGCCATATAGTTTTGCAAGGCGGCTTGCTCGGTCGCGCTCAGGGCGATTTCGGGCGCGTTGGGGGGCAGGGGGTCAACCGGCGTTTGCTCTTCACCGGCCATCCAATCCACGATGGCATATCCGGTGAGCGTGACCGGCCATGTGCCCAGGGCGCGGCGCTGGGCGCTATCGAAGGGCAGCGAGATGACCGCGCCGTGTTGGAGGATATAGTCAAAACGATTGATGCGCTCCAGGAACATGCGTTGATTGATGCCGGCGTTGCTGCCATCGTTTTGCTCGATCAAACCGCGCCGGTCTATGCGCCCGAATCCATCCACGATGAGGACCGGGACCGGCCAGCCCACGCGCGCCCCCACGACCGGCGTGGGGAAGGATTCGCCGCCGGCATTGACGCCGGTCACCCGTGCAAAGACGAGTTGCCCCGGCAGCAAACCGGTCAACGTATAGGCCGTGCCGGTCACGGCCAGGCCATGGCTCCAGCCCAAGCCATCAGAACTGGTATAGATGCGATAAGCGGTGGCGGCGTCGCCGAGCAGACCGATGGTGTCGGTGGGGGAGGGAAGCCAGTCCAGGCGTAGCGCGCCCGTCCCATCAGACGAAGGGAGATTGCGGGCGGCTAATGCTTTGGGTGGTTCGGGCAAAAAGACAGGTGGCCGGCCGTCCCGATAGGCAAAATACCTGACAATGCCTTTGTACACGGCGCGCGCCGTCAGTTGCCCAAAGCGCGGGTCCTTGAGCGCGTTCGCGTCGTCCGGGTGGTCGTGAAAGGCAATTTCGAGCAACACGCCGGGCATGGTCGAAAGCAGGCGCACCTCGCCCAGGTCGCGGCGTTTGGCCCCGCGATCAATCCAGGTCGGGTCCCAGCCGGCGCGAATGTCGTTGATCAACGTCGAATGGACAAAGGCTTGCAGGGTATCGCTGCCGGCGGTGGGCGTGAGGTAGATGTAACTTTCGGTGCCGCGCGCTGTGCCATTATAGCCGTTAGTGTGCCACGAAATGTACACAGCGTCTTCGTCGGCCGGCTTTTCCCATTCGGCGTAACGTGGCCGCGCCGTGACATCATCACACCAATCGGTCAGGCCATAGGAACACTCACCGGCTACCGGGTCATAGACGGAAGGCGGCGCGCCTTGATATTTGGCCCAATAGCGAGCTGCCTCTTCCCAACGCGGGCGACCGCTGGTGACCGAGCCCGGTGGTGTATCGCCTGTCAGACTCCCCAGCCCGCCGCCGATGCGAATGGCGTCGGCGATGACTACCTGCGCGCCTGGGGTGGCCAATTGATTGGTCAGCGTAACCTGCGCTCTCTGTCCGGCGGCAAAGGGATAGGTGCCGATGTAACGCCATGTGGCGCCATGCACTTTTTGATTGATGTGCACCTGACTGACGCCGCCGGCGTGGTAAACCAGATAGTGTGCGTCTGATGTGCGGTTATCGCCATCGAGATACCACGCATAGACGGCATATCGGCCCGCCTGGGTTGGCGTAAAGGTCCATGTGGCGGTGGCGGTGGCCGCGGCTGAAACCAGCGCATAGCGGTAATAGACCCCGCCGTACCCGGTCCGCGTGCTGGTGAGCCAGTCGCCTTGATCGGAATAGTCGGGCGAATCGCGCGCCACGATGATTTCTCCGGTGTTCATATCGTGTTCGCGGGTGGGCCATACATCGGCCCCGGCGTGGCGCAGGTACTGAATCAGGTATTGGTTGATGACCTCGGCGTTGTTGAAATCTTCGACAAGGCCCTGCGATACACTGCGTTGCGTGCGCCAGGTGGCGTATTGCGACCAGTACCAGCCGTGCCCCGCGCTGATGTAAACCGCCTTGCCGGCCAGTGCGGCAGAGGGCGTATCAGGGGTTGCGTAAGGTAAACGGTGTGGCGTGGATGCCTTGTCCACAGGCCGGTTTGTTTCCTTATGTTCAACCGGCGGCTCGAACAGAAAATAAGATAATGGTTGCCAGTTGCCCTGGCGGTCTCGGGCCTGAATGATGAGGGTGAGGGGATTGAGCGGCTCGAGCGCGGCGGCAATCTGGTGGACAATCATATCCGAGGCCGCCGGGTCCAGGCCGCCGTACAACCAATCGTCGGGCAGGTCTAATCTGACCGTGATGGTGTCACTGATAATTTCGACGGTATCGAGTCGTGCGCCATCGGGCAAGGCTGAAAAGAGGCCCCGGTCGCGCTCGAGCGGGGTGGGGCCGGCCAGCATCGCCTCCAGCAAAGCGCGAGCATAAGCGCGCGCTTCGTCCGGCTTGACCGATTGAGCCGTCATGCGCGGCACACACGCCGGTTCGAGATCGCGGTAAAAGCACAGCGTGATTGTCCCGCCAGATTCTTTGTCTTTCTGTGAAAGCAAAAGAGGCGACGGCTCGCGGTTGGCTGTGCCGGCCCAGAGCAAAGTCAGGGCTGAAATGACCAGTGTGATAATCAGAATGAGCACCCAACGACGCGCAACCATTTGTTTTTTTCTTTCAGCAACATCTGACCAGCGTTCCTGGATTTTGCAGCTTGCGCTGGATTCTGCTTGCCGGTATACTCAGTAGATGGCCATAGAGGCTTGTGTGCGCTTCAGCGCGCTAAAGCGCGCCAGGCCAATACAAAATCCTGGCGTCCTTTGCGTTCGTTCAAAGGTGTTGATGACCGCACGGAGCCTGGATTTCGCAAATGTCCTTGTTCATCGGCTGGCCTAGGGAGGCCAGCCTACGGGTGCGAAAAACAGGCTGAGTGTACCGGGTTTGGGAGTATACCTCCAATGGGCAAAGACGAACAAGGCATTCAAGCCAGTAAACATCGTTATCGGGTCATCCCGCGTGTGTTGTGCTTTGTGTTGCATGACGGCCATGTGTTGTTGCTCAAAGGTGCGCCGGATAAGCGCATTTGGGCCAACCGGTATAACGGCGTCGGCGGTCATGTCGAACGTGACGAAGATGTCTACACCGCCGCTCTGCGTGAAATCCGTGAAGAGACCGGCCTGCACGTAGACGCTGTACGTTTGCGCGGGTTGATCAACATAGACGCCGGCGACGACGTTGGCATCATGCTGTTTGTGTTCACAGCCCAGGCCACTTCCAGGCAGGTCATTGCCTCGCGTGAAGGCGCGTTGGAATGGTTCCCCCGGGATAGCCTGCCTACCTCTGAGCTGGTGCCCGATCTGACCGTTCTGCTCCCGCGTGTGCTGGCGATGCAGGAGGGCGATGAACCGTTCTTTGGACATTATGCTTACAACGAACAAGACGGCGCGGTTTCAATGACCTGGCACTAATATTACAGCGCAAGGTCGGCTCGCACGCCGCCGGGAACGGCGGCGTAAGCGGAATGTTGCGCTGTCATAGCGTCCTTCGCGTCTTGGCGGTGAAAAACGCTATTCTCGATAATGTCTCATATTGATCATCGCTCGCAGCTTTTCTACCGGCCAGGTGTTGACCACGTTTTCCGCTGTGACCCAGGCCCGGCGGGCCACGGCGACCCCAAAAGGCATCACGGCTAACCCTGCGGTGTCGTGCGCGTCGGTATTGATGGCCAGCAGACAGCCCAGTTCGACGGCGCGGCGGGCATGGAGGTCATCCAGATCGAGCCGGCTGGGGTTGGCATTGATTTCCAAAATGGTGCGCGTTTCGGCGGCGGCCTGCAACACGGCCTCGTAATCCAGGTCGGCCCCTTCCCGCTCGCCGATGAGCCGCCCGGAAGGATGGGCAATGATGTCCACGTGGGGATGGCGAATGGCCGCCAGCAGACGGCGGGTGGTTGGCTCGCGCCCCTGACGTAACCCGGTGTGCATCGCTGCGACCACGATATCCAGTTTGGCCAGAACCGCGTCGGGATAATCCAGCGTTCCGTCGGCGCGGATTTCGACCTCGATACCGTGAAGCACCTGCACCTCTGAGCCGAGACGGTGGTTGAGGGCGTTGATCTCGGCGCGCTGGTGGCGCAGTTGTTCAAGTGATAGCCCGCCGGTCACGCCCAAACTCTGGCTGTGGTCGGTGATGGCCATGTAGCGCAATCCCCGCGCCCGGGCCGCCCGGGCCATCTCCTCGATGGAGCAACGTCCATCGCTCCAGGTCGAGTGCATTTGCAGGTCGCCCTGGATGTCTTTTAACTCGATGAGCGGGGGCCAGTGGGCCTCGAATTCGCCGCGGTCTTCGCGCAGTTCAGGCGGGATGTAGGGCAGGCCCAGGTGGTGGTAAACTTGAGCTTCTTCGGCGCATAAAATTTCCTGGCCGTCTTGCAGACGTGTGAGAGCGTATTCCGAAAGGGAATAGCCTTGCTTTTGAGCGATTTCGCGCAGGTGGATATTGTGCGCCTGACTGCCGGTAAAGTATTGCAGGGCCGTCCCCCACCGCGCCGGTTCGACCACGCGCAGGTCGGCTTGTAGGCCCTGAGGCAACCGGATGCTGGTTTTGGTCGGGCCGCGCAGGATGACCTCGACTTGCGGCAGGGTAGCGAAACGTTCCATCACCGCTTCGGGCGAATCGGCAGCCACCAAAAAATCCAGGTCGCCAATCGTTTCGCGCCAGCGGCGCAGACTGCCGGCCAGCGCCGCGCGTTGCACATTGGGCACCTGCATCAGTTCGTCGAGAATCGTCTGCGCCAGCGGATAAGCGAGGCCCAACGGCAGGCGTGGACTGGCCATGCGGCGCAGGTAGGCTTCGAGGCCGGCCAGGACTTTGGCTTCGGATTTCTCGCCCATGCCGGGCAAGCCACGCAGCCGACCGGCCAGGGCGGCCTGATGCAATTCAGCGATGCTGGTGAGACCGAGTTCTTTCCAGAACAGGCGGGCTTTTTTGGGGCCGACATCGGGCACGCGCAGCATTTCAACCACGCCGGCCGGCACCTCGGCTTTGACGCGCTCGTACAGGTCGAAGGTGCCTGTAGAAAGCAGGCTGGCCATCTTTTCGGCAATGGCTTCGCCCACGCCGGGGATCGAGCGCAGGCGGCCCTCGCGCCATATCTGCTCCAGGTCGCCGGTCAGAGCGGCAATGTTATCGGCCGCTTTGCGATAAGCCAGCACCTTGTAAATGATTTCGCCCTGAATTTCCAGACAGTCGGCAACATAGCGAAGGAGTTGAGCCACCTGGTGATTGTTCATGGTATCTCCTGGGAGCGACCAATGACGACTGACGACCGACCAATGACGAACAATCAATGATGCTTGTAAAAGTATACTCTCTCTGCAGTGATTGTCAATCTATACGCAGTACGCAGTACGCAATTGGCGATAGCCCCCGAGTATGGTAAAATTGCGCCGTGAAAAACACATTGCCCAACAGGTCGCACGCAACACGGGATACGCTTATGCCTTACGTCGAGTACGCCGGTAACATGCACGTGCATACGTTGTACTCCGATGGGACCCTGGCGCATCGCGGGGTGGCGGAGGCCGCCGCTCAGGCCGGACTGGATTATCTGATCGTCACCGATCACAACGTATGGGTGCAGGGTGTCGAGGGGTATTATGGCCAGGTGTTGTTGTTGGTCGGTGAAGAAATCCACGATGCCCGCCGTAGCCCGCAGGCCAATCATCTCCTGGTGTACGGCGCGGAACGCGAGCTGGCCCTTGAAGCGCGTGACCCGCAGCGATTGCTGGATGCCGTGCGCGAGGCGGGTGGGCTGGCTTTTCTGGCGCATCCGGTCGAATTTACCAGCCGCGTGGCAGACGAAGACGTGCTGGGCTGGGTGGATTGGGACATTTCCGGTTATACCGGCCTTGAAATCTGGAATTACATGTCCGAGTTCAAGGCGCGCCTCCCGACTCTATTGCATGCCATTTACTACGCCTACTTTCCGCTGGGGGCGGTTCGCGGTCCGTTCCCGCAGACGCTTCAGTTGTGGGATCGTTTGATGGCCGAAGGCAAACGGGTGGTGGGCATTGGCGGCGCCGATGCCCACGGTCGGGTTTACAGCCTGGGGCCTTTGCGGCGGGCCATTTATCCGTACTCGTACCTGTTCGGCGCGGTCAACACCCACCTGCTGGTCGGGCAACGTCTGACCGGTGATCTGTCGGCCGACAAGGCGCTTGTCCTTGAGGCATTGCGCGCCGGCCGTTGTTGGGTGGGGTGTGACATGTTGGGCAGCACACGCGGCTTTTCTTTCACGGCGCGCAGCGGCTCGGTGAGTGTCGGTCTGGGGCAAGAGTTACGGCGTCACGGGGCGGTGACTTTTGAGGTGCAAACGCCGTTGACCGGAGAGATTCGCCTGGTGGCGGGCGGCCGCCTGAAGGCGCGGGGCAGGGGCCGCACCCTCAAGTTTACCACGGCCGAAGCCGGCGCGTTCCGCGTTGAGGTTTACCGAAATGGCAAAGGCTGGATTTTCAGCAACCCGATTTATGTGACGTGATACGCAATACGCAGTACGCAATACGAATGAGGTCTCATGAGCAGCAATCCTTCTGGCATCAAACTGACCCCACGACCCGGGCAGGGCGAACTGGCCTAGTATGAATGGTTGATGGTCTTGGGCGTGCTCGTGGCTGCGCTCGCCATTTGCGCTTATGGCGGGCGCGCCTTGTGGCATGCCAGGCCGGGGGGGGCGGAGGTGATTATCGTGGAACCGACGGCCACGCGCCCACCTACGCGCACGCCGTTGCCAACGTTCACGCCGACCCCTCTGCCGACGCCAACGCCCACGCCGCCCGGTGTCATTGCCATCGGCGGTTTTGTCAAAGTGATAGAAGCCGGCCCACAGGGATTGAGCTTCCGGGTCGAGCCCGGCCTGCAAACGCAACGCCTGCGCTATTTGCCAGAGGGAGCGGTCATGCGCGTTGTAGATGGCCCAACGACGGTGGATGGATTGGTCTGGTGGAAGTTGCAAAATCCAGATGATGCCGGGGATGTGGGCTGGTCGGCCGGCGATTACCTCACCCCCACCCATGCGCCGTGAGACGCGATGCGTCAAACGTCCCCGGTCCCATTGGAACCGCCAAGAACGCCAGGTTTTATATTGAAATTCTTTGCGTCTTGGCGGTGAAAAACGCTATTCTCGATAATGTCCATTTCACATTTGACGAGCGAGGGATGCCATGGCTTCTAAAGTCGAAACCCGTGTGGCCTGGTTGCGCGAGCAAATCCACTCTCACAACTATTGCTATTACGTCCTTGACCGGCCGGTGATCAGTGATGCCGAATATGACCGGTTGATGGCCGAATTGCGGCAGTTAGAGGCGGAGCATCCCGAACTGGTCACGCCCGATAGCCCGACGCAGGTAGGGGGACAACCGGCCGAAAAGTTTGCCAAAGTCCGGCATCCCCGCCCGATCCTCAGCCTGGGCAATGCTTTTTCGGCCGGGGATGTGCGGGCGTGGTGGGAGCGGGTGAGCAAATTGTTGCCCGAAGATGCGCCGCCGGTTACGTATGTCGTTGAACCCAAGATTGACGGCCTGACGGTGGTGTTGACGTATGAAAAAGGCGTCCTGGTGCGCGGCGCGACGCGGGGCGATGGCGAGGTGGGTGAAGACATCACGCCCAATTTACGCACGATTCGCGCGCTCCCCTTGCGCCTCCCGGTGAACGTTCAACCTTCGCCGTTTACCGTTCCCTCGCGTCTGGTCGTGCGCGGCGAGGCCTATTTGCCCAAAGACCGGTTTGATGAACTCAATCGCGCGCTGGCCGAAAGCGGAGAAAAGACCTTTGCCAATCCGCGCAACGCGGCGGCCGGCAGCCTGCGTCAACTGGACCCGCGCATCACGGCCTCGCGTCCGCTCAGAATCTTGTGTTACTCTATCGTGGAATGTTCCGATGCCCAGGCGCCCGGTTACAATCTCGGATGGCAGTGGGATACATTGCGGTATCTGGAAGCGTTGGGTTTTCCGGTGGCGATGGATGTGGCGCGGCTGTGCCCAACATTAGAGGAGGCCATCGCGTACTGTGAGTTATGGGCGGAGCGCCGCGACCGTTTCCCCTATGAAGCAGATGGCATGGTCATCAAAGTCAACGAGCTGGCGGTGCAGGCCGCTTTGGGCGTGGTGGGCAAAGACCCGCGGGGGATGGTCGCGCTCAAGTTCCCGGCCCGCGAGGCCACGACGCAATTGCTCGATGTGCAGATTAATGTCGGGCGCACCGGCACGCTTAATCCGGTGGCTGTGCTGGCGCCGGTCGAAATCGGCGGGGTGATGGTTGAGCGGGCCACCTTGCACAACTTTGATGACATTGCGCGCAAAGATATTCGCCTGGGCGATACCGTGATCGTCAAACGCGCCGGCGATGTCATCCCTTACGTGGTCGGCCCGGTGGTAGATGTGCGCCACGGTGACGAGCAAATCATCCACGCTCCCCAGGTCTGTCCGTTCTGTCAGACGCCGGTCGCCATAGATAAAGACAAGGTCGCCATCCGTTGCCCAAATGTCGAATGTCCCGGCCAGCTCGACCGGCAGGTGGCGCATTACGTCGGGCGTGGCGCGATGGATATCGAGGGACTGGGAACGAAAATCGTGGCGCAACTGATAGACGCCGGGCTGGTGAACGATGTGGCCGATTTGTATGCGTTGACAAAGGAAGCGTTGCTGACGCTGGAGGGCTTTGCCGAAAAAAAGGCGACCAATTTGTTAGCGGCCATCGCCGCCAGCCAAGACCGCCCGCTCTCTCGCCTGATTCTGGGGCTGGGGATTCCAGGCGTCTGCGCAACGGTGGCCGAAGACCTGGCCGAACACTTTGGTGCGCTGGAAGCCCTGGGGAAGGCGACACTGGAAGATTTGCAGGCGGTGGAAGGCATCGGCCCGGTCACAGCCGAAAGCATTGTCGAATGGTTCAGCCGGCCGGCCAATCGGCGATTGATTGAAAAGCTCAAGCAGGCCGGGGTCAGGATGCAGGAGGTCGGAGGTCGAAGGCCAGAGGCCAGAGGCCGAACCGCCGCGCTGGCCGGTCTGACTTTTGTTATCACCGGCACCTTGCCGACCATGAGCCGTGAGGAGGCCGAGGCGTTCATCAAGCAACACGGCGGCAAAGTGACCGGCAGTGTGAGCAAAAAGACCGATTATCTGGTGGTCGGCGCCGACCCCGGCGGCACCAAGTATAACAAGGCTCAAGCGCTGGGCGTGCCGATGATTGACGAAGCGCGCTTGCGTGAGATGGCGGAAAAGTAAATGGGACGCGTGGTCTTGAAATCCGGTCGTGATAAATCCGTGCGCCACAAGCATCCCTGGGTGTTTTCGGGCGCCGTGCGGCGCATCGAAGGCGAGGTGACCGATGGCGAGGTGGTGGACGTGTATGACGCCGGGGGCGAATGGCTGGCGCGCGGCTCGCTCAACCGCCGGTCGCAAATCGTCGTCCGCCTGCTGACGTGGGATAAAGACGAACCGATTGACACCGCTTTCTGGCGGGCGCGGTTGGCGCGCGCTTTGGCCGGCCGGAAGGTGTTGCGCGACGATCCCCGCACGACGGCTTATCGGCTGGTCAACGCCGAAGCCGATGGCCTCCCCGGCCTGATCGTGGACCGCTACAACGATTTCCTGTTGACGCAATTTCTCACGCTGGGCATCGAGCGCTGGCGCGAGACCATTGTGCCCTTGCTCCACGAGCTGTTGCAACCGGCCGGCATTTACGACCGCAGCGATGTGGACGTGCGTGAAAAAGAAGGCTTACCGCAGGCGCAATGTGTGCTGGTGGGCGATGAGCCGCCGGACACGATCGAGGTCTTGGAGCATGGCTACCGTTTCCTGGTAGATGTCAAGTGCGGACACAAGACGGGCTTTTATCTGGACCAGCGTGAGAATCGCTGGCGCGCCGCGCCGTATTTCGCCGGACGCGAGGTCTTGAATTGCTTTGCCTACACGGGCGCGTTTGCCGTGTACGCCGCCGGCGCCGGCGCGGCGCGGGTCACCAACCTGGATACTTCTTTGCCCGCTTTGGAACTGGCCCAGCGCAACATGGGGCTCAACTTTCCGGCGCGCCCTGACGATGAATACATTGCCGGCGATGGGTTTTCCGAATTGCGGCGTTTCCGCGCCGAGGGACGCACGTTTGGCGCCGTCGTCCTCGACCCGCCCAAGTTCGTTCACAGCAAGCAACAACGCGAACGGGCCACCCGCGCCTACAAAGACATCAACCTGTTGGCGTGCCAGCTCTTGCAACCCGGCGGCGTGCTGGTCACCTTTTCGTGTTCGGGCCTGCTCAGCCCGGACCTGTTCCAAAAGATTGTGTTTGGAGCGGCCCTGGATGCCGGGCGCGATGGACAAATCCTCGAAAAACTGGGACAGCCAGGCGATCATCCGATCCTGCTGACCTTCCCCGAATCGGAATACCTCAAAGGATTGATTTGCCGCGTGTGGTAATCTGTTCCCCGAACATCTTGCGATACCAGACGCATGCTAAAAATTCACCGCCGAGACACAGGGAACGCGCTGTTTGCTCAGGCTATCCGACCTGGAATACGCGAGATTTGCAATCCGCGTGTGCGCAACGCGGCCTCGATGCCGGATTGCAGATTGGCAAAGTTGCTGATGCCGGTCAGGTCAATGCCCAGATTGACAATGGTTTGCGCCACCTCGGGCCGGATGCCTACCAGCATGACGCGAGTGCCCAGCAGATTGGCCGCTTTGGCCGCCTGCAAGAGCGAGTTGGCAATCGCCGTATCTACCATCGGGACGCCGGTGATGTCTATGAGAACGACCTCGGCTTTGTGCGTGGCGATGCCGTTGAGCAGGCTTTCCATGATGTTTTGAGCACGGGGCTGGTCAATGTGGCCGATGAGGGGCAGGACAACAATACCTTCGGCCACCGGGATGAGCGGGGTGCCCAGGGCCTGGATGGTCTTGAGCAGTTGGGATTGGGCTTCGACCGAGGCCTGGAGCTGACGCAACAGACGGGCATTTTCCAGAGCGGGCGCGGCCAGGTGTGCGATGGCTTCTAGAACCTGCTTCTGACGCGCATCGAACGCAAACGGCTTTTGGCTTTGGACGGCAATGGCGCCGATGGCGCGCCCGCTGTAAATCAACGGCACGCCCAAAAAAGATACCGGCCACCACTCGTGCCCGGCTATCAGGACACCTTCGACCGGAAAAGAGTCTTTTTCTGGATCGCGCACCAGGATCGCCTGCTGGTTACGGATCATCCAGGCGTTCAAAGAGGTCTCGGACATGACCGTGCTGAATTTGTCCAGTACCTCGCCTTGATCTACAAAAAGTTCATACTTGATTTCGTTTCTGGCTTCGTCATACAGCGCCACGCTAAAAGCCGCGGTATCCAGGACCTTGCTGGCCTCGTGGTAAATTGCCATCAAGATTTCATCCATGTCCCGGGTAGAAGCCAGCAGGACGCCAATGTTGTAGAGGCTGGTGGCCTCATCGGCTCGCTGGCGGGTTTCGGTAAACAGGAGCGCGTTTTTGATGCCGATGGCGGCCTGGTCGGCCACCGCTTCCAGGAAGCGTTGGTCTTCCCCGGTATAGGTGTTGGGGAGGTAGCTTTGAATGACAATCGCGCCCAGCACCTCTTCTCCAAAAATCATCGGCACGCCCAACCATGAAGCGGCCCGCTTGCCGGTGCCGCCGAGCACCGGCTGGACCGGCAAGGTAGCCCTTTCACGCTCCATATCTCTGATCAGCAGGCTCTTGCGCTGTTGGATGACGTAACTGGTCAGGCCGGGGCCGATCGGCGTTGGCTCTGGCGGATATTCGATGCCGGAATCGTAATGAATCGGCAGTGAAAATACCTGGGTCACAGGGTCATAGAGCGCGACGAAAAAGTTGGTGGTATCGAGCAGCCGGCTGATTTCGGTGTAGAACGTTTTCAACAGCGCGTTGAGGTCGAGCGTTGAACTGATGGCGCGTCCGATATGATTGAGTGCCTCCAGCTCGGCGATGCGGCGTTTTTGAGCCTGCGCCATGCGATAGTTTTCGATGAACAGACCAATCTGACGCCCGACGGTGCGCAGGGTGGTTTGCTCGTAGGGTGTGAACTTGTGCGGACTGCGATAGATGACCTGAATCACCCCCAGGGCCTTGTCACGCACCTGGAGCGGGACTACGGCGTAGGCTTGTAACCCTTCGCGGGCGGCGGCCTCGCGCACGGCCGGGCGCGCATCAGCGGCAAAGTTTTGGCCCAGCAGCAGGTCCCGCGTTTGGATGGCGCGCCAGGCCAGCCCCTCGCCCACACGCGCCACCGGCGTCGCCGCATGGTATTCCGCCGAAAGTCCCTTTTGCGCATGGAGACGGATGAATTCGCCTCCATCTTCGATCAGACCGACCATCCCCACCGGCGCCTGCATCGCCTCGAGCAGTGCGTCCAGAATCATTTGCAGGCATTCATCCAGGGTTCCAGAGTGGCCGGTGGCTTCGATGGTTTTGGTCAGAGCGGTCAGGTGTCGTTCCAGGTCTGATGGTGAGGCTTCGGCCGAAGGGGCCGTCATGGGCGAAGGTTGGGGTGACTCGGTGGCATGGAACATTACATAACCTCTTTCAC
>FWPV01011592.1_pt1 | contig 13966 bp, 10 predicted proteins | sample 2228371 | NCBI WGS metagenome assembly FWPV01 (sample SAMEA103939776, study PRJEB20133) | metagenome
TCCCCAGACCAGGGCAAGCGCGAGAGGAATCACCAGCGGCACCGCAGTGCGCTTGGTCAGCACCGCCACTGCGGCGCCCAGCAAAGCCAGCGTCAGCCCAACTGGCCGCCAGCCATCGCGCATGATCAGCGCGAAGCCGAGAAACGCGGCAGCGGCTGCCATATTCATCAACACATCGCTGTTGAAAGCGCTCATCAAATCGCTGAAGGCTGGCGTCAGCGCCATCAGCGCGGTTAATGCCAGCGGGATATGCGGCTCATCAGGAACGATGATCCGCGCAGTGCGCCAGATCGCCAGCGCGGCCAGCGCCATCAGCCCGGCGCTGATCAGGCGAATGGCATACAATTGGGTTTCAACCGGCAGGTAGCGCAACAGGTTGAGCGGGCCAGCCATCAGCGCGTAGTAGAGCGGGGGATGATGACGCTGATCGGTTGGAATTGCCGGTGGGCGGGGACTGAGCAGATCGGGACGCGCGCCTGGCGGCCAGAAGTTATGACGATACATCGAGTCGGCCACTTCCCGCGCAATCGAGAGATTATCAGGCGCATCGATGCCGCCACGCGCGATATATGCCGCGTAGAGAAAATGACCCGGCTCATCATAGTGCTGCCACGGCGGGACGAGGAAAACATAGATGAGAGAATGAACGGCGATCAACGGGATTAGCCAGCGTAACGTCCGCCACGCGCCAGCCGCGCGACGCGCCGTTGGTGTTGCGTCCTGACGGGCCTGGTCAGCGTATCCGCCAGGCTGTTCAGCAACCATTGTCTCAGAATGCGCCATGACCCTGCCAGATCACAACGACCGTTTTCAACAAGATCCGCAGATCGAGCCAGAACGAGTAATTCTGAATGTAATACAAATCATCTTCCGTATGCAGATGCATCGGTTTATCGCTGCGACCATTGACCTGCCACCACCCGGTCATTCCCGGCGGCACCCGGAAGCGCTGCCACTGCCACGGTTCATATTCCGCCGCGATATAGGGCATCTCTGGGCGCGGCCCAACCAGACTCATCTCGCCACGGAGCACGTTGAACAACTGCGGTAACTCATCAAGCGACAAACGGCGCAGCTTGCGGCCAACCCTGGTCACCCGCGGATCATCCTTCACCTTGTGGATCAGACGACCATGCTCATCACGGCGGGCCACTTCGCGCCAGCGCCGATCAGCATCGATGTACATACTGCGGAATTTCAGCATCTGAAAGCGGCGGCCATGCTCGCCGATCCGCTCCTGGCGGAAGATGACCGGCCCTGGCGATTCGAGCTTAATCAACAGCGCAATCAGCGCCATCAATGGCGACAGCAGAATGATCAGCGTCAGGCTAACGACAATGTCGAACGCGCGTTTCACTGCGCGCTGCGAGTCGGTCAGCGCCGATTCGCGCAGCGAGACCAGCGGGATCCCGCCTACTGTGTCAACCGGCGTGCGGGCAAACGCCAGATCGAGCGCCGTTGGCACGGTATGCAGCATCACGGGCTGGCCCAACAACTGTAACGACAATTCAACCACCTGATCGTGCTGTTGCGGCGGCAGAGCAAAGATCACTTCATCGATCCCGTGACGGCGCACCAGGTCGGGCACATCGTTTAGGCTGCCCAGTCGCGGCAGGACAGCAGAAGCATCACGGAGATCGGATACGTAACCAACAAGATGCACACCAGCCCACGGGCGACGGGCAAACTCGTCGGCCAGCCGGGTTGCAGCAGCGGCGTCTCCCACCACCAGCACCTGGCGACCTGCGCCGCGAGACTGACGCCAGCGAGTGACGGCGCGAAAACCGAGATGGATCAGGCTGATGACAACCAGATTAAGCCCAACAAAGCGAACAAAAGCGCTGCGATTGATAGCGTCGCCGTTGATCAGATAGAGCAGACCGGCGAATGAAGTGGCCGAGAGCGCAACTGCAATCAACAGCCGGGTGAACGCTTCAAGCAGAGTGCGGGTAAAGAGCGCGCGTTGGGGAGCAAGGATGATGAACACTACTGCCCAAATTGCAGCGACGCCAATATAGAGTGGCCACTGTCGCAGCGCTACCATCGGATCGCCGCTCATGACCAGTGCCAGACAGAGCACCGTGGCGACGATATCCCAGATCAATACGCTTCCGGTCAGTCGCGCGCGCAGGCGTTCGAGCATGCCGGCTCCTTATGTGAAAGCGCCTGGCAGCGCCATGGCCGCGCTTTCACACCATTGCTTCACCGATGCAGCACCCGTAGCGGGGGGTATGCCGGTGGCTAGTATAGCACGAAAGTCAAGAACGCGGCAAGAGCATAACGGACACCGCTACGCCGCTTTCGCAGCGTGATCATTTGCGGCAGCGATGATTGCGCAGGTCGTCGATCATCAACGGTGTCAGTGACCACGGCTCCAATAGGTAACGACTGGCGAGGCGGCGCGGTTCGCTGAGTAAGCGGTACAACCATTCCAGACCCATGCGCCCCATCCAGCGCGGAGGAGTAGGAATAACGCCCGCAATATAGTCAAAACAGGCGCCTGCCGTGAGAATAGCATTAGCAGTAATCTGATCGAGATGAGCCAGCACCCAATGCTCTTGCCGAGGCATCCCCATGCCAACCATCACGATATGCGGTTGAAAGGAGGCAATCGCCGCCAGAACCGGCGCGTGATCAGTCGGTTGCAGGTATCCATGATGAGTGGCAATCACCAGTGTCGGATACTGCTTTCGCAACCGTTCGGCTGCCCGCGCTGCCACGCCCGGCTTACCGCCCAGATAGAACACCCGCCAGCCCTGCGCTGCGGCAGTCGCCAGCAGCGGATGCACCCAGTCAACGTAGGTGACCCGCTGATCGTGACGGAGCGGGTAGCCTAGCACACGCGCCCAATACACCAGCGGCATGCCATCGATGTGAATGATCTGCGCCTGCTCGTAGAAAGCGCGCATAACAGGATCGCGCTGGCACAGATAGATGCTGTGCAGATTGTGATGAGCAATGATCCAGCGTTCGCCGCGAGTGATTGCCTCGGCAATGGCCCGGTTGAGCAGCGGAATAGGGAGCGGATCGACCGCAATGCCGAGCAGAGTTAAACGACGTGTATGAAGCATTGGCGGGTTACTTATATGTTTATCTTTCAAAGAAAGCTTTCTTGTGAGATAGATTTTTAACAAATTTAAAACCCTTTTGTGCGAGATCATTTCGATAACATCTTGTTAATCAGGTTTTGATCTTTGTGTTTATTATAATAGTCAAAAATAAACTCACGCCCTTTTCGTGAAAGATTCTGTTGCAAATTGACATCAACAAGAATATCACAGGTATACTTTGAAAAAACTTCAGGATCATCGGAAACAAGTGCATGCTCTCCTTCGATCAAATCGATTCCTGCATATCCAACACGAGTTGAGACCACTGGCAATCCACGACTCATAGCTTCTAAGATTTTGATTCGCACACCCGATCCAGAAAGTAAAGGAACAACTAGGACGGCAGCCTTCTGATAAAACGGCTCTACATCATCTACGTACCCATAACGATTTACTCCGTCATAAGCGGGCAAATGCTCACTACCCCGACCAACAATGTCTATTTGAGCTTGAGGAAGTTGCTTCCGAATAATTGGCCAGCAAGTGCGTAAAAACCATTGTAAACCTTGAAAGTTTGGTGGATAGTGTACACTACCAACATACAAAATTCGAGCGTCACGTTTTGCCGACATTGTTGTATATGGTGGTGGGTCAATCGGGGTTGGAAAAATAATTATTTTCTCGGCAGCACTTTTGCTTATCGTCGCTATCAAGCCACCCATACGTCTTGAAATTGGAAGAATGTAATCAACCGATTCCCAAACATGACGCTCATACTGAATGCAATTTATAAGGTCAAGCTGCAAAGGAAGTAGAATCGGATTAATTTTCAGTTGCTTTCGATATAAAAATAAGGTTTCAAACAAAATATCGTGAGATCGATAAACTATTTTTGTCTGTTTTTTAATTTGAACTGGTATTAAATCTACAAGATAAGATGCTCCGATTTGATCGATAAACAAAATTTCAATATCATTTGACGACAAAAAATTGATAATATAACGAACAAAGTTAGAATTGTGTAGTTTTCCTACGATGTAAGGTTGTCGGTGATAAAGGCTGAGCATAAAGTAAAGCATCTTCCTGACTAATGATCGATTACTATGAATAGGGTGAATAAATGGTCGATGGATGGTTACATTTGGCAACTGATGACGCAAATCAGATATATATTGACTCAGTTGCAATTTCTCTGATGGATCAATGAGGCTCACCATATCAATGACAGCATATTGGGACAAATACTGTAAATCCTTAAATGTTGCGATCTGCTGTCCGCTACTCAATGGCCAGGGAAAGCGTGGAGTCACGTAGAGTATTCGAGCCATAACTTATCCTTACAACATCAGCGCGCGTCGATAAGCCTGAGCGGTAGCTTCCGCGCACCGCTCCCAAGTAAACAATGCAGATCGAGCATGTCCACGCAGACGCAACCTATCTGCTAATTGGCGATCATTCAGTACCCGCTCTATTCCCTGCGCAATATCGTTGGTGTTCTGTGGATCGATGTACAATGCAGCATCACCTGCCACCTCTGGCAATGAAGAGACATTCGATGTGATAACCGGACATCCACAAGCCATCGCTTCGATTACTGGCAACCCGAAACCTTCATATATTGATGGATAAACGAAAAGATCCGCTCCACTATATAATGCAGCCAGATCCGAGTCGTCAATAAAACCCGTGAAATGTGTAACACTAGTCAAACCAAGTTCTAGAACTTTTTGATAAATTGCCTGCGACAACTTGCCGGCTTTTCCAACAATTACTAGATGATGTAATATTCCACGTTTACGAGCAATTGCAAAAGCTTCGAGTAAGCGAACCAAATTCTTTCTTGGTTCAATGTTACCTACACATAGAATGTAAGGATATGAAATATCCAATTTTTCTCTAACACTCTGAATTTTCGCATTGCTTTGAGGAACAAAATTTGAACGAACACCCAGGTGGGTTACGGCAATACGTTCAGAAGAGACTCCCAAATATTTCTGGATGTCATTGCGTGTTGTCTCGGAAACAGCTACAAACATTTTAGCAAAGCGTTTTGCCAATAACAAATACATTTTGATGGTTGCGCCACCACGCATTGAAAAAACCTGCGGCAAAAAGATGGGAATAACATCATGTATCGTTACTACTACTGGTCTGCTCGCCATTATTGGAAATCGGATTCCCGGCGCGTGAATGAGTTGAACACTACTGGATCGCACTCGCAATGGCATAAGACATTGCATGTAGTAAAATTCCCACATGAATACGCTTAGTTTACGGCGAATTATTGACGATAATGGCGGATAAATAGATCGCGGAAGATCAGATATCGCAAGTTCAACACCATAATCAGCAAATAGATCAGACAACCGAGCCAGTTGCTGGATATACACAGTGATCCCGCCCGCATAAAAAGCTGTCCCAGAAGTATCAAATAAAACTTTCATAGTTTATATTAACGACTGATATATATTGACGATTTGTGTCACATGATGTTCATGGCTGAATCTTTGGGATACAGCCTCCCACCCTCGCACAACAATCGATTGATAGAAGGATTGATCATCTCTGAGACGCTGAATATGGGCAGCAAATGCTGTCGCATCACCGGGTTCGGCAAGACAACCGGTTTGTTCATTCTCAATAATTTCAGCTAGGCCACCAATTCGACTTGCCACTACCGGTCGTCGACCTGCCATTGCCTCGATGACAACCCGTCCGAAAGGCTCAGCTTGCAATGAGGGTACAACTACGACGTCTAGAGCTGATATGAACGCTGCTACATCATCTTGCCAACCCGTAAATATTACCCGATCATTGATGTTAGCATCACGTGCAAGTTGAACCAATCGCTGCTGAAAACCAGCCGATCGATCCCACTCATCACCTATAATAAGCCAGATAAGATCTGAGCGATGACGTAACAACGCTGCAATACGAATGAATGTCTCGTGTCCTTTCCAGGGTAAGATCCTTCCAATCAAGCCGATTACAAATTTCTCTAGAGGTATCTGAAACTGTTGTCGGATAAGTACGCTACAGTTTTTTTGAAAGTGTGCAATATTCACTCCATTGTACACGACAATGCTATGATGTTCGATACCTTCCTTCAACAATACTGCCTGAACCGCTTTTGAGATCGCAATCTGTCGATCAGCCATCGCAATAAGCCGCCGAGTAATCGGAGAAGGCGGCAAATCGATATCACGAACGTGGGCAATAACGGGGATACGAAAAAGCCTTCCTATAGGTACACCATAAAGACAACTCCGCACCCCATTGCAATGGATTAGCGAAGGTTTCCACCGTGCTGCGAGTTGAGCCAGCGCACCTAACGCTTTCACATATTGACTTGGTGCGTGACGCACTGAGTCGGTCAGTGAAACCGGATGCACAAGAGATCCCTCTTTGCTCACCTGCTGAGCCAGCATACTGTTGGGTGGGCACACAACAAGTGGATGCCACCCTTTCATCTTCAAGCCAGCGACCAGTATCAACAAGCTTCGCTCTGCGCCACCAATTTGCCCCACGTTGTTAATGAATAAGACACGTTGTGACATAAACTACCCGGTTTTGATCGGTGCAGATAGTGCATTAGCTAAACGAACATCTGACACAATTTTCAATTGCGTGCTAACACTTAAGCAAAACATACTCCAAAATAGTATCTGCATGGATGGCGGTTGCAGAATCGAGTCAAAAAAGCCGTGAACTGTAATTGCAATTGAAAATATCAAGTTAGCAATTCCAAGACCACGATCAAAGAGAGAGGCTGATTTTGTCATTTGATAACCGGAATAGACTAAAACGATCAGTAACACAACAAGCACTCCCAGGAATAGCACACCAGATTGATACATTGCAGCTAAATAGATACTATGCGGTGAAACGTCTTTCGTCCATTCACCCCATGTTTGCAATAATGTTCCCGGTATTCGATCGGTACCATAGCCGATAAGTGGCTGTTCACAGATACGTTGCCATGCAATCGACCAGACTTCTTGACGACTGATAATTTCAGAGACTTCACCAAATTGCCAGATTGTCTCTATCCGTTTGCGAACGAGATAGGGCAAATACTGATAGCTGATTGCCAGTATTCCAGCTAGTAAACCGGCTTTCCACAGTATTCTCCACAGATGTTGCCAACGCACAGCATTGAGGATTGCCCAGCTACTCAGCAGCGCTACGCACATACTCACCCAAGCGGCACGTGAAAAGCTCAGGAAAAGTCCGATAGTTGTTAGGATGAGCAATAGCACCCAAACATGTTTCTGTCTCTGCTTCGACCATAGCATTCCTACCGCTATGGCGAGACCAGTATTCATCAATGCGCCAAAGGCGTTGGGAGACGATGCCGGTCCCTGAGCACGAAAAAAAGGGGCTTCTCGATTCCAGGCCTGAATAACAAAACGATCGCGCAGATCGAGATATTCGCGCTGGAATAGCCCGAGATAACGATCACTGCCATTCAAACCAGTAAACCACTGTCCGCCACTCATGGTCTGAGCAATGCCGATTAGTGCTGCTACACCAAGACCAGCAGCTATAGCGAATAGAAAGATCTTGCGCTTTTTAGCTTCCACCGCCATCTGCAGAATGATAGGGTAGAGGAGCAATAGCTCCACGTGACGAAAAAGACTCCATAGCGCTTGCAATGGGCCAGCGATGTTTCCTTCGCCAAGGGCAAAACTGACCAGTCTGAGACACACATAAACTAGCCAGAGATAGAAAAAAGGAGGTTGAATGAATCGCAATTTACCTTGCTGATGAGCACAACGAATAACCCCCCACAAAAGAATTAGCCAAAGCAAGAAACTTTGCAGGGTTATTGTTAAAATTCCAAGTTCTACCTCGATCTGCAATGTTGCCAAAAATAGAATAAGTAAGACAAAAGCCGTAATAATCCATCCGGAAAACGTGCGTCTCTTGAGATATGCTGTCATAAAACCACATTCCTTCGAGATGAGATTGCTTTTTGATACAATTCAAGATACTTTTGACTAACATTATACCATGAGAACATAGATGCCTGCTGTCGTAAGTCTGAAGGCGTTGCCAACGATACTTCTTCTTTCCAGATCTGACTAATTGCGCGTGCTAAAGCAACTGGATCTTCAGGTTCAACTAACAGTCCATCGATTCCTTCACGGATGATTTCAGGTATACCACCTGTGCGACTTGCCACAATATGGCGACCAGAAGCCAACGCCTCAAGGCAAACAATACCAAACGGCTCTTCTCGAGAGGGTACCACAACCAGTCTGCTAGTGGCGTAAAGGTGCGCCACTTGTGATCTATTGGTAATGGCTCCCAACCAGCGTACAGTATCATCTATACCAAGTTCTCTTATCAACCTAAGAATGTTCGATCGCTCTGGACCATCACCGACAAGTGTCAATAATGGAGGGGGCATAAGATTTTCACGCTTTAACAGCGCCAATGCATGAAGAGCTACATCAATACCTTTTTTGTGATTCAAGCGACCGATAAGCAGAATAGTATTTGATCCATGCGATTCATTAGTTAGCAAGAATTCGTCAATATTAACACCATTATGGATGATGGAAAGCTTATGTGATGCTGATGGAACGGCTTTTGTAATTTGCCGAGCCAGCGACTGCGAACATGCTGTTAGCCACGATGCTTCGTGAATTATTGCTTCGACCCAACGGCGCTGCCACGAACGAAGCGGTTTCGGTATCATTTGGTCAGAGAGACTAGACACGTCTACTCCATGAAATGCGCCAACAAGCGGAATCCCTGTCCATCGACTCAATCTAAGACCATAATCAGCATTACGACTTACACCTTGGAGATGAATGACATCAATCTTGTGCTTTTTTACCAGCTTGTTGAGCTGTTTGCTTACCCAAAGTGAGACGATCGGGTAGGAAAGTGATCCTTTCCATGATATACCAGATGTGGTAAATGGAAAACGATATACCATGACACCATCAATGCATTCGCGCACAGGCAACGTCAATGGTTTTCGTTCACTAACAATAACAACCTTATGCCCATGGCGGATTAGTTCTTTGCTCAGATTTTGCAGCGCTTGTTCCAGACCGCCAATCGCAGGCAGATAGCTAGTTGCTATCATCAGGATATTCATTTTACCCTCAAGTGTTTTGATAATTAAAAAATGACACTACTTTGTCATATCTGCAGGATTTATTACTTGCAGTCCTGGTTAGTATGTTTATTCAGATGTTAACTATCCTGAGACTATGACAACACCGACAACGAATATCTCCAATTCCATAATCGGTGGGCAGTTGCTATATCGCGCACTGAAAAGGTTCTCGTGGCTAGGGCACGTGCGAATCACTGCTCAGATCATGCTAGGTTTAAGTACATATAGCCAGGCGCATACACGATCAACCTCCTCTTCTAACCTCCTATTCGGACTGTTCGGACGAACGCTATGGATTGCCGGATCGATATACTTGCGTTCGGCTAACGCTGCGGCAGAACAGCGTTTTCTTGCACAAATCCCCACCATATCGCTTGCAGAATCATCTGTCGAACGTGATCATTCTTGTTCAACCCGTCCTCTTTCGGCCAGTGGTTTACGCGCAATGATCAGATAGCCACACGTTAACCACTGGTTGATTTCATCCCACCTACCTGATCGGTTAATGGTTCGCGTCAATCGCCGGACAAGGTAACGAAAGAAACTGGAAGCAATTGGGTGGTGTCGCAACCAGTGCGATCCACGCAGATACCACCATTGAGGCAGGCATAACAACCAGCGCACTTGCGGACGATAGTACAGCGGTGGATCAAGATGGAATATTCTATTCAAGATAGTAATCATGCGAACCGTAATATTGTGGGTAAGAACCAACATTGTAACAATGATCCCACCTTTTGAATGGAGACCAACAAGTTTCAGGCCGACATCCTCACACATTCTGACTAAACCGTGCGCGGTAAAACGCCAGTGATCAAATGGAGCCTCGTGGATAGGGTAAATAAAAGGCACTGATAAAATCAGATGCCCTCCAGGAACGAGCAGGCGAGCAAGCTCATGCATCACCTGAAACGGGCTTTGAGTATGTTCTAAGACTTCTGTGCAGAGAATCGTGTCAAAGGTGCTATCAGCAAAGGGTAATTGTTCGGCAAAGCACAGCAAATCAGCAGCGTGAACCCCATGCAGAGAAAATGGGACTTCGGTACCGACACTCTGCTCAACCAGTCGATTGTAGATCAGCGCATACGGACGCTTGCCGCATCCAACATCGAGTAGGCGCCCTTTCATATAGCTGCGCGCGGCCAGTAACAGCTCAAGCAATAGCTCATTTGCGAGGATTGATAATGTTTGGTGATAATCGATATAATATCGATCAGAGATACTATCGTAAATCAGAAAGCCCTGCTGTCTGCGCATGCTCACTCCTGATCAAATTGCTCAACCCTGTACAACCGGCTGCAGTAGGTCTTGCTTACGCTCCGCGCGCCAGAGCATCACACCGCATAGCCCCATCACAATCACCACCCAGCCAGCGCGCCCGATCGTCGCTGGCAGACTACTGTTCAACCACCACTGATCGGCCAGCCACATGCCGCTGTATGCGACAGCCGCAGCCGCAATAATACCGCCAATCAAATTGAGTGGATACCTGACCGGGAGGAGCCGCAGCGACTCTGCTGTGATCAATCCTGTCCAGATTAGATACGAGACCACGGTCGCCCAGGCAGCGCCGGTGATCCCGTAGACTGGAATCCACCAGAGGCATAAACCAAGGCAACTCAGCGCCGCAATCAAACCGATCACCGGTAGGGCGCGGGTGTGATCTTTAAGCATGATCCCGATATTTAAGGGATAACTCAAGCCATAGATGATGTAAGCCAGTAGAATGAGCGGCACCACCTTCATAGCCGGCCAGTAGACAGGCGGCGCGATCAGCGCATACACCAATGGGGTGCCGGCCACTACCAGCAGACTGAAAGAGAGCGCTGCCCACAGATAGAATACGAGGGCTTGGGCATACTTGTGTTCGGCTCCAGGCTGGGTAGCAATCTTGAAACGTCGCGGCGCCCAATCGAGCGCAAAGGGACGAGTGATCAGGACATCGACAACCGTGGCGATTTTGTAGGCGAAAGTGTAGATAGCAACGTCCTCTAGTGAGAGCACGCCCTGCATCACGTATCGATCAGCCGCCAGCAAGACATACGCCGCCAGGTTGCCAGGCAGCAGCGGCAAGCCATAAGCGGCGATTCGCCAGAGAAGCGCGCGATCGATTTGCCAGACGATCATGCGGTAGCTCAGGATGAGTCCAATCCCGAGCAGTGCTACACTCGCGATCAGTCGCGCGGTCAGCGCGCCGACTAAACCCAGGCCTCCCTGAACGAAGATGATGACCAGAACGGCAAAGATGCTCAGGCGCGCGAGCGAGAGCAGAACAAAAGTTACCGCCTGTTCGCGAATGCGGAAGACTGTCAGCAAGAGCGCGCAGAGCGCGTCACTCCAGCCGATTGCCAGAACGAGCAACAGGGTCAACGGCGCGCCAGGCAGATCGCTAGCCAGCCCGGCCAGGATCAAGCCGCTGCCCACACCAACCACTAGCGCGCCAACGATGATCACGGTGCAGATGGTGGTGCCAACCAGCCTGGCCTGTTCGCGCTCATGCTGCTGAAACCAGTACTGGCGCATCAAACCGACTTCGAGGCCGGCCAGGATGAGCAGGTTGAGCAGGAAGACAACAACTTCAAAGAGCGACCACGCGCCGTACTCCGCCGGGGTGAGGGTGTTGACTAAGAAGGGTACCACCAGCAGGAGAGCGGCACTGTTGGCAGCATTGCCGAGCGCATAAATCAAGCTATTGCTAAGCAGTTTTGTCATGAATTCTTTTTTGAGCAAACAACCAATGAGTATTTGGTATTATATGGCTATAATTTGGCAATAGGTATCGATCAACCCATGCCAAAAACCTGGATAACCCACGATCAACTATGACTGATCGCGAATATCTGAAAGCGATCCTCCAGAACATCTGCATTGCTTTTTGCAGGGCATTATTATCTATTGGCGGTGACGGATGCAATAAAACAAAAATTGGTTCAACACAGATTACATCCAGTGAACATCTTAACAATAAATCTTGATAATGCTGCATTGACCGCAAACGCACGTGCGGAGCTATTTGAACCGTTTTACGAGGAAAGATGTCGGATATGATTAACATACCGCCAACCCTCAACAGGCTGCTCATGTTTTGAATTGCCTGTTCAAATTTTCGCTCGTCAACGATATGAAACAAGACATCAGCAGCAAACACAACATCGAAGGAATTCCGTTCTGCCGAAGTGTCGAATGCTGAAATATCTGCGCAAATAAACTGAAAGTCAGGAAATCGCATCTTAAGACCATCAATACTGATCGATGTAATATCTAGACCAACATACTTCTGAACCTGATTCTGTGAGAACAGTTGGGTGTAAAAACCGGTGCCGCAGCCAACCTCAAAGACCGAAGCACCTGGTAGAGACAATCCGGTTTTTGAGCATGCAGCAACCAGTTTCTCCTTGCGACGTTTGTATAGAAGAGCATTATAGTGAGGTCCCAAGCCGGCATGTCCGACTCCTGTCAGATCAAATCTTTTCTGGAGCCGCTGCTCCCAATAGTCGTGAGGGGTGTATTGTTTCATGAATTGCACTCCGTCAGTGCTGTCATATCTACCCCTGCCTGACGCGCCTGTGCACAAAGAGCTGCCACCTGAACAGGTTCACCAACCCATTGCCAGAAATCAATCAGGTTCTGCCAGATCGACGGATCGGGGTTGAGGCTCAGCGCCGTCGCAAACACCTGCTCAACTGCTGCGCGCTGCGTTGAATCGGCAAAGTATAATACTTTCCCATAATGGATATTAGCCCAAACGCTACGGGGGTTGAGTTCAAGGGCTTTGCTCATCGCTGATAGCGCTGCATCTAAATGACCCTGCTGCCACAGCGCAATGCCCAAATGGCGGTATGCTTCCGAACAGTAGCGATCAGCCATCTGGCGTTGTTCCGAAATTGCAACAGCGTACCGAAATGCCTGTTCGGCTTCGAGCAAGGATTGTTCTTCAATCAGTGTCAGCCCCCACTTTATCCAGGCCCATAATTGGAAGGTATCGTCAAGCCAGCCGTGATCGATGGCAACGCTTTGCGCGAGGGCGGCTCGATCATCCGTCGCCCGATAACGAACATACCATATCGCGCTCGCCAGATCGGTTCCCATTATCGCCGCCCGATTGTACCACACCAGGGCCTCGCGAAATTGTTGTTGATGAAAGGCGCGACTACCCAGGCGGAGAAAATCGTCAGCCGTAAACCCACCCTCTTTCCAGGCGGCTGCCGCCCGTTGTCGGCACATCACCAGCGCGCAGCGGGTATCGGCAGCCGTCACCAGTTGCACTTCCCCCCAACCCATTGGCTGATCGCTGACCAGCGTTAACGCTACGGTCTGACCGGCCCAGGGGCTGAGATCAATCAGGGCCGGTTGCCAGCCTGCGCTGACACCTGTTACCGTTGAGAGGTTGAGAGTCACCGGCTGATTGTTGACCAGCACCTGGTACGTTGTTGGTTCAGCAGTCAGACGCACCGGCCAGAAGATGAGATTGGTCGTCGTCGCGGGCAAGGTGGCGCGTAGTTCCAGTCGATCGGTCAGGGCCAGCGGGCGACGGATTGGTTCTGCCGGCGCCCACCAGTTGGATTGGCCCAGCATGGCCGGCCAGAGCGACCAGACCCGCGCCGATAGTGGCGGAGAGACCCATTCCAGTGCGGGTTCGGCGGTGACATCCAGTCCAATTGGCGCTGCCAGCCGTTCGTAGGCCATGCCCAATTGCCACCAGAGCAGCGGACTGTCGGGCTGGTAGGCTGTCGCCGCCGAGAAGGCGGTGATCGCCGTTTCGGGTTGCCCGGCCAGCATCGCT
>FWPV01011595.1_pt1 | contig 13962 bp, 10 predicted proteins | sample 2228371 | NCBI WGS metagenome assembly FWPV01 (sample SAMEA103939776, study PRJEB20133) | metagenome
GGAGCGTCCCCACCAGATAAAGGAACGGTTTGCCCATGATCGCCTCCTGTCGCCTACTCCCCATCCTCACCGGGGCCAGGGGCGACCTCAGGCCGCTCCAGCAGGCGCTGGTTGCGCTGGTAGTCCAGGCCCATCTCTGGTGGCCGGCCGTAGCCTGCGGGGTAGAGGTAGGTGCCCTGCTCACCGGCCGGCTTGTCCACCTCGGCCTGCGCGGGATGGTCGCGCAGATAGGGGTCGTTGCGCACGGCGGTCACCTCCCAGGAGACCTTCTTGCCGGGGACGCCGCCGGCGATGCGGAAGGCGTTGCCCTCGATTTCCTGGGCGATGTGGAGGTTGGGCATAGCCGCGCCGATGGCGGTGAGTTGGTAGCGGAATGGCCCCGTGTTGAGGGCGGAAAAGTAGGCCGGCAGCGTGACGTTCGCTTCGCCCCGGGCGTCCAGCGTGGCCACGCCGTTGTAGACGTTCTGCACCTCGGGCCCTTCCTGGGCAAAGTGGTAGAGGTAACGGTTGGCCGGGTCCAGGGGGTGGTCTATCTTGAAGGACTTGGATCCGGTAGCAGACAGGTTGCCAATGACATGCACGTTTCCCAAGAAGTAGCCGGCGTAGCCGGTGGCGGAGGAGACACCGTAGATGCCGACGCCGCTGCTGCCATCGCTCCAACCGAGCACGCCGGCGCCGACGGCGCTGCTGCTGTAGCCGACCACGCCGGCAGCGTTGCCGCTGGCAGCGGTGGCCCGGCCGTATACGCCGCTGCCGTCGGTGCTGGCGCTCTCGCCATACACACCGATGTTGGCGCCGCTGGTGGCGGTGGCATAGCCGACCACGCCGCGCCAGGGGGCAGTTGCATACACACCGACACCGCCGCTGCTATCGCTCTCGCCATACACACCGTAGGTGGTACCGCTGGTGGCGGTGGCATAGCCAGCCACACCGCGGCCCTCAGGGCTGGCACTCTCGCCCCACACGCCGGTGGTGGGGTTGCTGGTGGCGGTGGACTTGCCGTACACGCCGATATAGCCAGCGCTTGTGCCCCACAGGCCACAGCCCAGCAGGCCGGTAGAGGTATTGTCTGCACTCACGACGCCGCCGAGCCCCACAGAGCCTTGAACAAAGGCCCCAGGCCGCAGCCCCAAGGCATACGGCGTGGCCGCCAGGGCCTGGCGCGGGCTGAGGTTGGTGTACATGCCGCTGCCGGCCGGGCAGCGCACGGCGATCTGCAGCCAACGCGCCTGGCCGGTGAAAGCATTGCTACCATAATCCAGGTCGGGAATGGTAAAGTAGCCGTTGCTCACCGGGACGTTGTTCTTCTCCTGGGTCGTGCCGACCTGCGTTCCGTCGCTGGCGGCGTCCCACAGGCTGAACTGGAGGTCGCAGTTGCCACTATAGGGGGCGCCGTCTCTTTGGAGTTGGCCCTGGTAGATGAAGCCTGTCCCGAGATCGGCCGAGGGGGCGGTGTCCGGGACAAGCGGGACGCCTCCCGCGCCCTCCAGTTCCGGTCCTTGGGCCCGGCCGAGGGTCGCGGTCAGCGTCAGCGCCAGTACGAGCGAGAACAAAACGATAAGAATGGTTCGGGTTTTCATCGTTTTTCTCCTTTTCACGAATCAGACTGCCTACATTTTTCAACCCAACGGGAACCGATTGTCCTGGCATAGATTTCCTCCTCCTTCTTTACCTGTTGCCGGCCGGCCGTGGGCCGGAATCGGACAGGCCCGCGGCTACAGATTTGTCCAGTAGCGGCAAACAGACCCGGATCGGATTGCCGGTTCGCCACTCATCCGCGCCGACGTCGTAGCCGGTGCCGCTGGGCCGTGGGTCGCCGTCCAGGTCCACAACGGGGGCTTTGGTGGCAGAACCCGCATCCACAGCCGGTGAACCCGACCGAAGGTGAAAATCTCCATTGGCCGGGTCCACGAACTGAGGGTCGCCTTCCACGTAATCCTCTCCGTACACCTCATCTTCATAGCCGCGATAGCCGTCAATCAGGTTGTGATCCACGGTCACGTTGCCGGATGGGACATCGGCGGCGACGGCGATCTGAAAGGTCAGGTTTTGGCTGGCGATGTTGTTGCGGATGACCACGTGCTGCGCCTGGGCGTTGTCGGCAATGATCCCTCCGCCCCAGTCCACCCCGTTGCCGTTCTCGTAGAGGGTGTTGTTGATGATGACGATCCGATCCATCGGACGGATGTCCACGCAACAGCGCGAGATTTCGATACCGTAAGTGTAGTTGTGGTAGGCGACGTTGTTTTCCAGGCGGATGTCGGTAAGCAGCCCGCCCATTTCGGAGGCCACGGCAAAGCCGGCGCCTTCTGCCGAATCGAACACGATGTTCTGGGAGACGGTGATGTCGTGGGTGGGCTTGTCCCAGGCATCAACGTAGATACCGACGGCACGCGGCCGGCCGACCACGTTACGGACGATCAGGCCGTTGGACGAGCCGTCTTTGGCGTCAATGCCCTCTTTCTGGCAGTCCAGCACCATGTTGTTACGGACCTCAAAACCGCTGCTTCCGGCCACGGTGATGCATTCCTGCCCCCCGCCGAGCCCGGCCTGCTCGATTGTGTTGCCGTCAATCAGCACATGCTGACTGTCCCACACGCCGATCCCCGACGAGGCCGTATGGAAGGTGTGGCAGTTCTGGATCGTGACATACTCGGAATCGCTGACCAGGACGGCGGCATTGTTGGGAAAAGGGCCGGCATGGATCACGCGCAGGCCGCTAAGGCGGATGTAGCTTCGGCCGGCGATCTCGAACAAACCGGCCAGGTCATCCGGGAGGGCGATGCTGCTTCCGTCAATCGTGGCCGTTTCGCCCGGATAGGCGGCGTAGGTGATCGGTTGGCCGGCGCTTCCGGAGTTCTGCAGGATGACCCGTTCTTTGTAAACTCCGGCACGGATGTAGACGGTCTCCCCTGCCACGAGCGTATCGGCCGCCTTTTGGATCGTCCGCCAGGGCTGCTCCAGCGTTCCGGGGTTGGAGTCGTCCCCCGTGGGGGCGACGTAATAGACCGTCCCCTGGGAGGGGAAAGGTCGGGAGGAGGTGGGCGGCAGAGGTAACGCTACGGCGTGTGGAGCCCAGGACGTAGCGATGGGCAGCAGTCCAAGAAGCAAGGAAAGCACGCGCCAGGAAATGCTCTTCATAGCTACCTCTTTTGGATCACGATATAGCTGGTCATCATCATCTACTCCCTTTCTGGTCGAGCCGGCGACCCTTGCGAAGGGCTTTTGCACCCTCCGCAAGGGTCGTTAGGCTTACTTTCCGGGCCGGATGGGCGCGGGCACCACCGGCGACGGCCACCAGAGCTCGGTCTTCACATTCTGAGTCAGCGTGTAGAGCTCGCTCAGGACTTTCTGACAGTCCTCATGGGCATACCACCGCGTCCAATCCTCTAGATTCGCAAACTCGTAGGTCGCCATGATCTGCGATCCGCCGCTGATGCCCCGGTATCCGCGAAATTCGACCACGCCTGGCCCACCTACTACGGTGCGGGGTATCGAAGTCTTTAGCCATTCCAGGTACGCTTCCGTCTTATCGGGATGAATATCCCATTTTATGATGAACAGCACCATGTCACTCACCTCCTTTCTTTCGAAAAGCCAAAGACCTTTTCCACTGGCGTCGGGGCGGTACACCGGCCTCCAACTGCTTACACCGTCAGGAAAGACTCGTCGCCACTCCTGTTCATCAGGCTACAGGAGTTTCTCGATAGCCGCTGCAAACTCCTCCATGCTGAACGCCTTCAGCGTCGTCGTCCGAACTTGTCCGGCTGCGCCTAGGGCCAACAAGTAAGTCATCGCGACCTCGTCGTTGGGACCCTCAGCGATGGCCACATAGTCGTATTCCCCCATGACACTGTACATGCCGATCAGCTTGCAGCCCATGGCTTCCAACATTTTCTTGGCGTTTGCCACGCGCTGGGGGGCCTCTTTGATGTTGCGCATACCCTCATCCGTGAGTTTCATCAGGCTGATATAGGTTGACATAGCTCTGCTCCTTTCACAAAATGCAATGCCAGTGCACCGCCCATTTCTAAGGGCCAGCCTAGCACAGAGGCGACCACATAGTGACTACACAGAGTTTGTCGCATCATGATCGTCCTTCTGCCTGATTACAGGTCGTTCCTCAGCACTAGGGGCAGGTAGATGAGGAACCCCAGGTTCTCATCCGCTCCACAACACTAGTTCTGATTCATCCTGCACCTCCTCGGATCCCCTAAGACCCGCCGCTCGGCGGCAGCGTCAAGGGTACGATGAAACGCTGGAGGAAGGCGAGCAATTCGCTCACTTCACGAAATGCCATTCCCTCACCGCTCTGCACATGCTCGACACGTCCGCGCCAGCCTATCGCTTGACCTGAGCCTTCCCCCTGCCATTCCCACCAGAAGCGGATGACGAAGGTGTTCTGCGGCTGTTCTGTGTAGTCGGGCATAGGTCCTCCAGAAATGAAAAGACTGCTCTGTCTATCGAGCAGTCTAGCATAGGAGTATCAAAAAACTATCACAGGGCAGATGGCTTTCACATCATGGATCGTGTACCGGGGATTCCAGGTAGATGCGCCGCTGCTGTGGATCAGGAATGTGTTCGGCTTTGGCAGCGACAAGCGCTGCCGCCAGACGCGCTTGCTCCTCCGCCTCCTGCGTACGGCTTGCAGCCCGCAGAATCCGGGCGCGCACATTCCGGACCTGTTCTGTCGTGATCCAGCTCTCGTCGTTTTGCGGGAGCAGGTCAACAGCGCGCCCACTGTGCACCAGAGCCGCTGCCACGTCGCCCTGCGCCAGCCGGGCCAGCCCAAGTTCCAACTCGCCCCATAGCTCGTAGACCGGTGCAGCAATCTCACGGGCGATTTGCACGGCGTCGGCAGCACAAGTGCAGGCCGCCGCGAGATTCCCCAAACGCCGCTCGGCGCGCGCCAACGCCGCCAATCCCGCCGCCAAGTTGGCCTGCGACTCACTGTCACGGGCCACGGTCACGGCTTCGGTCAAATCATCGCGCGCTGCCCCAAGCTGACCGGCAGCGACCTCCACCAGCCCCAGCCCAATAAGCGCCTCCATCAGCCGCCGGCGGTGCTGGATGCGGCGGGCGCGTTCGATGGCTTGCTCCAGCCAATGCCGCGCGTCAGCCATATCGCCCAGATGGTAGGAGGCGAGGCCGATCCCCAATTCAGCCGCCACGCGTCCATGTTCGGTCCGTAACGCCTGCTGCGCGGAGAGCGCCTGCCGAAACATCTCCCCTGCGGTGACATAGTGGCCCCGGCACAGTTCCCAGGAACCCAACTGGATCAAGCCATACGCCTCGGCGGAGCGCGCGCCGATGTGCTGGGCCAGGTGCAGGTGCTCGGTCAGATAGCGCTCCGCCTCGGTCAGGCACCCCATCTCCCGGTAGACGGCGCCGATGTCCAGTCCGGCCCAGGCCACGCCATTATAGTCGCCCAACGCCTGATGGTCGGCATAGGACACTTGCAGATAAGCGACCGAGCGGGCATAGTCCCCCAGGTGAAAATGCACGTAGCCCAGGATGTGCGTAATGTGCCTGCGCGCCTCACGATCCGCATCGGGGGTCATCGACAGGGCAGATTCTAAGGCAGTCAGCGCCGGCCCTGGCTCTCCTAGAAAGTAGCGGGCGAAGCCGATTTGGGTCAGTAGATAGCTTCGAGCCGTTGCATCTCCCAGACGATCGGCCAGGGCCAGGCCCTCCTCCGCCGCAGCGATGGCTCCCTCGTACTTGGCATCCAGGTTCAGATAACGGGCCCAGAGCCTCTGTGTTTGCAGACGCAGGCGATCATCGTCGCGGCTCTCGGCCAGCGCCGCCAGCGCCGCCAGATCGGCATCGCGCTCGGCAAGGCGGGCCTGAAAGTAGCGCAATTCAGCGCGGTCGGTCAAGACCTGACCGAGCTGAGCCTGGTGCTCGGGTGACCGACATTCGGGGTCCAGGCAATCCAGCAACTCCAGGGCTCGCCCCAGGTACTGCTCGGCCTCCCCCCAGGCAAAGAGCCGCCTGGCCTCCTGGGCGGCCAGGTTAAAGTAGCGCAGGGCCTCTTCCGCCTCGCCCGCAGCGTCAAAGTGACGGGCGATCTCCCTGGCGGCACCGGGCCGGTCGGCATAGAGGCGTTTCATCGCCATGGCCGTCTGCTGGTGGAGGCGCCGCCGGCGGCGGGGATGCACCCGGGCGTAGATGACCTCCTGGATCAGGTGGTGGTCGAACTCGTAATCGCCGCCGGTGGTGCTGGCGGCTTCGCGCACCAGGCGGCGGCGCAAGAGTTCATCCAGGGCCTCCAGCGTGGCCTCTTCCTCGCGGCCCCACACCGCCTGGAGTAGGTCCAGATTCAGAACCTGGCCGGTGACGGCCGCCACGGTGATCAGGTCACGGGCAGGAGCCGAGAGTCGCCCCAGATGAATGTCAATGACCTGCCGGACTGTGTCTGGGACGGGAAGGTGGGCTATGGATGCCGCTTCCATCCATCGTCCATTGACCAACCGCAGTGTCCCGGCCTCAGACAGGGCCCGCAGCGTCGCAAGGGCGAAGAAGGGGTTGCCCCCGGTTTGCCGGTAGACCTGGGTGATAACGGGTTCGCTGGCTCCGGCCATCCACTCGGCCAGGGCCTGGCGGTCCAGGTGACCCAGTTCCAGACGGGTGACCCAGCCCTCCTGTTCCAGCGCAAAGGCCAGCCGGTGCAAGGGATGGGTGCTGTTGACCTCCTCAGAGCGGTAGGTGGCGACCGCCAGGACCGGCGCGCCGGCGACGTGGCGACCCAGATGGTGGACCCAGGCCAGCATCGAGTCAGACGCCCAGTGGAGATCCTCCAGGATCACCAGGAGCGCGTTGAGGCGGGCGAGTTCTAGCGAGAAAGAAGTGAGCGCCTCAAAGATCCACGCCTGCTGTTGTTCGGCTGGGACCGGCGACGGGGGCTGCCTTCCGGCCAGTTCGGGGGCCAGGTAGGCCAGCAGGTTCACCTGCCAGGGAGGAAGCCGCGCCAAGGCAGAGTGACCTCCCACGGAGAGGGTTGACCGCAGCAGGTCGGCCAGCGCGCTATGGGGCAGCGGGCGCTCCTGCTCGTAGCAGCGCCCGCTGATGACCCTGCCCCCTCTCTGGCGGACATACTGGGCCAGTTCCTCGACCAAGCGGCTCTTGCCGATGCCGGCTTCGCCGCTTACCAGCACCAGGCGCCCCTTGCCGGACCGGGCCTCATCCCATAGGGCCCGCAAGTCGCGCCACTCTGCCTCGCGGCCCACAAAGAGGGGGCGCTCCAGCAAGAGGCTGTGCTGTCTACGGGGCACTGGCGGCGGCACCGGTGCGGCCTGCCGCCAGGCAAGGCCCAGGAGTTGATCGAACAGCGTCGCCGTTTGGGGCTCAGGGTCGGCGCCGAGCTCAGCTTGCAGCGTGGCCCGGCAGCGGCGGGCCTGAATCAGGGCCTCGGCGTGATGGCCCATCTGGAGGCGCAGGCGGATGACGGCGCGATAGATGTCCTCGCGCAAGGGGTCTCGATCCAGTAGCAGCGCTGCATAGTGCAGGGCCTCCTGGGCCTGTCCCCGTTGTTGATGGTGGGCCACCAACCATTCCAGCGCCGTCAGATACAGCCCCTCCAGGTAATAGCGTTGCTCCAGGCACCAGTCATCGTAGAACCCCTCCAGAAAATCGCCGCGGTACAGCCTGACGGCCGCGGCCAGGACGTCTGCGTCGGGGGGATGCCCTGGGGAGTCTGGCGCGGATCGCAGTTGACCAGTAACAGCCGTTTCCAGGGCCTCCGCGTCGATCCAGCAGGCCATATCGGGGTTGAAGCGGATCTCCTGGGCATCGGCCAGGATAAAGTCACCGGCAGGGAGAGCGCGGCGGATGTGCCACAGCGCCGTACTGAGGCTATGCAGAGCCCTTTCACGGGGATACTCGGGCCAGAAGAGGTCGGCCAGCAGCTCGCGGCGATGGGCGCGCCCGCTCTTCGTGGCCAGGTAGGCCAGCAGCGACCGGGCCTTTGCCGTGGCGGGAGGCGATAAGGCCTGCTCCCCAATGCTGAGCTCGAACTCGCCCAGCAGGCGAATCTGCAGAATGGACATAGGCAACCCCAACTGCAAACGCTATTTGAGCAGATCCAGACGCTGGACTCTCGGGCTGGAGAACGATCGTTAAGCGGACTGGTAACCTGCCGCACTACCCCATGATACACCTTACCTTAACCCGGACAAGCTGGAACCAAAAGGAACACCAGGTCACCAAGGCACCAAGAGAATCTGAAAAGGGCTTCATGCCTTGGTGGTAGGTTTTCTTGTCAAACATGCAAGGATTTTACTCTCAAGGTACTAACCCGGCCTGGCCGGAACCAATCGGAACGAGTCGGATTATACCATCGCTTGCAAGCGGATGCAACCTGGCAAAGAGGAGGCGAGATGATCGTTCGGGGTCAGGAGGCGATGGACAGGGGCTGTGACATGTGTTATACTAATCGGCGTGGTGGAACCTGCGCAGCGGCCACATCGTCTCCGGGGCCAGCACCATCACCTAGCAGTTGGTCCGCAACCTGAATCTTACCTGGATCTTTTCGATTTTTATCTGTCTCGGTGCTTGTCTGGCTTTACCGGAGCATGGGTTGTTTCTCCCTGCTTCACTCTTCCGACAGCAGAGGAATCGGCCATGCTGACCAGCCCTGTGCCCGCTATCACAGATCAAGGCTTTTCAGAAAATCTATCACCCAGCCTCGCTGCAGCTCGTCGTGACAGAACTGGTTTTGATAGTTTCGCAGGCAGCCATAGCAGCTCGTGTTTGCTTGGTCACCTCCACATCGACAAGCCTCTAACCTCTCCAACGCGGCCTGTAAGACATGAAGCAGCGTGTCCTCGCTGCGGGCAATGCGCCAGGCGTGCCCTGCCCCACCCGGGACTTGGTCAAACAACACCACGGCGGGCCTGGATGGATCACCTGCGTAGGGGTACAGACAGCCGTCCAGGTCTTGGCGATCGATGTCCAACGCGGCACTGGCGCCTTCGAGCAATGCATACAAAAGCGAGAGCCAGAACCCACGCTCCGGATGCAAATACCCTTCGAATCGCAGCTGGAGAATGTCTGTCTTGAACTCGTGGCCGAGAAAGATATGGGATTGGAGACTGCTGTTGCAGTTCGTGCGCCAGGGCGTCTGATGAGGTTTCTTGACCGTCTCGCGACCCAGAACGGCGTAGCCACAGATAGGGCATATCTTGAAGCCCCGGTAGCCAGCATGATTTATAACCGCTAGTTCGCCGTCGGTAGCTGGGATGGCAACCAGGTTTATCCTTCCCAGCGTTTTCACTATCGTGTTACTTTCCCGTGCCTGCCCAGAGAAATACGTTCTCGTGGTATATGTCCTTTCAGGTCGCGTTTCACCCGGTTGTCCTGGCGGATCGAGGCTGGTAATAAAGCCAAAGCTGGGGATAACAAAGGTTCCTCTGTTACGACCAACCAACGGTTTCCCACAGGCTTTACAGGTCTCAAGCTTTTGCCCTGTCTCGGCCTGGACTCGTTGATAACACTGGCAATAATCACAGATGGCAAATGAATAGCGATCCCAATCCTTCTTTGGCCTTGTTTTCAGATAGCGACTTGTCCACAGCTTCCCACCAGCCACGACTTGGCTGCTCGGCGCATACTCGGATAGGGCGATCCTGAGATCTCGATCCAATTCCAAGGATTTTGCTTCGTCGGAATGATGCGCGATTTGTAGTTCGACGACATCCACAGGAAAGCCATACTTGGGAATCACATTGCGGCTTGACAGGTAGTCGATCAGATATCTATCGCATATCGTGTTAATGCGTCGCAGAATAAAATCGGACGGTTTATTCTGTTTTATGAGCTGCTCTCGTGCATTCTGCAAGGCCTCTACATCCCCTTTCACGTCGCTCATCGCTCTGAACAGCACGCCGTTCTCTGGATCAAACAACCCGTCTGTCCACTCCCATGTGTCAAGTCCCAAACGGTAGTAGAGCTCTGAGGGCACGATGCGTTGCAAGGAGATGCGCAGAGCTTCAGGTTTGGCTTTTAGAAAATCCTCAAACATCTTTGGCCCGCTATCACCGTGCCTGAAAAAGAAGGACTTTACATCTTCGAATGTCTCTGGATGCTCCTTCCAGAATGCGGCCAATGCAGTAGCATAAACATGCCGCCTCACAACCTTCTCGTTGGCGATCTTGAAGTGCGGTGGGCTGATCTCGCCAGCGACCATCTTTTTTGGATCGGCAAAGTGCGTCAAATCGTGAGAGCTGCGCTGGGCAAAAGTGAGCGCAAAAGCTGTGGAGCTCGTGCGGCGGCCTGCTCGGCCCGCTCGCTAGACGTAGTTGGCCGCCGTCGGCGGTGCGTTCCGCATGAAAACCGACTCCAGTTGTCCTACATCTACCCCAAGCTCGAAGGTGGTAGAGCAACTGAGTACGTCTATATCTCCTTGGATGAACTGTGTCTGCAGCTCTGCTGCCGCTGCACCGGTCAATTGAGCTGTATGTTCTCTGGCTACCAATCGAATGGGTTCTAGTCCAATGTACAGTTTGCGATAGTGATTGTCCTTGAACACCTCTGCCGGGTCGCATTCTTGCAGCCGCCCATTACATCGGTAGGTGGGGCACACTCCCTTGAGGTTGAACCGAGTGATCTCCTGACAGGTATCGCACAAGTACCATTTCGTCTCTGGATCGATTGTAGTCGGGCACAGTCTCCAGAAGTTCGTCCGCAAGCGGTAGACGGTGCCCTGCTGCGGCAGAGTCACGGCTGAGAACAGATCGCGCCAGCAACTCGCAGCATCGTAAGGCTGCAGCCAGCGACTCCACATCTGCTTTAGTACCCGGGCACAGTCCTCCATTGATGTCTCCTTACCTAGGCCCTGCTGCTTCAACCGATACAAGAAGTCCAATCTCGCATTTATCACACCTGGCCTGGAAGGGCTCCAACTGGAGATGCGACTCTGCACATCAGAACCCAGGTCCCGGAAAAAGTATTCTCGATTCCTAGGATAGAAGAACTGGTCGGTTGGCGACACGTTGTCGGGGAAGAGGATAGCTCCTTTTACCCTCAATGTATCCAAAAGGATCTCGGCAAGCCTCCAGACCTCATCCTCGCTCAGTCCCCATTCCAACAAGGCGGGCGGTGCATACCAGCCATCTGGTTTTACAAGAGAGAAACCTAGACAGCCCACACCCTCCAGGCCATTTCTTCTGTCAATCCTTAGCAGTTCGTAGAGCACCCACTTCCACGCTTCTCCCCTTTTTTCCTGTGGGCTTTTCCCGGCGAGCAGGCCTACCCGCTCTGCTGTTTGCACAAGTGGCCCAATGAGGTCTTGAACACGCCAGCGATCTTGCAAGACGCTCTCACGGTAGTCCTCGATGACCTCAAGAATGAGCCGTCTGCGCAGGATTTGCGAATAGGTCCGATCAAGGTAGGGGGCAAAAAATGCTGCATCCTGCCTACTGTCTGAAAAGACCAGCAGTTGACGCCCCTCTCTTACCCGATCTGAACCGAGACCCGTCGCAGCTCGAAGTGTCGGCGGTTCCCAACCATCTTCATTCACCACCTCGTCACCGTCTGCCCCATTGAGGGCTGTTTTGCGGGGCGGAATCTGTTGGTAAAATGCTGTGGCCAGCACGCTGGCCGTGGCGTCCTTTCCGGTCAGAAAGCGCCACACCAAATTCGCCGGACTTTGCCGCCCACAGGCCGGGCACTTGTGAACCATGCCATCCTTGGCGTGCACGTCAATAACAGTGACCTGGTTTTCATTGCCGCAGCCGCATAGCGGTGACAGAAGAGTCTCTTTATCAATAGCCCCACACACTGCACAGAGTCTATATCTGTCATTTTCCGTGTATTCTAGAGCTTCCCCATAGTCAGTTATCTCGTCTTCGTCGTCTGGTACAGGTCCAGTCCCTTCATCCAGGAGCAAGTAGAATTCCAGATTGCCCGCGTGCTCGTAGTATCTCTTGCCCGGTTGTTTGAGCACTGTTCGACCACCCTGCTCTTGCCTTTCACCTACAAAGTAGGTAGCACCGCATTGGCGGCAGGTGGCAATCTCAAAGACGGTGTAATGCTGGTTATCAATCACCACCTGTTCGCGTCGTTCCAGATAGAGTTGTCGAGTCGGACGAAGAGCCAGGTAAGCGCCCTCGATAGCCCGCACAAACAAGTGGTAACGAGCAGGAAGAAGTGGCTGGCTGTCTCCAACTGGCTTTGCCCTGGCTGCCAGATCGACCAGGGCAACCAGGTACTCTCTTGCCTCCGGTATATCCCCAAAGATCTCGACTGCCACGTCGCCCAGGTACCGCGGTTCCTGGGCAAGAGCGCGTCTCAACGCCAGGATCCTTTCATCGCCCCTCAAAGTTTCATAAAGGAACATCAGGCAATCGCCATCGGCGGCTTCTAGTGCTGCCTGCAGCAGCGTTTCCGGCAGGCCTGCTGCCTTTCCTTCCGCAACAAGAGAAGGTATGCTCTGCGGTTCGGGAGAGCCGTCCACAATAGACATTATCGAGAATAGCGTTTTTCACCGCAAAGACGCGAAGGCCGCAAAGAATTTCAATATAAAACTTGGCGTTCTTAGCGTCTTGGCGGTTCCAAAATCCTTATTTCCGATAGAGTCTAATCTCTTGCCATTTGATATACAGTCCTGGCTCTGGCTTCCATTGGCTGTGGCTCAACTCTGTCATGGGCTTGCGTACGGCCCTGATCACGTCCTGTTGTTCTACGTGCTCACCGACCAGTTGTTCTGCAAACTCGGCCACTTCGTGAAGGCTCTCGCCACTCGCCAGGGTTGCGCTCGTGAGCACACACTGAAGCCTCCCGATTTGCTCTGCTACGATCCGGTCTTTGAGGCGGCGCAAGAGCATTGCCATTTCGATGCCTTTGGCCCCGGTATAGGTGTGCGCTTCGTCAATGACCAGGAATCTCCAGTGCCCGGCGAGCTCCCCATCAAAAAAGACGTTGTCGTCGGGGCGCAGCAGGAGGTACCAGCATGGCATAGTTGGTCAACAAAATGTGGGGCGGTGTATTCCACATCTGCCTCCGGGCGATTAACTCGTTAGGATAGGGATAGCGTCGAAACATCTGCAAGTACTTTTTCTCGGCTTTGTCGTAGTCTTTTTCGGTTTCCCCTGTATAACGCCCAAACGTAATTTGAGGGTAGTTCCTCAGGATCTCACGCAGCCGTGCCGTCTGGTCGTTGGCCAGGGCGTTCATGGGATAAAGCAACAGCGCCCGTACCCCGGGGCCCAATCCGCCGCTGGCTTCTTCTTGAAATAAATGGTTCAAGATCGGCACTAGGAAGGTTTCCGTTTTTCCGCTGCCTGTGCCAGTGGCTACGACCAGGTTACGATTGTCGAGAACCGCCTTGCGGATGCCTACCTCCTGGTGCCGGTAGAGAGGTCGCTCCAGCGGCAATACATCCGAGCGCAGGCATCGAAAGCGTTCCGACAAGACACCTTCCTGAATCAACTCCTCGATAGAGACACCATTCTCGAAAGGCGGCGTGGCCTCCAGGATGGGTCCCTTGACGAACCTGTCTGGACTGCTGAGGGCCTGGTGGAATTGGCGTTGGAGATCGGGTTGCCTGAGATGAAAAGTCGTCGAGAGATAGTCCAGATAGCTTTGCGTGATGGCCTGTGTTGTTTTGACTGGATCAAGAGCCATTGCTCTCACCTCCATCCTGGTTTTGTTCAGCCAATGCAAGGATCACATCCAACTGACGCCAAACAATTCGATAGGGCCAATAACTTGATGTCCCTTTTCTCTTTCCTCAATATCCGTCGTCTGGCTCCAGTAGAGTCTGCGGCACTGGCAGCAGTACATAGCACCATCGCCATCCCTGTCTTCAACGGCCGTGATCTGGTCTCTTGAAGCATTAGACTCTATCGGAAATAAGGATTTTGGAACCGCCAAGACGCTAAGAACGCCAAGTTTTATATTGAAATTCTTTGCGGCCTTCGCGTCTTTGCGGTGAAAAACGCTATTCTCGATAATGTCTATTGT
>FWPV01011598.1_pt1 | contig 13961 bp, 10 predicted proteins | sample 2228371 | NCBI WGS metagenome assembly FWPV01 (sample SAMEA103939776, study PRJEB20133) | metagenome
CCGGCACAACCTGGGGCGGATGGTGGTCGCCGAGCTCGCGCGCCGCGCCGGCGCGGGCTTCCGCAAGGTCCGCTTCCTCCCGGTGGAGGTGGCCGAGATCCGCGAGGGCGAGGAGCGGATCCTGCTCGCGCGCTCGCTCCGGTACTACAACGAGTCGGGCCCGGTGTACGCCTCCCTCGCCCGCAAGCGCGGGATCGAGCCCGAGCGCCTGATCGCCGTGCACGACGACCTCGATCTCGCCTTCGGGGCGCTCCGCCTCAAGCGCGGCGGCTCGACGGCGGGCAACCGCGGCCTGGAGTCCCTCGTCGCCGCCCTCGGCACGCCGGACTTCCACCGGGTCCGGATCGGGATCGGCCGCCCTCCCGGCCGGCAGGACCCCGCCGACTACGTGCTGGAGCCGATCCCCAAGCGCCTGGAGGCCGACGTGGCGATCCTCGTGGACGACGCCGCCGACGCCGTCCTCGGCCTCGTGCGGGAGGGCCTCGCTGCGGCCCAGGACCGCTTCAACCGCTCCGGCCCGCGGACCTGACCCGCCCCGATGGGCCGGTCCGCCCATCGGGCGGTGCGTCCCGCGACGACGGTCGAAGGACCTAGGCCAGGCGGTCCGCCGCCGTCCGACGGCCGATGCCCCGGGCGCGGTACGGCGGAGCCGAACTCGCGACCCACGCCGGATGTACCCCCGCTGGGGGACGCCGATACTCGCCCGTGAGGAGGTGAGCAGATGCGGCTGAAGATCCTTCGCATCCTGTACACCGGTGCGGCCCTCGCCACGCTCCTCATGGCGGCGGGCGCGAAGTGGAAGGTCCACTAGTCGGCCACGGAGCCGAGGGAAGGAGGCAGACCATGCGGGTTCGCAGGATCCTCGCCTCGCTGGGGTGGCTCTCCCTGCTGGCCATCGCTCTGTCGGCCGGCTGGAAGGCCAACTAGCAAGGCGCGCGCTGCCCCCGACGCGCCGCCGCGACGGTCACGCGTCGGGGGCAGCACCGCGTTCGGCATCGGCGAGGAGGACCATGGCGATCATCCTCGGAACCCTGGCGATCTCGGTCCTGGTGGGCCGGCTGCTCGGGGGCAGGCTCCCCGGGCTCGCGCGGATCGGGTTGCGGTGGACGCCCCTCGCGGTCCTCGGGCTCGCCCTCCAGCTCGTGCCGGGGTCCCGGGGGCCCATCGCGCTCGTGCTCCTCTACGTCTCGTTCGCGCTCCTCGCGGTGTTCGCCATCGCGAACGGCCGTGCCGGTGTGCCGGGCGCGTGGCTCATCCTCGTCGGGCTCTGGCTGAACTTCACGGTCATCGCGGTGAACCAGGGGATGCCGGTCTCCCGCGAGGCCCTCGTCCGCTCCGACCAGCTCGACACCCTCGCCGCCCTCGTCGAGGAGGGCGGGGCGAAGCACCACCTCACGCGCCCCTCGGACCGGCTCCTGTTCCTCGCCGACGTCATCGCGCTCGGGCCGCCGGTGCGGCAGGCGGTGAGCGCGGGCGACCTCGTGGTCTACGCCGGCGTCGCCTGGATGGTCGTGATCGGGATGCGGGCGGGTCGAGCCGACGAGGCGGCGAGCGCGTCCGTCCGGGAGGTCCTGGCCGATGCCGCCTGAGCGCCGCCGCGACGACCCGGCCCGCGAAGCGCCCGCGTCGGTGCCGTGGCGCCTGCGCGCGTACGAGGCGCTCCTCGTCCTGCCCCTCCTGGCGTGGCTCGCGCTCGAGCTCGTCCGGGACCCCTCGCGGTTCGCCCAGCCCCTCCTGCTCGAGTGGGTGGTGGCGATCGCCGTCGTCGACCTGCTCCCGGTGCCGACCACCGTGGGGATCCCCTTCAGCCTGAGCTTCCCCCTGCAGCTCTCCGTGGCCCTGATCTACCCGCCGCCGGTGGCGAGCGCCATCGCGTTCCTCGGGAGCACCGATCGGCGGGAGCTCACGTTCGACATCCGACCCGGGCTCGCGCTGTGGAACCGGGCCCAGATCGCGCTCTCGGTCCTCGTCGAGGCCTTCGTCTTCCACGGGCTCGCCAGCCTCGACGCCCCCTGGTACCAGCTCGGTCCCGCCGTGCTCCTCGCGGGCGCCCTCGGCTACGCGGTGAACGCGGTCTGCGTCGCGGTGTACATGCACCTCAAGCGGGGGGAGCCGGTGCTCGAGCTCCTGCGCGAGATGCACGTCGGCGTGTTCGGGGAGTTCATCGTGAGCTACCTCGGCCTCGCCCTGTTCAGCGTCGTCGTGGCCACGACGTTCGTGAGGATCGGGCCGTGGTCCATCGCCGTCTTCATCGCCCCCATGGCCTTCGCGCGGCAGATGTTCACGCGCACCCACTCCCTCCAGCAGGCCACGGCCGAGCTGGAGGAGAAGACCCGGGAGAACGAGTGGCAGGCCCTCCACGACGTGCTGACGGGCCTGCCGAACCGCACCCTGTTCCTGCGCCACATCCGTGAGGCGATCGAGTCGGGCCCGCCGGGGCAGCGGATCGCGATCATGCTCATGGACCTGGACCGCTTCAAGGAGATCAACGACACGCTCGGACACCACTTCGGCGACCGGCTGCTCCAGCAGATCGGCCCGCGCCTCGCCCACGTCCTCCGCGAGGGCGACCTCATGGCCCGGCTCGGCGGGGACGAGTTCGGGGTCGTGCTCCCCGACCTGCCCGACGACGCCGCCGCGGTGCGCATCGCCGAGCGGCTCCTCGAGGAGCTCGAGCGCCCCCTCGTCGTCGAGGGGCTCGCGCTCGACGTCGCGGGCAGCATCGGGATCGCGATCTACCCCGCCCACAGCCGGGACGTGGAGACCCTCCTGCGCTGCGCCGACGTCGCGATGTACGCGGCCAAGGACGCGGGCGGGGGATACGAGGTCTACCACGCGAGCCTGGATCAGCACAGCGCGGAGCGGCTCACGCTCGTCTCCCAGGTGCGGCCGGCGATCGAGTCGCGGCGCTTCGTCCTCCACTACCAGCCGAAGGTCCGGCTCTCGGACTCCCACACGACGGGCGTCGAGGCGCTCGTGCGGTGGCGCCACCCCGAGCGCGGGCTCGTCTACCCCGACGAGTTCATCCCCCTCGTCGAGCAGACGGTCCTGCTGCGGCCGCTCACCTACCACGTGCTCGACCTCGCGATCCAGCAGTGGCACGCGTGGGCGCGCCGCGGCCTCCAGGTCGAGATGGCGGTGAACCTCTCGGCCCGCAGCCTCCTCGACGCGGAGCTGCCGGACCACGTCGCGAGGCTCCTGGAGCGCTGGGGGATGCCGGCCCGCTTCCTCACGCTCGAGCTCACCGAGAGCTTCGTCATGGCCGACTCCGCCCGCTCGATGGGGATCATGGCGGAGCTCTCGAACGTCGGCGTGCGCCTGTCCGTGGACGACTTCGGCACCGGGTACTCCTCCCTCGGCTACCTGAAGCGGCTGCCGATCGACGAGATCAAGATCGATCGGTCCTTCGTCACGAACATGCAGCGGGACCCGAACGACGCGACGATCGTCCGGGCGACGGTGGAGCTCGGGAAGAACCTCGGCCTGCAGGTGGTCGCCGAGGGCGTCGAGGACCCGGCCACGCTGCGGGACCTCGGCGAGCTCGGCTGCGACCTGGCGCAGGGGTTCCTCATCTCCCGACCCCTGCCGCCGGCCGAGGCGACGCGCTGGCTCGAGCTGCACGCGCGCACGCGCCCCCGCGCGGAGGGGGCCCGGCTCCACGCCGTCTGACCGACCCCGTCCCCGTACACTTGCGAGGGAAGGCCGGTCGCGCCGCGCCCGGCCTCGTCGTGCTGCCCGATGCTCGGATCCGTCCTGGACGCGATCGTCACCTCGGAGCCGATGGAGCGGCTCCTGCTCGAACGCGCCCGCCCCATCGTCGCCCGGGTCGGCGCCGGGGAGGACGCGCTCGTCGCGGCCCTCGCCCGGGTCCTGGAGACCCCGATCCTCCTCGTGGCCGCCGGTCCGCGGGAGGCCGAGGCGCTCGCCGCCGGCCTCGAGGCGTACCTCGGCGCCGAGCGGGTGGCCTCCCTGCCCGCCTGGGAGGCCCTCCCCTACGAGGGGATCGACCCGAGCCCCGAGATCGCGGCGCGGCGGGCCGAGGCTGTGCGCCGAGCCCGGGAGGCCTCCGGCCCCTTCGTGCTCGTGACCCCGGTCCTCGCCGCGATGCAGGGGCTCGTGCCCACCCTCGGCCGGGTCCCGCCGGTCGAGCTCGCCCCCGGGCGGGTCCTCCCGCCGGAGGAGCTGGCGGACGCCCTCGTGAGCCTGGGATACGTCCGGACCGACGTCGTCGAGCACCGCGGGGAGTTCGCGGTGCGAGGTGGGGTCCTCGACGTCTTCCCGGGGACCGCCCGTCGCCCGGTCCGGCTCGAGTACCTCGGCGATGAGATCGAGTCCATCCGCGCCTTCACCCCCTCCACGCAGCTCTCGACGGAGCGCGTGGCCCACGTCCTCGTGCCGGCGGTCCGCGAGCTCGTGCCGGACGAGGCGGTCCGCGCTCGGGCGCAGGCGGAGGCCCTGCGACATCCCGACCGGTTCCGGGACGGCCTCCAGCGGATCGCCGACGGGCTGCACGCGGAGGGCGTCGAGAGCCTCGCGCCCCTGCTCTTCGACCACCTGCCGACGCCCGCCGAGGTCCTGCCCGACGGCGGATGGGCGGTGCTCGCTCAGGCCGGTCGCACGACCGCGCGCGCCGCCCAGGCCCATCGGGAGGCGGAGACGCTCGCCGAGGCGATCGGGTGGCCCGGGCCGCCCGCCGTCCGCCCCCTCGACGAGGCCCTGGGCGGCCGGGTGCGGCTCCACCTCACCGAGCTCGCCGAGGGGCTCGACCTCGGGCTCGAGCACTGGGGGACGGCGCAGGGCAACCCCCCGGAGATGGCCGCCCGCCTCGATGAGCTCCTCCGCCGGGGGTTCCGCGTGGTGCTCGCGGCCCGCGGCCACGGCTCGCTCGAACGGATGCGTGAGACCCTCGGCGCCCGGATCGCCGCCCGGGCCGAGGCCGCGGAGGCGCCCCTCGAGCGCGGGTTCGTCTTCCCGGCGGGGCGCCTGGCGGTGGCGACCGAGGAGGACGTGTTCGGCTCCCGCCAGCACACGCGACGGGCCCCGCGGATCGTGGCCCGTCGGGCCGCCTCCATCGCCGAGGAGCTCCAGCCCGGCGACTACGCCGTGCACCGGGTCCACGGGGTGGGCCGCTACCTGGGGATGCAGCGGCGGGCCGTGGGCGGCGCCGAGCGCGACTACCTCGTGCTCGAGTACGCGAACGGCGACCGCCTCTCGGTGCCGAGCGATCAGGTCGGGGTGCTCGCGAAGTACCAGGGGGGTGAGACCCCACGCCTGTCACGCCTCGGCACGAACGACTGGGTCCGCACGACCCGACGCGTGAAGCGCGCGATCCGGGACATGGCGGGCGAGCTCGTGCGCCTGTACGCGGTGCGGATGGCCGTGGAGGGCCACGCGTTCTCCCCCGACACGCCCTGGCAGCGGGAGCTCGAGGACGCCTTCCCCCACGAGGAGACGAGCGACCAGCTCACGGCGATCGAGGAGGTGAAGGCCGACATGGAGCGGCCCCGGCCGATGGACCGGCTCATCTGCGGGGACGTGGGCTTCGGCAAGACCGAGATCGCCGTGCGCGCCGCCTTCAAGGCGGTGATGGACGGCAAGCAGGTCGCCGTCCTCGTGCCGACGACCCTCCTCGCCGAACAGCACTTCATCACGTTCTCCGAGCGGTTCGCGCCCTTCCCCGTGAGGGTCGCCATGCTCTCCCGGTTCGTGCCCCGGGCCGAGCAGGAGCGGATCTGCCAGGACCTCGCCAAGGGCGCGATCGACGTGGTGATCGGGACCCACCGGCTGCTCTCCCGGGACGTGCGGTTCCACGACCTCGGGCTCGTCGTCGTGGACGAGGAGCAGCGCTTCGGCGTCGCCCACAAGGAGCGGCTGAAGCAGCTGCGCGCCCACGTGGACGTGCTCACGATGACCGCGACCCCGATCCCCCGGACGCTCGAGATGGCGCTCACGGGGATCCGGGACCTCTCCACGGTGGAGACGCCGCCGGAGGATCGGCAGCCGGTGCTCACCTACGTCGGTCCCTACGACGAGGGCCTGGCCCTCGGCGCGGTTCGGCGCGAGCTCCTGCGCGAAGGGCAGGTCTTCTGGGTCCACAACCGGGTCGCCACGATCGACCGGCAGGCGGCCTGGCTCGCCGAGCGCGTGCCGGAGGCGCGGATCGTCGTGGCCCACGGGCAGCTCGACGAGGAGGAGCTGGAGCGACGGATGCTCCGGTTCTGGAACCGCGAGGCGGACATCCTCGTGTGCACGGTGATCGTGGAGTCGGGCCTCGACGTGCCGAGCGCGAACACGCTCGTCGTGGACGGCGCCCACCTGCTCGGCCTGTCGCAGATGTACCAGCTGCGGGGGCGCGTGGGGCGCTCGAGCGAGCGCGCCTTCGCGTACTTCTTCTTCCCGCCCCAGCGCGAGCTCACCGAGGAGGCCTACGAGCGCCTGGCGACCATCAGCCGGCACCAGGCCCTCGGCAGCGGGTTCCAGATCGCCCTGCGCGACCTGGAGATCCGGGGCGCCGGGAACCTGCTCGGGGCCGAGCAGCACGGGCACATCGCCGCGGTGGGCTTCGACACGTACTGCCGGCTCCTGCAGGAGTCCGTGGCGGAGCTCCGGGGCCAGCCCCTGCCGGAGGAGCGGGAGCTACGGATCGACCTGCCCGTCCGGGCCTTCGTGCCTCCCGGCTGGGTCGCCCAGGAGGCGCTGCGCCTGGACCTGTACCGGCGCATCGCCTCTGCCGGGGACCACGAGACCCTGGCGCGGGTGCGGGCCGAGACCGTGGACCGGTTCGGGAGGCTCCCCGAGGAGGTGGAGGCCCTGTTCGCCGTGGCCTCGCTGCGGGTCACCTGCCGGGCCCTCGGGGTCGAGGAGGTCTCGACCTACCGGGAACAGATCCGGATCAAGCCGGTGCGGCTGCCCGGGTCCCTGGAGGCGGACCTCGGCGAGCGGGTGCCGGGGGCGACGTACCACCGGGCCACGGCGACCCTCAACCTCGTGCCGGAGCGCGTCCCCGGGGTCGAGCTGCCGGCGTGGGTGGAGCGGGCTCTCGTCCTCGCCACGGGTGGGACGCCGGCCGCCCTGTTACCATCGCCGGCGTGATCCGCCGCTCCCCCCGCGTCCTTGCGCTCGCCCTCGTCCTCGCGCTCGCCGTCGCGGCGTGCGGCTCCAGCGAGGGCGGGACCGCGGCGCGCGTGGACGGACGCGTCATCACGGTGGATCGTCTGGCCGCCGACGCCGCGATGTTCGAGTTCCTCACCGGGCTCTCGGGCTCGCCGTGCGGGCAGCCCGCGCCGGGGGAGTCCCAGGGCTCGGCCTGCAACCGGCTCACCCTGGCGAACCTGATCCAGGAGGACCTCGTGAAGGCCTACGCGGCCGAGCACGGCGTCGAGACCGACCCGGAGGCCGTGAGCGACGCGATCGCCTCGGTGGAGCAGGCCGTGGGGGGCGGCGCCGCGCTCGACGGTCGGCTCGCCGAGGCGGGCCTCACCCGGGAGGCCCTCGTGGCCCTGGCGGAGCGGCTGCTCCTGTTCCAGGCGGTGCAGGACGCGGTCGCATCCGAGACCCTGACCGACGAGCGCGTGCGCGAGCTCTACGAGCGGGATCCCGCCGCGTACACGACGGTCGAGGTCGCGCACATCCTCGTCGCCTCCCGGGCCGAGGCCGAGCGGATCGCGGCGCGGGCGACGACGGCGAACTTCGCCGAGCTCGCGGCCGAGCGCTCCACCGACACCGGCTCCGCCGCGAACGGCGGGAGCCTCGGGGTCATGCCCGAGTCGGCGTTCCAGGCCCGTTTCGACCCCACCTTCGTGGAGGCGGCCCTCGCGCTCGAGCCGGGCCAGATCTCCGAGCCGGTGCGGACGAGCTTCGGCTGGCACGTCATCGAGCTCGTCTCCCGGGAGCTCGTCCCTCTGGAGGCCGTGCGGGACCAGATCGTGGCGCAGGAGAGCGGCCGCGTCTTCTCCGACTGGATGCACGAGCGCCTGCGCGAGGCCGAGATCAGCGTGAACCCCCGCTTCGGGACGTTCGACCCCGAGACGGGCGAGGTCCTCCCGGTCCGGAGCACGAGCACCGCGGGTCCGACCGGGCCGACCTCCGTCACCGGACCGTGACCGAGGACGAGCTCGCCCACGTCCCCACCGGCCCCGTCCCCTCCTCCCGCGGGGGCGAGCGCCTGCTCGACCTCGTCCGGGTCATGGCGCGGCTGCGCGGCCCCGAGGGCTGCCCCTGGGACCGGCAACAGACCCACCGGAGCCTCGCCCGGCACCTCCTCGAGGAGGCCCACGAGGTCCTGGAGGCGATCGACGCCGACGACCGGGAGCGGCTGCGCGAGGAGCTCGGCGACCTCCTGCTCCAGGTGGTCTTCCACGCCCAGATGGCCGCCGACGACGGCGCCTTCGACGTGGACGACGTGGCCGAGCACATCGTCCGCAAGCTGATCCGGCGTCACCCCCACGTCTTCGGCGAGGTCGAGGTCTCCGGGGCCGAGGAGGTGCTCGCGAACTGGGAGCGGATCAAGGCCGAGGAGAAGGGCGGCCCCGGCGGGCTCGAGGAGGACATCCCGCCGACGCTGCCGGCGCTCGCCCGGGCGGCGAAGGTGCTCCGGCGCGCCGCGGGCTGGGGCCTCGGGCACCGCACCGTGGAAGGGGCCCTCGCCGCGCTCCGCGAGGAGGTCGCCGCCCTCGAGCGCGCCGCGCCCGACGAGACCGAGGAGGCCGTGGGCGACGTGCTCCTCGCGACGGTGGCGGCGGCCCGCGCCCTCGGGGTGGACGCGGAGTCGGCGCTCCGCCGCAGGGTCCGGGGTCTCGCCGAGCGCTACGAGCGGATCATGGCGATGGCCCGGGAGCGGGGGATGGATCTCGCCACGGTCCCCGAGGAGGAGCTCCGCCGCCTGCTCCGCGAGGGGTCGTAGCCTCCCGGCCAGCGGCGAGAGCCGCCCACGCCCCAAGGGCGCAGGCCGCGCCGAGCGCCGAGCCCGCCACGACGTCGGAGAGCCAGTGCTCGTCGAGGACGGTGCGCGAGAGCGCCATCGCCGCGACCCACCCGAGCGCGACGGCCCAGGCCGCGGTCCGCCACCTGCGGGGCGCGAGCAGCGCGAGCCCCACGGCGACCTGGGCGGCGGACTTCGCGTGCCCGGAGGGGAACGCCGTGGCCTCGCTCCCGTCCGGCCGCAGACGACCGATCGCCGGCTTCAGGCCGGCCGTGATCGCGTCGGCGGCGGCCCAGGCGAGGATCCACGCCCCGAGGGCCCGGTGGCGTCGTCGGACGAGCAGGATGGCCCCGATGAGCAGACGCAGGGGGACCATGACCGCTCCCGAGCCCACCGCCTTCAACCCCCGGCTCGCGGCCTCGGCCCACCCGGGCCACGCGAGGACCACGTCGCGCCACCACCGATCCGCGCCGCCGAGGAGCGGAGGGTCGGCCGGCCGGAGCGCGACGAGGACGGTGAGGGCCGCGACGAGGCCCGCGAGGGCGAGCGCCACCCACGCCGCCACCGCGCGCCGCTCCGCGGTGCGGCCGGATGTGGCGCCACGCGACACGACCGAAGGGTAGTCGAACGTGTGCCCGACGGGATCCCCGAGGGCCAGCTCCCGCGGCACGGCGGGTGGGTCCACCCCCTGGTCCCGAAGGGGGGGGCCGGTTGGCCCTATGCGCAACCCGTGCTCCGCCGGGAGGATCGGGGCGAGCACCGGGGGGAAGGAGATGTTTCTTTCGTTGGAGCAGGGCGAGCGCGGTCGCGTTGGTGCTCGCCGCGGCGGTTGCCATGGTTCCCCTGGTCGGCCCGGCGAGCGCTGGAGCGAAGCCGCGGGAACCGAAGCCATCGCCCACGCCGACGGGGTGGCAGGATCCCCTCTGCGAGCTGGACGGCGGTCCCTGGTCGACGTCGCCCATCTGTACACCACCGTCCGAGGTTCCTCAGCCGCCGCCGACGGAAGACACGTGTCAGGGGGCGGTCTTCTGCGACGCGACGTATGAGGAGATGGAGGCCGCGGGGTTCGACACCAGCGCGATGCGCGCCAATGACGCTGCGATGCTCGCGTCGATCCCGCTCCCGAGGTCCCTCGCCGGCGGGGAGGCGGCCGCAGCTTCCGTCTACTACCTCGCGTGGCTCAATCTCTACCTCTATCAGGCTCCCACCAACTGCGAAGGGACGGTCAGAGACCAGGACCACTGCGGCTGGCTTTACCACAAGTACCAGCAGATCGTGGACGGGATCCCGAAGCCGGGGATCTACACCAGCGCGTTCCCGGCGCGGTCCGGGAACAACGATCCGGCCGACATGTGGGTCGTGGACACCGGACCCCAGCCCAGCTCGTGGGGATCGTCGTCCCCCAGCATCAGCAGCGGGCGGTGGCGCTGGGGCTGGATGAACGGGAGCTTCACCGGCTACGAGCCCAGCACCTCTGACGCCTTCTACCCCGGGAAGTGGCGCTTGGACCCGTGGACCGTTTGGCGAGGTCCGGATGGGACGGGGACCCAGCGTGGCGCCTTCGAGATCCACGGGGGCAGGAAGGCGTCCGACTTCTGGAGGAGCCGCACGCATGGGTGCATCCGGTTGCCGAGTTCCTCGATCACCGGCCTCAAGAGCAAGTGGAACAACTACACGTCGAACAAGCGCGATCCGTACGTGGAGCTGACGGACCATTACTTCTGAGGAGAGACCTATGCGCGCGAGGAGCGTCTTGCGGATCGGACGACGTGACCTGGTGCTCGCCGCGGCGCTCCTCGCGCTCGCGTCCGCCTGCACCGCCGGCGCGGGTGCGCCCGACAGTGGCTCGCCCGCCCCGGCGGTCACACCGAGCGATGCCGCACCGCGCATGCCCGAGCCGGTGGGGCCGCTCGCCGGGCTCACCTGGCCGGCTGGCTCCGTCCCGGAGAACGTCCTGCTCCACGACGATGGCCGTCGGCTGTGGGCGGTTCCCCTGCAGGGGACACCGGAGCTGCTCTGGGAGCATCCGCCAGCGCGGGTGTACCTGATCGCGGCCGGGCCCGGCGGGCACCAGCTGGCCTACTCCGTCGAGCTCCCGGCCCGGAGGGCGCGGGACCCCTCCTACGTCTTGTACCTGTTGGACCGGGACGGTTCCGTGAAGACGGTGGACGTGACCTACGAGTGGCGCAGCATCGAGTCTCCCGTCTTCCTCCAGCCGCCCACCGACCTCGACGGGCCCGTCCGTCTGTACTGGATCCGGATGGGGCAGGAGATCTCCCGGGAGACGGGGCGGCTGGACAGCCAGGTGATGGTGCTCGGCGACGAGGGCCCCCTCCCCGTGGAGCTCACGCTGCGGCACGAGGAGGCGCCGTTCGCGATCCACGGGTACCCGGGCTCGTGGTTGTTCCATCTGGCGCTGTTCCGTCGTAGCGACGTCCCAACGCGGCTGGAGATCCTTGAGGTGATCGACTGGGCCCACGGGCCCGAGTACGAGGCCTCGCTCTCGGAGTGGGGGCGGCTGGACTCGCCGATCAACACCGACATCTACACGGGCGTCGCGTGGCTCAGCCCACTAGAGTACGTCGTGCCGATCGCGCAAAGGATGTACCCGGACACGTACACGCTGCGACTCTTCCGGTTCAACTGTGAGTACTACGGTTCTCACGTCGTGTACGAAGGCACGCGGATCGACTGGGGGTACGCGGAGCAACCGTGGCCTCTGCTGCCCGGCGGCCCCGATCGGGTGCTCGTTCTCCTGGCGGAGGACGTCGAGCGTGTGGCCGCGGGGGAGGCCGAGGGCGCGCCCTGGTACGCGGTGGACATCGCGACAGGGAGGTTCACGCGCACCCACGCCTGGTGGACCCCACCTGGCGAGCTGCTCGGCTGGTGGACCTTCGTGCAGCCCCCCGCCGAGATGGATCCGCCGACGACGGGTCCGGACTGCTCCGATCTGACGTGGACCTATCCGTGAGGGTTGCGGGCCGCCGCCTGCTAGCGTGCCGTCCGTGGGCAGGGGGGCCGAGGAGCTGCGGCGCATCGTCGCCTTCGAGCGGGAGCTCCTCCGTCGCACCACGGCCCGGACCGAGCCCTTCGCCTACGGCACGGCGTACCTGGACGAGCGGTTCCCCCTCCGCTACGACAGCAACCTCCTGTGGGCCGAGGGTCCGCTCGAGGGGGTGGGCGCCGCGGAGCTCGCGGCCGAGTGCGACCGCGTGCTCGGCGGGCTCGGCCTGGAGCACCGCAACCTCGTCGTCGAGGACCCCGGGGCGGGGGAGCGGGTCGGGCCGGGGATGATCCGCCTCGGGTACGCCTGGGACCGGCTGGTCACGATGGTCCACCGCCGACGGCCCGACCGACCCGCGACGGCGCCGGTCGTGGAGCTCGACGCCGACGCGTTCGTGCCCGTCGTGGCCGAGATGCTCCGTCCCGAGCCCTACGCCACCTCCGAGGAGGTGGTGCGGCAGCTGTCGGAACACCGGCGCGTGCTCGCGGAGGCCGGGGCCCGGTTCTTCGTGGCCTTCGCCGGGGACGTCCCCGCCAGCCGGTGTGAGCTCTACCTGGGGCCGGGGATCGCGCAGGTGGAGGACGTGGCCACCCTGCCCGAGCACCGCAACCGCGGCCTCGCGCGGGCCGTGGTGCTGCGGGCGGTGGACGCGGCCCGGGCGGCGGGGGCGGACCTCGTCTTCCTCCACGCCGACGAGGAGGACTGGCCGAAGGAGCTCTACCGGCGGCTCGGGTTCGAGCCCCTCGCACGCCGCTCCGCCTTCGACCGGCACCCGCCCTGGGGCCGGACGGGGGCCTGAGGCCCGCCCTTGCGGGGTCCCCGCCGCGCCGCGGTGTAGCATCGGGCCCGATGCCAGCCATCGAGGCCGTCCACGCGCGCGAGATCCTCGACTCCCGGGGCAACCCCACGGTCGAGGTGGAGGTGCTGCTCGAGGACGGCTCCGTCGGTCGCGCCGCGGTGCCGAGCGGCGCCTCCACCGGCGAGCACGAGGCCGTCGAGCTCCGCGACGGCGATCCCGGTCGGTTCGGCGGCAAGGGGGTCCTGCGCGCCGTCGGGAACGTGATCTCGGTGATCGGCCCGGCGATCGAGGGCGAGGACGCCCTGGACCAGCGGGGGGTGGACGCGATCCTGCTCGACCTGGACGGGTCGACGGACAAGTCGAACCTGGGGGCGAACGCGCTCCTCGGGGTGTCCCTCGCCGTGGCCCAGGCCGCCGCGGCGTCCCTGGACCTGCCGCTGTACCGGTACCTCGGGGGGCCGAACGCCCACCTGCTCCCGGTGCCCTTCATGAACGTGGTGAACGGCGGCGTACACGCCGACAACCGGCTCGAGCTGCAGGAGTTCATGCTCGCCCCCGTGGGGGCGGCGTCGTTCTCCGAGGCCGTCCGCTGGTGCGCCGAGACCTACCACGCCCTTCGGGCCGCCCTGAAGGCGAAGGGCTTCTCCACCGCCGTCGGGGACGAGGGCGGGTTCGCGCCCGACGTCGCGACGGCCGCCGAGGCCCTCGAGCTCATGGTGGGCGCGATCGAGAGCGTGGGGCTCGAGCCCGGGGACGAGATGGCCCTGGCCATGGACCCGGCGGCCTCGGAGGTGTACCGCGACGGTGCCTACCACGTCGAGGGCGCCGCCCGTTCGGCCTCGGAGATGATCGCGTTCTACCGGGGCCTCCTCGACGCCTTCCCCATCGTCTCGCTCGAGGATCCCCTGGCCGAGGACGACTGGGCCGGGTGGGCCGAGCTCACCGCCGAGCTCGGCCCGCGGGTGCAGCTCGTCGGGGACGACGTGTTCGTGACGAACCCGGAGCGTCTGGAGCGCGGCCTCCGCGAGGGCGTCGCGACCGCGATCCTCATCAAGGTGAACCAGATCGGGACGCTCACCGAGACCCTCGACGTCGTGGACCTCGCCCGCCGGAACCGCTACGGGGTGATGGTCAGCCACCGCTCGGGCGAGACCGAGGACGCGACCATCGCCGACCTCGCCGTGGCCACGAACGCCGGCCAGATCAAGACCGGCGCCCCCGCCCGTGGCGAGCGCACG
>FWPV01011602.1_pt1 | contig 13957 bp, 11 predicted proteins | sample 2228371 | NCBI WGS metagenome assembly FWPV01 (sample SAMEA103939776, study PRJEB20133) | metagenome
CTGATGACGGTCCTATGCCGCAAACACGTGAACATATACTTCTTGCTCACCAGGTTAACGTTCCGGAAATTGTTGTGTTCCTCAATAAGGTCGACCTTGTTGAGGATGAGGAGTTGCTGGATACCGTTACATTCCTTACCGAAAGCCCCCATGTAGTGGTATGCAGTTTTTCAGAAAACTTTCTGGAAATCCCTGATATTGTCCTTATTACCGAAATGAAAGAACATCAGAAATATTTTGCAGTGCGCGATAAAACCGGAAAGCTTTTGCCAAAATTTTTAGTGGTATCAAATAATCCCCCCACGGAACATATTGTAAAAGGAAATCAGCGTGTCATAACAGCGCGTTTTACCGATGCACGCTTTTTCTTTTAATAAGATTTTTTGTGATGAGTTATATCAATTTTCAAGAATTAATAAGATAAACAAACCTTCGCTATAAATTTACAAACTCAAGTATTAAAAAATTTAAGAATCAAGTTCAAAGAAATAGTTGCCAAAATTGTCGTAACTATTGAAAAGTTCCACTTTAGTTATTTTATATCCATATTTTGCCAAGAAATGGCAGGAAGGGGAATTCATACTTTCACATTCCATAATAATGTAGGAAGGTATTTTATGTTCAAGCATATTTTTCATTCCTTCTAAAATAAGCGATTCTGCTCCTTCTGCATCAATTTTTATAAGGGTTTTGCCAGAAAAGTTAGTATTAGAAAAATAGGTATCGAGTGTAATTGTGTTAATTAAAAATGATTTAAATTCATCTTTTAGATTACCAGGCTTTTCGGTGATTAAACTTCCCAGGGCAGAGCTTATGTTATCGGAAGGGATATAAAACGGAACATTTAGTTCATTTTTATTGGAAATGGCTGTATTTTCAAATGTAACGATACTAGAAAAATGGTTTAATTCAATTGATTTTTTAATAGTAGAAATAAATTGAGGGTTGGGTTCAAAGCAAAATACTCTACCAGTAGGTTTTACCAGCGAAGCTGCCAGTAATGTATAAAAACCGCAATTGGCTCCAATATCGATAAATATATCTCCTGGCCTGAGATGTTCTGTCATGAAAAGTTGGGTTTGAGGTTCTGAATATCTTCTATAGAAGTACAGAAGTCCCCCAAGCCTATCGATGACATTTACTTGTATAAGCAATTTGTTTTTTAATTTTACTGTTTTTAAGAGCGGATTTTTGTGCTGAGAAGCATATACTTTTTGAAAAAAATAAACAAGTCTATCGGCATATCTATAAAAGTAACGGAGATTATATAGGCATTTAAAAAAAAATAAGTTTATTTTCACTCCCCATTCAGTGGAAGTTGAGAAGGAAAAATAGTATACAATTAAAAGTTTTAAAGCCCGTTTCATCATAATGTACAATAATTAGATAGAGAAGCTTTTCTTTTGAATATTTTTTAAAAGTTTCTAATTTAGTTGTTTTTCACATAAAAAAATATTTTTGTTAAAAAAAAATTAGATAATAGTTTTTGAACAACATGATTTAAAAAACATATTTGGGTATTTTATAAAATTCCATTAGGTTTGCATAAAGAATAAAGGATAATGGATAGTTTTATAGTATCGGCACGCAAATATAGACCCATCACATTTGATAGTGTGGTTGGTCAGCAAACCATTACTTCCACTTTAAAAAATGCAATAAAGAATAACCATTTAGCACAGGCATATTTATTTTGTGGGCCAAGAGGTGTAGGTAAAACAACCTGTGCTCGTATTTTTGCCAAAAGCATAAATTGTCAGACACTGACATCTCAGATAGAACCATGTAATGAGTGTGAAAGTTGCAAAGCTTTTAATGAGAATCGATCTTACAATGTGCATGAAATGGATGCGGCCTCGAACAATTCGGTCGATGATATTCGTCAGCTTATTGAAATGGTACGGGTACCTCCTCCTATTGGGAGATACAGCGTATATGTGATAGACGAGGTGCATATGCTTTCCCAAATGGCTTTTAATGCTTTTCTAAAAACACTGGAAGAACCACCCCGTCATGCTATTTTCATACTCGCCACTACAGAAAAACATAAAATTTTACCTACCATACTCTCAAGATGCCAGATTTACGATTTCAACAGAATTCAAATTAATGATATCGTTCAACATTTAGCTCGTATATCTGAGAAAGAAGGGAACAAATATGATCTGGATGGGTTAAATATTATTGCTCAGAAAGCAGAAGGGGCCTTACGTGATGCTCTTTCGATATACGACCAAATTGTGAGTTTTTCAAACGGACAGGTTACCTATGAAAATGTTATACAAAGTCTCAATGTACTTGATTATGAGTATTATTTTCGTATTACCGATGCTTTTATAAATGCTAATGTAACTGAGGTTTTTTTGGCCTTAAATGAAATATTAAACAAGGGTTTTCATATTCCAAGTTTGATAGATGGTCTTTTACAACATATGCGTTCTCTTTTAGTTGTAAGGGATAAGCAGTCAATTCATCTTCTCGAAACTAGCGAAAATATTAGAAAAAGATATTTAAGCCAGTCGGCACAGTGTTCCATTGATTTTTTATACGATGCATTGGAAATACTCTCCGATTGTGAACTACATTTAAAAGAAAGAAGAGATCAACGTTTATATCTCGAAGTTACTTTTGTAAAAATTTGCCGATTGGTCGATAAAAAAAAAACTCATGAATTCATAACTACAGATGATTCCCCTGATAGCAAGACGAAATCTCAAGAAGTGCCAATAATAAATATCAATAAAACTTCTCAAGAGTCTAACGTAGTTGTACCTACTTCAACAACAACAGCCCTACAAACGAATGTTAATGATACTTCTGTAGCTAATTATACTCCTTCTTTGAAGGAAATTTTAAGTCAAGTAGAAAAAAAGAAAACTGTCAATAAATTAACAGACAAATCTTCAGATAAAAAGCATACGACAACAATACGAAACAACTCCTTCTCTGCAGAAAGTCTTATAGCAGCCTACCAACGTTTTATAGAAAGCATTAAAAATACTTATCCGAGGTTTTATTCGGCACTTTTACAAATTCCAAAGGTAGATGATTCCAACAGGTTGATAATAGAAATGGATAATCAAATGATATTAAGAGATTTTCAACAGGAGATGTATCACAAACTGCTTCAATACCTTTGTGATGAACTTTCTAACGATAATATTGTTATTGAGGCAATATTGATAAAAGATATGAAAGGAGAAAAGATACCTTTTACGAGTGAAGAACGAATGAAATACTTTATGAGCAAAAATGAGGCGGTGGCTGAATTAAAAAAATTGTTAAATCTTGATATAGAATAATATTTAAGTTACCATGATGGCAGGAGAAAAAATTAGAATGGAAAATGGGAAAATGGTTGTTCCCAATTATCCTATAATTCCTTTTATTGAAGGAGATGGAACTGGCCCCGATATATGGGCTGCGTCGGTGCGTGTTTTTGATGCCGCTGTGGAAAAGGCTTATGGTGGCAGCAGAAAAATTATATGGAAAGAAGTGCTGGCAGGAGAGAAAGCATTTCGATTAAAAAACGACTGGCTTCCTCAGGAAACCATTGATGTTATAAAGGAACATCTGGTGGCGATAAAAGGGCCTCTTACAACACCAGTAGGAGGTGGAATACGTTCACTTAATGTGGCCTTACGGCAGATACTCGATCTTTATGTTTGTTTACGACCCGTTCGATATTATAAGGGAGTACCTTCGCCCGTGAAGGATCCTTCGCAAACCGACATGGTAATTTTCCGGGAAAATACTGAAGATATATATGCAGGTATTGAATGGAATTACGATACCCCAGAAGTAAAAAAGGTCCTTTCGTTTTTAGAGAAAGAGATGGGAGTAAATAAAATTCGTTTTCCTGATACATCCTCCATAGGAATAAAACCTGTTTCAAAAGAGGGTTCTGAGCGTCTTATACGTTCAGCCATTGAATATGCAATTCGTTTTAAGAGACCCTCAGTAACCCTTGTGCATAAAGGGAATATTATGAAGTTTACAGAGGGTATGTTTAAAAAATGGGGTTATGATCTTGCCGAGCGTGAATTTAGAGAAAAAACATTTACCTGGGCACAATACGACAGAATTGCTGAGGCAGAAGGTAAAGAGGTAGCCGATAAAAAAATGCAAGAAGCCATAGCAAGTGGAAAAATAATTATAAAAGATAGCATAGCCGATGCGTTTCTTCAACAAATACTACTAAGGCCATCGGAATACTCGGTAATTGCTACGCTTAACTTGAATGGCGATTATATTTCCGATGCACTTGCCGCCATAGTTGGAGGGATAGGTATTGCTCCAGGAGCCAACATTAATTACCAAACCGGACACGCTATATTTGAGGCTACCCATGGTACTGCTCCTAAATACGCAGGTCAGGATAAAGTAAATCCTGGTTCTGTAATTCTATCGGGAGTAATGATGCTTGAATATATGGGCTGGCAGGAAGCAGCCGATTTAATTGTTAAAGGCTTAGAGATGGCTATTCAGAAAAAACGTGTAACATACGATTTTGAACGATTAATGGAAGGTGCTACTTTGCTCAAATGTTCTGAATTTGGTACCGAAATTATTCAAAACATGTAAGCTTTCATCCTCTTTTTAGCAAAAATATTGCCGGATGTTTTTGGAAGTCCGGCATTTTATTTTTCCACTCTTTAATTGATAAAGTCTTGATAAACTGTGAGGGTAAGGTAAGATCATAGGCAATGCAAAGTTGAGTATCGGGATGGGCTATTTGCAAAATATCGGACAATAGCTGATGATTTCGGTATGGAGCTTCAATAAAACATTGGGTTTGATTTTCTAAAAATGATCTTTGTTCAAGCCGATGAATGGCTTTTTGCCTTTCATTTTTTTTTATAGGTAAATAACCAACAAATGCAAAATTTTGTCCGTTGAGACCCGATGCCATAAGCGCCATTAGAATTGAAGAAGGGCCTATGAGAGGTATTACTTCAATGTCGAGCTTATGAGCTATAAATACCAATTCTGATCCTGGATCGGCAATACAGGGGACACCGGCTTCAGAAAGTATACCCACAGAATGACCTTCATGGCAAGGGGAAAGATATCTTGCTAATTCGTTATGAATAGTGTGCTCATTGAGCATGAAAAAAGTAAGGTCATCGATATTTTTATTAGGACAAACTTTGCGAATAAAACGACGAGCTGTCCTTATTTCTTCCACTACAAAAAAAACTATGTTTTGTATAATTTCTTTATTAATTTCAGGGAAGGAGTGTGAAATGTTGTCGTTCCCTATAAAAGAAGGTATAAGGTATAGTTTCCCTTTCATGGAGTTAAAAAATTTGATAATCAATGTCCAAAAGTAATTTTAAAATCTCAAAATATTATTAGCAATAATAATTTTATTCAACATAAAGGAATAAGTTATCTTTGTAAAAAAATGAGATGATGAATATTTGGTTTTACGCTATATTAAGTACCTTGCTAGTAAGTATTATCTCGTTGGTGGGGATTATTTTTATAAAGATTAGTTCGGAGAAACTCAGTAAAATAATATTCTTAATGGTAAGTTTTGCTGTAGGAATAATTCTGGGTAATTCCTTCCTACATTTAATACCTGAGAGTTTTGAACATTTTTCCCACAGTAATACGCCTTCTTTATTAATTTGTTGTGGTATAGTACTTTTCTTTTTAACCGAACAAATTTTACACTGGCATCATCACAACATTAATGAAAAACAAATAAAACCTTTAGGAAAAATTAACCTGTTAGCAGATGGGATTCACAATTTTTCCGATGGAATTCTTATAGCGGCAGCCTGGATGACTTCTCCCCAAATTGGTTTAACTACCACCCTTGCAGTATGTATACACGAAATACCTCAAGAAATTGCCGACTATGGCATACTCTTACATGCAGGATATACTCGTAAAAAAGCACTTTTTTGGAATCTTTTTTCTGCTCTTTCTGCATTGGTAGGGACTGTTCTCATGTTATGGTTGGGTACTTATTTTATTGAGTTAAATAAATTTATCATACCTCTTGCAGCTGGAGGCTTCATTTATCTTGCGGGAAGCGATTTAATTCCGGAACTTCATAAAAATCCATCCAAAAAGTCTATTTTACTTCAAATTTTTTTCATTCTCATAGGGTTAGCACTGATGTATTTTATAGCTGGTAATGCACACGCTCATTTAGAATAAAAATTATCCTCGACGTGCAATTTCAACTAAATGCTCCCTATTTATTATTTCAATGTCTTTAACTTTTAATTGAATAAGACCTTCTTTTTCGAATGTTTTTAAGAGTTTAACGGCACTTTCAACCGAAATGCCAGCAAAATCGGCAATCTCTTTTCTATTTAATGTGCTAAAAATCTCGGGGAATTCTTTTTTTATCTCATTTAAATAAATTAGGGTATCGGCTAATCGTCCTTGTATTTGTTTAAAATGTATTTTTTTAATCACTTCGTACAGTAAAGCATTTTGATCGCAATATCTACGGGCCAAATGAAAAATAAACTTTCCATTTAGGGCTGCAACACTTGCAATAGCTTCCTTATCAATAAGAATGGCCTGACACTCGGTTATGGCCGAAACAGAATAAGAAAAAACATTGCGATGAAAAACCGAGGATAAACCAATAAATTCGCCGGGACGAACGATATTCAAATTATAATTTCGTTCTCCATTATCCTCAATGTATCGGATTGCATAACCCTTCAATAAAAATAATACATAGGAAGCAAATGCACCTTGTTTTGTCAATTGATCATTCTTTCGGAATACTACCTGTATTTTACTGGTTTGTATTAATTCTAATTCTTCTTGTGACAAAAATTGAAAACAAGGAGCAGTAATATCACAGAAAAAGTCTTTATCGTTTTCTGAGAGGGTACGCATATTTTTTTTGCAAAGGTACAGAAAAATATCCTATCCTGAACATATCTATCTCAAGTTGTTTTGATGGCCTTTTTTAATGGATTTTTTATGATAGAGATCATAATATTTTTTATAAAATATAAGCTGGTTTTAAGTCATTTTATCAAAAAAATTTCTTAATTTTAATGTACTTATGAAATAAAAAACTATGAGAGGTGATTTAATAAATTATTTAAAACAGCGATATACTGAGACTGAATTACGAAAGCAACTGGAGGGGCCTGTTATCACCATATCACGTGAATATGGATGTGCAGCAAAGGTAGTTGCTGAAAAATTAGCAAATAAATTGTCCCAGAAAAAGGATAAAAATAACAATACACATATTTGGAAATGGTATAGTAAAGAGCTTTTAGAAGAATCTGCTCGACAACTCCAGCTCGACCCTTCAGAGATAAAACATGTATTTGACTATGAAAAAAGAAGCGTGCTGGAAGAATTTTTCAATTCATTCTCTCACTATTATCATAGTGATAAAAAAATTTTAAATACGATAGGTAAAGTTATTCGTGAAATTGCAGAGCAGGGTCATGCTATTATTGTGGGACGGGGTGGTATAGCTATAACAAGAGATATGCCTTATTCCCTCCATATACATTTACATGCACCTCTGGAATGGCGTGCAATAAGAATAAGTGAAAGATATGGTTGTACCTTAGAAAAAGCTCGTCAAAAATGTATAGAAATCGACAAAAAAAGAGAGGAATTTAAAAATTATTTTCAGGGGAAAGGGAATGATTATACCTGGCCAGATATTTCACTTAATTGCATGACTCTTACCATTGATGAAATAGTAGATATAATTATTAAAGCAGTGGAAATACGAAATATGCTTTAAATTAGCCTCCTTTTTGCTTTACCTTATATCCCTCATTTTGGAGAATATTAATAACTTTTTCCACTAAATCTCCTTGAATTAATATTTCACCTTCTTTTACAGTACCACCAACTCCACATTTGGCTTTGAGCTTTTTGCCTAAAATTTCAAGATCTTCGTCTTTCCCAACAAAGCCACTTACAAGGGTAACTACTTTTCCCGCTCTTTGTTTTCTATCCCGACAAACATAAAGAAGTTGTAGATGGGGTGGAAGAGTTTCTTTTTCTTCGGGATGATTATATTCATAATTAAAATTTGGATTCGTGGAATAAACGATGTTTATCCTTTGTTTGTTTTTTTTTGATGACATTATTTAAAAAGTTTTTTGAAAAGCAATAACATCGAGTATAAGGCCCATTTTTTCTCCTACCTGTTCGAAGTGGGCTACTTTTTTATAACCCGCGCGTTCAAATAATTTTATACTTGAGAAGTTATTTCCAGTAACTAATGCAATAAAATTTTTAAATCCACGTCCTTGAGCAACTTTTTCGAGATAGGAAAGAACTTTAGGTCCTATACCTTTATCACAAAATTCAGGACGTAGATAAATAGCTACTTCAGCAGTTCTATCGTAAGCTTGTCGTTTCTTAAAATGGGTATAATAGCAAAATCCCGCCGGTGTATCGTTACAGATTATCATGTATGAAGCATATCGGGGATGATTTAAGTAAATATATTCTTTCAATTCTCCAATGGTTATAGGTTCGATATGAAAGGTAGCGGTCGAATGAAGTATATAATAATCATATATTTCTTTTACCTGAAGAAGGTCTTCTTCCTTCATAGAAGTAAATTCTAGCTCAAAAAGCATATTAACATGATTTTCTCAAAGTTAACTAATATTTTTTTCTTTATGCAAAAGTAATTAAGAAAAACTTTAATTTCGCTGGTTGAGGTTAATTACTAAAAATAGATTTTAACCTTATATTCGATAGAAAGGTATATTAAAGATAACATAATGAAAAATTTTAATCGTATCAATACTGTTACGGGTTGGTTTGTTTTTATTATAGCAACTCTAAAATACATAATCACGGCAGAACCAACAGTAAGTTTGTGGGATTGTGGGGAATTTATAGCAACATCTTTCAAACTTCAAATAGGGCATCCTCCGGGTGCACCTTTTTTTATGTTGCTTGCACGGTTTTTTTCACTTTTTGCAGGAAGTAATTATGAGTTGGTGGCACGAATGATAAATTACTCTTCCGCTCTGGCAAGTAGTTTTACTGTCCTTTTGTTATTCTGGAGTATCACTCATATTGCACGTCGTATTTTTCTGCATAAGAAAAATGATATCAATTCAACAGATATAATAGTTATAATAGGAAGCGGTTTAACAGGTTCATTAGCTTTTGCATTTTCCGACACTTTTTGGTTTTCTGCTGTTGAAGCTGAGGTATATGCTCTTTCTTCACTTTTTACTGCGCTTGTTTTTTGGGCAATTCTCAAATGGGAAGAATGTGATGGTAAATATGCCCACCGATGGCTTATACTCATTGCCTATCTTATGGGATTATCTATTGGGGTACATCTGCTAAATCTTCTTGCCATTCCTGCCTTAGTTACAATTTATTATTTTAAAAAATATTCCTTCTCCTGGAAGGGTATAACATTTTCATTTCTCATTTCCATTCTCATCTTAGCTTTTGTAATGTATGGATTTATTCAAGGATTGGTAAAAATAGGGAGTTATTTTGAACTATTTTTTGTAAATACCCTGTCATTTCAATATAATGTAGGATTTATTATATATCTTATATTTTTCATCGGTATTATTATAGTTTTATATCGTCATGGGATACGTCGACAAAGATACTGGCTTCAGATGTTGTCTTTAATGACAGGGATGCTTCTTATTGGATATACTTCCTATGCCTTAATAGTAATTAGGGCTTCAGCTAATCCTTCCATCAATGAAAATAACCCAAGTAATATCTTTGCCCTTTTAAGTTATCTCGATCGTGAACAATATGGTGATCGTCCTCTTATTTATGGTCCTTATTATAATGCTCCCATCACAAACATTAAACCTGGCAAACCGCGCTATGCTGCTATAAATGGGAAATATGAAATAGTAGGTTACAATTACGATATTGAATATGATAAACGTTTTATGACCTTTTTTCCTCGCATGTATAGTACCGACCCCAATCATATAAGAGTATACAAATCATGGGGTAACATAAAAGGTAAGCCCGTTGAAGTTAACGATGAAAATGGTATTCATACAGAATATGTACCTACTTTCGGTGAAAATCTTAAATTTTTCTTCGTTTATCAAATAGGTCATATGTATATGCGCTATTTTTTATGGAATTTTGTCGGACGTCAAAACGATAAGGATGATGGAGGGCTTCTAAGTGGTAACTGGATCACGGGTATTTCTTTCATCGATCAGAAGCTTATTGGACCTGAATATTTGCTTCCACAATCCCATAAATCACATCCATCTCGTAATAAATATTATTTATTACCTTTTATATTGGGTATCATTGGGTTATTATTTTTAATTGATCGTTCCACAAAGTATTCAATAGCAACCATATTATTTTTCTTATTCACAGGTCTGGCTATTGTGGTATACCTTAATCAAACTCCCCTGCAACCCCGTGAAAGGGATTATGCATATGCAGGTTCGTTTTATGCATTTGCTCTTTGGATAGGTTTGGGCGTAATGGCATTAGCCGAAAAAATAAAGAAAGAAAAATGGCGTCATCCGAAACTTGTTATTGTAGTTACTTCCTGTATTATTTTAGTGCCAGGAATAATGGCAAAAGAAAATTTTGATGATCATAATAGAAGCAGACGTTACCTTACCCGATCATTAGCATACAATTACCTTCAATCCTGTGCTCCAAATGCCATCCTTTTTACCTATGGCGATAATGACACTTTTCCCTTATGGTATCTTCAGGAAGTAGAAGGAATACGCACCGATGTTCGTGTAGTTAATACCATGTTACTCAATAGCGATTGGTACATTAGTCAAATGAAACGAAAAGTATATCAATCCGATCCTTTACCTATAACCCTTACCAGCGATAAGTATATTGAAGGGAAACGTTCAAGAATTTACCTCCTCGATCATATAAAAGAACCCATCGAAATACAACAGGCTATAGAATTTGTAGGAAGCGATGATCCTCGTACAAAACAAATTCCTGGATATGACGAATACATTGATTTCATTCCTGGAAAAAAACTTAAATTAAAAGTAGATACAGCACAAATTTTTAAAAATAAAATTTTAAGCTCGCTGGAGGCCTCAAAAATTGACACTTCTATTATCATAGAAATAAAAAGTGATTATATTCTCAAAAGTCAGTTAATTATGCTTGATATTCTTGCACACAATGCATGGAAAAGACCCATATATTTTGCTTCCCCCTATCCCGACGGTACCCTTTGGCTCGATGAATACCTCCAACTCGATGGATATGCCTATAAATTAGTTCCCATAAAAACAAAATACAAAAACTCTTTCGACTGTGGAAGAATTTTAACCGATACTCTTTACGAACATCTTATGAAAAAATTTGATTATCGTGGCATGAATGATCCAAAGATATACATCGATAATTTTCATGAACGTACATTATCGGTGTTAAGGTTTAGAAATATTTTTATTCGTTTAGCTGAGGCTTTCTATCATGAGAATAAAATAGATTCTGCAATTAAAGTTTTAGATTATTGTATTTGGCTATTACCTTTCACGAAAGTTGAGCATGATATTAATTCTATTGCTTTAGCTCGGGTTTATCTTTTATGTGGACAAAAAGATAAAGCCATTAATCTTTTAAAAGATTTTACCAACCAGATCTCTCAATATCTTTCCTTTTTCTCGGCACTCGATTCCTCGCGTCGAAGTCTTTGCGAATACGATATTAATAACAATCTTTATTACTTACAACAAATCAAGTCATTATCGAAAGAATTTCAATTAAGAGAATTAGAATTTCTAAATAATAAATGGAGTAATTAATTTTTATGCGTATTGTACTTATCAATACCTCCTCAAATACAGGAGGAGCAGCTATTGCAGCAAACAGACTTCTTGTAGCACTCAACCAAATTAAAGGTATTGAGGCAACCATGTTAGTTAGAGACGGGAAAACAGATCAACGTATTCAATCAACTACCCATTCAAGATGGAAGAAATTTATTAATTTTATTCGTTTCGCATGGGAAAGATTTTTATTTTACCTCAGGGAAAGTTCGCCACAGGTAAGATTCCTTTTTTCTATTGGTAATACAGGTGAGAATATTTCACAACATCCTACTATCAAAAATGCCGACATAATTCATTTACACTGGATAAATGGTGGTTTTATATCCCTTAATGGTTTGGAAAAATTAATAAAAACAGGCAAACCCATTGTATGGACATTACACGATATGTGGGCGTTTACAGGCGGATGTCACTATAGCGGAAATTGTACAAACTATACATTTCAGTGTGGAAATTGTTTTTTTCTCAAGAATCCTTCTCATTTTGATTTATCTTATAAAATATGGTATAAAAAGAATAAAATTTTCAAAAGAAATAATCCAATAAACATAGTAACCTGTAGTCATTGGTTAAAAGAAAAAGCATTAAACAGCAGTTTGTTCTCACACATGCCAGTTTTTAATATTCCCAATCCAATAGATACGGATTATTTTAGACCCATGGATAAAACTTCAGCCAAAAACATACTTGGTTTGATTCCTTCAAAAAAATATATTTTATTTGCTTCGGCCAATGTTAATAATTATTTTAAAGGGTTTAGTTTCTTTTTAGAAGCTTTAAATCATTTAAAAAACAACCATCCTGAGATATTTGATGAAATAGAAATACTCATTGTTGGTAAAGTAAAAAATCCAGATGTGTTTATTTCCATTAATTTTCCACATAAAATAATGGGTACAATTCCAACCGAGAGGATGATATATCTTTATAATGCTTCCGATATCTTTGTTACCTCTTCGTTACAGGAAAATTTACCAAATACTATTATGGAGGCAATGTCGTGTGGAGTACCGGTAGTTGCATTTCAAACAGGAGGAATTCCCGAGATGATAGATCATTTACAAAATGGATGGTTGGCTGAATATAAATCTTCATATTTGCTGGCTGAAGGGATGTATTGGTGTCTTTATCAAGCACAATATGAACAATTATGTATCAATGCAAGAAATAAAGTCTTGCAATGCTATTCTCCCCAAAAAATAGCTGAAGCCTATATAGCAATCTATAATAAGTTGTTGTAAAATGTTGGTTTCAACTTTTTCGAAAAAATTAATAAATATTTTATCTCAATATTTCAAGTCGGCTAGCATCGAGACGTAAAAAAATAAAAAGTAATAAAGTAAATGCCCAGAGAGAAGACCCACCATAGCTAAAAAAAGGCAAAGGTATACCTATAACAGGAAGTAACCCTATAGTCATGCCAATATTGATACACACATGCATAAAAATTAGCGAAGCTACTCCATAACCATAAATTCTGCTGAAAGGAGATCGTTGAAGTTCGCATAAATGTAATAATCTTAAAAGCAGGATTAAGAATAAACTTAAGACAACGAAAGAACCCAAAAACCCCCATTCTTCACCTACCGTACAAAAAATAAAATCGGTACTCTGTTCTGGAACGAAATTAAATTTGGTTTGTGTTCCCTGAAGAAACCCTTTTCCCAGAAATCCTCCCGAGCCAATGGCTATTTTACTTTGAGCCACATTGTATTCGGCCCCCTTAGGATCCGATTCCTTTCCTAAGAGTATGTTTATTCGCTGTTGTTGGTGTGGTTGTAAAAAATTATCAAATATGTAATCAACCGAATATGTTATTCCAATGGCAATAAAAGTAAATAAAATTATCCATGGAATATATTTTACCCTTCTAAAAAGCGAATTAGCAAGTGCAATGATTCCCGTAATAACTGTCGCCAATAATAAATAATAATAAATATCTATTCGGAAATGCAATAATTTTTCGCTAATGTATTTAATAAGGTAATATAAAATAAATAATCCGAGCCAACTTAATATTATTTCTCCAGGATTAAATCGAACAAACAGGAGTACAATTGAAGATAACACTATTATTGTAATTAAAACAGCAAAAGGAGTAGCAACAAGTGATATAATACTTAAAAAAATAATTAAAAAACCGAAGAGCAAAACAGAACCCG
>FWPV01011603.1_pt1 | contig 13954 bp, 11 predicted proteins | sample 2228371 | NCBI WGS metagenome assembly FWPV01 (sample SAMEA103939776, study PRJEB20133) | metagenome
AAAAAAATTATTTACTATTCATCAAATTTATTAAGAATTACTATTTTTATTGGGAATATACAAATGCTTGGAATCATATTTCCTAAAAAATTCCTCAATATTAAATGCTTTATAAATTGCATTTTGTTGAGAATAAAATTTATTATTGTAATCTTTGTAGTTTAATTTTTTTAAACAATTTTTACAAACTTTTAGTTGAACTTCGACATTTGTTTTTAAATATCCAAGCCCATATTTAATATTTACTATAAATTTACCATCTGTTCTCCTAGTAACAACATATTTACTGTCAAATTTATAATTGTTGACAAAGCCCAGTATTGTAGCACAACTTGCAATGTGAAATTTATAACTGTCATGATTCGAACTTTGTTCTTTAATATATAATAAAACCTTCTGACCTCTATACTCAAGAGTACCATCTATACCGAACGATATATTGTCTAAACTGTCAATTTCTATTCCCTCTAATAATTTGCCCAATAATGAAAATTCAATGTAACGTGCACCCATTTTTGCTCTCAGTTCGTTGAATCTTGCATCTTCCCTAAAATCTGGAAGTTTCATTACTCAACCTCTTCAAGAATTTTAACAATTCTTCTTTCAGCATTTGTTACAACTCTAAATTCTACTCGTCTGGATTTTTCCTTATCTTCACTGCCTTGTTTATCTTTTATAAGCTTACTCGAGGATAATCCATTTGCAGTGAGGCGTTCTTTAACCCAATCTTTATGTTCAGATATTTCTGGGAGTAATAAAACAAATTCTAAAACACTTCTTGTACGATCCTGAGAAAGTTGCATATTATTGAAATAAGCCTCATCTTCGGTTGATTTAAATCTCCACTCAGATGATGTATGACCTTCAATACGAATCTCTAAAATGTCATCTTTAAATTCTTTTCGCGATAAAATATTAATATACCTCGGAAAAAAATTTTTTAATATGTTTTTGAAATTGTTCTCTAATATTGCTGACCCTTGCTTAAAATAAACATCAGGTGATTCAAAGCGTAATGAAATAGTTTCTTTTTCAAAATAAGCATTCCAATTTTTTAAATCTTTTTCAAACTCAAGAAATAATAATTTGTAAAGGGAGTCTTGTAGCACTTTATAAGTTACTGCTATTTCTTTAATTCTGTTCTTTTGAAGCGCAACGTTAATCATATAAGCAATAGAAATAAACAAAAAAACCATCATTAAACCAGACATCATATCTGAAATGGAGATCCAATTTTCTGAGCCCTCTTCTCTTTTTCTAAATATTCTACTCATATTTTTGACTCATTTGTTTTTACTTTCAAAGCAAGTTCTACAACTTCTTTTAACCTTTCAGTTAAAGGAGAATAATCTTGAACAAATTGGTTCGATAGTGAAGCCAATTGGCTACCTAATGTCTCTAAAGATAAAGTAAGGGCTTTTTCTAATTCTTTGTCAAGTTTATTTATTTGATTGTCAAGTTTATTTATTTGATTTGTTATTAAATCAGAATTTTGTTTCATTAAGTATTCTATCTGTTTACCAATATCTTCAAACAAAGATTCTATTCTAGGTTTCAAATTAGGTAGGTCGTAAATTAGTTTCTTTAAACTTTCAAGAAATTTATAAAGAATATCTTTTTGCTCGTTTATTCCTTCCAAAACATTGTCCAAATCATTTGCAATTGCAGAAAATTCCGCTGCCTCTCCCACAACCTCTTTAATAATTTCTTCACAAGTTTGAATACCTTTGAGAGTTCTTTGAAATTGTTTTGTCATTTCTTCCACTTGGTTTTTGTATTGTTCTTGCCAAACAACTAATTCTTTTACTGCTTCGTTAAGTTGTTTAAAATTCTCTCCAAATTGCTCATTCAATTTTGTATTAAAATCTCTAATAACTTGGTTTAAAGCTTCGACTAGTGCCTTGATATTATTTTCAGTCATTTTTTCTGCAAAAATTCGAAATTCTTTTATTATCTCATCCTGTTTATCTTGAAAAGTAGTTCTTAACTTCTGAATTTGGGTAAGTAATGTTGTATCACCATCCCCACATAATGCTTTTTCAATATTTTTAAGTTGTTGTTTCTCTTCTTCGAAAAGGTTTTTTTGGTTTTCAGTTATTTCATAAAGTAATTCAACCATTTTCTCGACCATATCAATTTCCGCCTTTTTCTCTTCTGGTTTAATTCCATAAGCTTTTGGAAAAATCTTTAAAATAATTCCTGCTGACATACCAGCGATTGAGGTTAAAAAAGCGGTTTTAAGTCCCGAAAGCAATTCAGGAACACTACTGCTAATATCGTTTACATTGAAATTATAAAGCCCCAGGAAAATTCCCAAAAAAGTTCCTAAAATTCCAAAAGTGGTCACCAAACCAATGATTTCTTGTGTTGATTTTATTTTCTTCAAAAAATAAGGACTAATAATAATTGCAATTGAAATAATAAAACTTATTTCCATATCATAACCCAATAAATGTAAAAAAATTTGTTAATTTTCGTGAAGTTGACTTTATTGCAAATGATAGTTAAACGAATAACTTTCACGACAGCTAATTTTGCAAAAATAAAATTCTATTCAATAATTTTTGCAATCATATTGTTTGTGGACCCGACGAGATTCGAACTCGCGACCTCTAGAGTGCGATTCTAGCGCTCTCCCAACTGAGCTACGGGCCCAAAAACCATTTCAAAATTAAAAAAACTTTTCTTCTTTTCAAAAAATCACTCACTCTCCCTTGGGTTCCAAATAAACAACAGGGACTATCATCTCCTCCAACGAAATTCCACCATGCTGGAAACTATCCTTGTATCTCTGCAAATAGTAATGGTAATCCGTCGGATATACAAAATAGTAATCTTCTTTGGCAATGATATTATTCACGGTAATCGATATTTTTGGCAAACGCAAAACTGTCAAATCTTTAACTTGCATCGAAGTTTTTGGGTCGGCTTTAACATTTTTTCCAAACTTGTAACGCAAAGAAGTAGATGTTTCTCGGTCGCCCAAAACTTTTGCACCCCTTAAACAACGAATCGAACCATGGTCGGTTGTCAAAACTATTTGCACATTCGGATAATTTGCCAAAATTTTGAACATTCCCAACAAGCTCGAATGCATAAACCAAGAGCGAGTAAGCGAACGATATGCAGATTCATTCGGGGCAATCTCTTTGAGTATGGCAAAATCCGAACGAGAGTGGGCAATCATATCGACTGAATTTACAACAATTGCAGTCAGTTCATTCTGCACGTAGCGATGTATTTCGTTTTCAATTTTTTTGCCAAATTCCGTTTCGTGTATTTTTATGTAAGTTACTGGCGTTTTAAGATTAATTTTTTTCCTCGAAAGGAATTGTAGGAAAAGGTCTTTTTCGAATGCATTCTGCTTATGGTCTTCGGTATTAAGTTCACCAACCCAAAACTGCGGATAATGCTTTTGAATATCGAATGGAAAAAGCCCCGCAAAAATTGCATTCCTTGCATACGGCGTCGCAGTAGGTAGAATCGAAAAGTAATAATGTTTTGAAATATTGTAATATTGTTGCAAAATTTCTTCGAAAACAAGCCACTGGTCTAATCGAAGACAATCGATGATAAAGAAGAAAATACTTTTACCTTGCTGCAGTTTTGGCAAAAGGTATTTTTCGGAAACATAAGGAGAAAAAGTCGGCACATCAGTACCACTTTCACTATGAATCCAATCAATGTAATTTTGTTCAACATAATCGGAAAAGACAGAATTAGCTTCGCGCCAAATATCCTGCAAAGTTTCTTGAAACCCCAAATTCGGATACCTATCCAACTCCATCGACCAACGTACGAGCTTAATGTAAATTTCAATCCACTCTTCCCATGTGGGGAACAGACTAATTGAGCTTCGAATTTCATTCACAACCGAAAGAAAGTTATGCATCAAAACTTCTTGGCTTATCCTTTCGGATTCTATGTAACGTTTGCAAATTGCAAGTATCTGCGTGGGATTAACAGGTTTAGTCAAATAATCATCTATTTTCTTCCCAATTGCCTCTTCCATCAAAGTTTCTGCTTCATTTTTGGTTACCATCACAACAGGAACGTAAGGATTTATGTCTTTTAGAAGAGGCAATGTCTCGATTCCGCTCATTCCCAGCATCATCTCGTCTAAGAAAATCAAATCGTATTTGTTCTTTTTAGCCAGCTCTACCCCATCTTCGCCATTTGTTGCAGTTTCGACGATAAACCCTTTCTGTTGAAGAAGCAAAAGATGTGGCTTCAACAATTCTATTTCGTCATCAATCCAAAGAATTTTTCCTTTTATTTCCATATACACTTCCCAAAACAAAATTATTTCAATAGACACACAATTTTGTTATTTATTTTGCTATTTTCTCGCAGGAAACTTCTGCAATGTTTTTTCAATCTTACCACACATGAATATTTTTTTGTAAATTTATATTTGCATTTAGAGTGAATTTAAAGTGAATCTACAAAAGTTTACATTAAAATCGCAAGAAGCAATCGAAAATGCTCATCAAATCGCATTGAATTACAACAACCAAGCTCTTGAACCAATACACTTGTTCGCTGCTTTGATTCAAGACGAAAATGGAATTGTTCCGCAGATTTTAAAAAAAGCAGATGTAAATTTCCCGAAGCTCAAAATTCAAGTCAACAACTTATTAGAAAGCCTTCCAAAGGTTTCTGGTTACACATCCGATGTTTACCTAAGTCCCAAGCTCAATGAAGTATTCGATGTTGCCTTCAAAGAAGCAAAGTCAATGCGTGACGAATTTGTTAGTGTCGAACATCTGCTTTTAGGTCTCCTTCTCGTAAGCTCCAATGTCTCCGAACTTCTCAAGGGTTACGATGTAACCAAGGATAAAATCCTTGTCATCTTAAAAGACATTCGAGGTGGTCATCGGGTAGTCGACCAATCTCCCGAGGAAAAGTATCAAGCTCTGAGAAGATATGGAAGAATACTAAACGATGAGGTTCGCGAAGGCAAACTCGACCCTGTTATTGGAAGGGAAGAAGAAATTCGGCGAGTTTTACAAGTACTTTCCCGACGAACAAAAAATAATCCCGTATTGATTGGTGAACCTGGTGTTGGTAAAACTGCAATTGTCGAAGGAATTGCCCAAATGATTGTTTCGGGCGACGTACCCGAAACCCTTAAAAACAAAATTGTTGTAATGTTGGATATGGGTGCTCTGGTTGCTGGAACAACCTACCGTGGGCAATTCGAAGAACGACTCAAAGCCGTCATCAAAGAAGTTACCGAATCGGAAGGACAAATAATTCTCTTCATCGATGAAATTCATACATTAATTGGTGCTGGTGCTGCCCAAGGCAGTATGGATGCAGCAAACATACTCAAACCAGCACTTGCTCGTGGCGAACTTCGTTGTATTGGTGCAACAACCCTCGATGAGTATCAAAAATATATCGAAAAAGACCCTGCTTTGGAAAGACGATTTCAAAAAGTATTTGTCGATGAACCAACTGTCGAAGAAACTATTTCTATCCTACGTGGATTGAAAGAAAAATATGAAGTACACCATGGGGTTAAAATTTCTGATGCAGCTATTGTTGCAGCAGCAGAACTATCGAATAGATACATTACTGACCGATTTCTTCCCGATAAAGCAATTGACTTAATTGATGAAGCAGCAAGCAAAATCAAACTTGAAATCGAATCGCTCCCCGAAGAACTTGACTCAATCGAAAGAAAACTTCGCCAGTTAGAAATCGAACGAGAAGCTTTGATACGAGAATTGCAAAACAAAGGTGCAATAACATAATAAAATCATGATGGAAGAATTTATTCCATTTTGCCTTGTTGAAAGTAATGAATCTACCCGTAACTCGTTGAAAACTGTTATCGAAAAGGTTTTCCGAAAGTCACCCATTTTTACTGTCGACAGTCCTAACGAATGTTGGGACTTAATCGATAAATATGGCGACCTGATGATTGTCGTTGCAAATTTTTTAGAAAACCAAACCCAAATTGAAAATCTAATCAATAATATTCGGACATCTCCTGACCCGAAAATTCATAACATCTTTATCATTTTCATTACTGCAAATTCCAATGCTGAAATCAATTTTAAAGCATTGAAGATTGGTGCCGATGATTTCATTAATAAGCCTTTCTTAATCGACGAAGTAATTGCAAAATTCCAAAATGCATATCGAATAATGCACTTATACCAAACGATTTTTAAGCACGAAGACAAAATTCAACAACTCCGTGAAGAGTTGCGTCAAGACACCTTCCGTATGCGGGATTTAGTTTATCTTTTCGAATGCATTAGAATACCCGAAGCCGCCGAAAGAATTGCCCGAATCACCGAAATTGCCCTGTGGATTGCAAAAGAATATGACCCCGATGATGCAAAATTGCAACAATTATTGCAAGATGCCTGTAAATTGTGTTTTGTAGGTAGACTTTTCCTGCCTGAACGAAACATTTCGGAGCTTCCAACTCAAAATGGATACCTTAAAAACGAAAAAATGGAAAAAATCCCAATTTTTGCTCGTGAAGTTTTTACTTTCTTTCGTGGATTCGATGAAGTTGCCGATGTGGTTTGCCATATCTACGAAAACTTCGATGGTAGCGGCTTACCCGATAAGTTGGAAAAAGGGAATATACCGCTTGCCTCGAGAATTCTCCGTGTTGTGCTCGATTACGACGACTTTTATACCCAGAAAAAATACGAGACCAACAAAATCGTACAAATGCTTGAACAAGAAGCCCGCCGATTGTATGATTTTCGTGTCGTTGTTTTGCTCGACCAATACTTAGCATACAAGTCGAGTATGCTTAAAGTTCCAACCGAAAAAGCCATACCAATTGACGAACTCCGTGAAGGTATGACTCTTTCGAGAAACATTGTAACTGAATCTGGTTTGAAGATTGCTGTCGCAGGAACTTTATTAAATTCCGAATCAGTCGAAAGAATACAAACAATCGTTAAAACTGACCCAGTTATTGGTAGAATTTACGTAAAAATTCAATGATACTTTTGACAAAAATCGATGGAGAAAAAATTGTAATTAACGCCGATGAAATCGAAACAATTCAAATTACTCACAATTCTATTGTGGGCTTGAAAAGTGGAAGAAAATTCATCGTTCAGGAAAATCACGAAGAAATTATCCGACTGTTCATTGAATTCAAACAAAAGTGCCAACCAACCCAGAAAAACATTGAAGTCATTTTCAAAAAAGAATAACATATTCCTGATTCTATTCCTTTGTCTTACTTCTTCAACATTGTCCCAGACGCAAATCCTTTCAACAATTTACCCAAAAAAAGAAGAAAGAAATTATTACCATATTCTTTTCGATAAAAATTACAACATTTTCCGACTCGAAAACTCACTCGATTTACATTTCCTCAGCAAAGTTGGCGAAACACAAATTACACATCTATATTATGGAAACACTCTGACTGGAAATTTCTTTTCTGCAAGGGATGATGAAGCTTTTTCACTTAGGAATATCTTACCTCTTGCTAAAAAAACCTCTCTTGTATTCGAAGGAAATTACCTACTAAATTCCGATTCAAGAAACATTGGAATAAACCGTGCGGAAAGAATTAACGGCAATGTTGGTTTCAAAGCTTCTCTTTCGAATAATGCAAATTTTCAAACTCTTTTGGGCTACGAAGCTAACCGTCAATTAAATATCTACTCAAATTGTTTGAGGTTTCTCACAAATCTGGAAATCAAAAATTATGAACTCGAAAATTTTAAAATTGACGGCTCTTCAACTTTCGAACTTTTGAATTTCGATGACAATCGAAAGAATAGAGATTTTCGTGGCGACCTCTCTGTTTCGGGACAATTCGATAAAGACAACTTCTTAATATTTGGAATTAATGCTTACAATTATTTCCGTAATTACCTTGCATCTCCAATTTTCGATAGGTTTTTCTTCGACCAAAGAAACGAAAGAAAAGTTACACCTACCGTCAGACTCTCCTACCTAATTATGCAAAATTTGAACCTTTCGCTTGGAATTAATTTTTCGAAATTAGATATTTACCGAAAATACAATAAATTCGACCCAACAAATAACTATTCCGCAGTTACAAAAAAACTAACAGAAGAAACTATATCCATTTTCACACAATTAAAATTAAATACTTCTCATTTCGAAGGAAACATCGCATTAAACTTTTACCACCGTAACGAAGAAAATTCGTTGGATAGAATCTACAATATCGATGATAATATTTTTCAACAAATGTTACTGATGGAATTCCAAAAGAATAACACACAAAACAACTTGATTCTTTCGGGAGAGTTGTTAACAAAACTTGGAAGGAAAGATACCATCGGTATAATTTCGAACATAGGAATACTCCGTTACGATACTCCATCGAATCTTAACGATGACGACCGCGATGAGCTTTCTATGAAAGGAATTCTATTCCATAAACATCGGTTTCAAAGTAATTTAAGCCTCGAAACTTCATTCGAAATTTCTATGAACCACTTGGTCTTTTTGAAAGCAAGTAAAAGTATCTTCAACAACTGGAACAGAATAATTAAGTTAAAACTAAATCCAAATTTTCACTCAAAACTCTTTTCGATGAGTCCAAGTTTCGAGGTATTAGCAAATTATACAGTTTACGATTTCGAAACTTCCAACGAAAACTTGCGAAGTTATATTCTCCGACAGTTATCCATTCGTGACAGTATATTTCTTTACTTCACACCAAATCATTATCTTTTCTCAAATTTTATTATAAGATTCAATGAAAGAGGAATATTATTTTGGAATGACTTTGCGATGACCCGAGAAACAAATATTACCGAGATATTTGCAAGATTGCTGTATTTTACCAAAGCCATACCATCATTGGATTTGGGTATAGGTCTAAGAATTTACAACATTTATCAAAAGGATTTCGAAAGGATCTCCCCAAAACTTAAATACGAACTGTATTCAATTTCGCCAGAAACTGAAATAAAAATTTTTTTTGATGAAGATAAAACAATAATTTTGCAAGGTTGGTATGAAATTAAATTTTGGAATTATACGATACAAAGCAAAATATCAAATGTTATTTTGCAAATTAAATATAGAATATAGCAGTGAAAAATAATAAAAAAATACACATAGAAAAATTCTTTTATTCCGACAGGAAAATTCTTTCCGAAATCGAGTCAATAATGAAAGATATTCAAAAAAAATTGAACATTTCCGACGATAAATTAGCATATATTGTCATTGCAACAACGGAAGCTGTAATCAATGCCATTCAACACGGCAACAAATTAGACCCCCAAAAACAAGTTTTTTTGAAAGTCGAAAATATCAATGAATTTCTTTTAGTTTCGGTCGAAGACGAAGGCGAAGGTTTCGACCCTACCACACTTTCCGACCCAAGAGATGCAGATAACATCCTTAAAGAACGAGGTCGCGGTATCTTCATCATTCGAAATCTTGCCGATAAAGTTGAAATCGAAACCTCGTCGGCAGGAACTATTATTAATATGTTTTTTAAAATTTTATAGCTATGAATATTAACACAGAAATTTACGAAGACCTGCTTAGTAATCACCAAAAAACAATAAAATTAATCAAAGGCTCTTTTGCAACAGGAAAAACATCCCTGCTTTTAAACTTCCAAAAACACATCATCGAAAAAGAAAAAAATACAACAATTTTTTACTTCGATTTAATTAATACTAAATACTTTGTGGAAATTCCTAACGCAATCACTGTCTACGTAACAGAAGACCTAAATGGCAAAATTAATCTTTCGGAACTTCTTTATTTTCAAAATAAATATGTTGAACTAATTACATCAATAGAAAACATCCCTGATTTAAAATCCCAAATTCTACAAACAAACAAATTAATTAGTTACTTTGAATATTTCACTCAGAAAAGTCTCGATGATGCTCAACAGAAACTAATCGAGGCTGTTGAAAATATATTCGAGAAAAAGGCAGACCAAAGAATTCTTTTGAACTTCCCCCAAGTTTTAATCGAATCAATTATCGTTGAACTATTCAAATACCATCAATCAATTAAACCACAACAAAAAATCAAGGTTCTTTTCATTTTCGATAATTACGAAAAAATCGCTTTTTCGATAAACCATTGGCTTGTAAAATACTTTTTTAATTACTTATTCAAAAAAAGTTTGAAAGATTTAATTGCTTATTCGTTCGACAAAGCTCTTCAAGATTTACCTATTACAAGTTTCTGCGATTCAAATTTTATCATTGCTTCTCGAAACTCATTTTTCGCAAAGGAAATTAAATCGACCGAGTTTATTCAAAATTTTAAAACCCTTGAAATGGATTACCCTTGCCCCGAAAAATTTGGTATCGATGTCAAACAATACATAGACTCATACCCTTTTATGGAAAAGTATTCACCCCAGGAAAATACTTTTGCAAGCTGGCTATTCCATATTTTTTCTACTTCGACCCGAACAAATATTGATGAAAAGAACTTTTTAGAGTTTGTCACCAACCAAATCAAATCTCAACAAACACCATCTTTGTTCAATATTATAGAAAAGTTATCCTGCTTCGATTTCTTTACCGAAGATGCATTGAGAATTTTCGATAATCGGAAGAATCTTCATCAATTTATTTTTAAGTATTTATCCGAAGATGACGATATTTGTAAAACATATGACTTCAAACTACAATCTTTAAAATTAAACAAACAATACAAAGAAATAATATCTGCATCCGCAGATTTTGAAAACAAAGAGGAGTTTAACTTTCTTGTTCAAAAAGCAAAAACCTACTGTGAATTAATCAAGAAACTACCCAAGCAAACTTTTTTAGAAAGAAAAATAATTCGAAGTTTGGCATATTTCCAAAAATTCGATTTAGAGGAATTTCTCGAAATAAATTTTGCCGAAGATTACCTTTTAGCAAAAGATGTTATCGTTAGCAATTTGGAATTCTTCGAAAAAGGCGATGGCTTCCTCTGCCTAAAGCCAGGACTCAAAGAAATATATAATGAGTATAACAAAATCATTGACACCGAAATTTATGAAGCGAAAATGCAGTTCATTCGTGAAAAATATAAACAGTTCAAAGAAAGTTTATCGAAAAAACTCGAAAACTTGGAAACTACAACCAAAGAAAAAATCAACCGACTTAAAAGTATCAAACAAGAATTAAAAGAAATTTCAGAGAAAACAGAAATCATTAAGCCAAAAATTATCACGATTGAAAATGAAATTATTTCTTTGGAACGCAAACATTTCGGATTCACAGCAAAATTCTACTGGTTAATTTTTTCCATACTTGTCCTTTTAGCACTTGCTTTCTACTTTCTCGGCAACAACATTTACTCAATTTTCGATAAACTCCTACCAAGCGAACCTATTGAAGGTCTCGGATTAACCTTAAAAATCTTCTCCATCTTTATCTTATTAATTCTTTTCATAATGCTAATCAAAGGGTTGTTTTTAAAAGACAAACGCAGAGCACTTGACCAAGCAAAAAATTTAATCCATAACCTCGAAACCGAAAAATCAAGTCTTTCGAGTGAACTCAAAGTATTAGCCGAAAATAAAAATGAACTTATCAAACAACAAAAAGAATTAGAATCATCAATAAGTTACAATCAATCTGAAATCAATAGATTAAAGAAAAAACTTGAAATTGAATTCATCTAAACAACAGAATTATACAAATTTCAAAATATGTTTATGAACAAATTCGGTTCTTCTTTACTTTTTGCTTTAAAAATTTTAATTAAATTAGTTTTTATTAATGAACCCCAAAAAATGAAAATGTTTAATAAGGGAAGTTGGAATTATGGGCTTTTTCAGCTATCTACGCTCAACTATTCTTAGCAAAACTGTAATGGCGGTCACTGGTGCTTTTCTAATTCTTTACTTAATTATCCACGTAGCAGGTAACTTACTTATCTTCATAGGCAAAGATGCTGTCAATGGCTGGTCCGAATTCCTCCATAGTCTCGGACCTTTACTCTGGGTATTTAGAATTCTTCTAATCCTTTCTGCGATTCTGCACATCATCACTTCAATTAAGCTGAAAGTAGAAAACTGGCAGGCAAAACCTCAACGCTACGCTGTTCGAACCTATTTAAAAGCAAAGTTAACTTCTCGCACAATGATTTGGACTGGTATCACGATTTTAATTTTCGTGGTCTACCATCTACTTCACTTTACTTTTCGCGTTACCAACCCTGAACACTATTATCCCGACATTTACCAACCACACAATGCTGTAAGTTCTGTCCTTTTGGAACGATTTGATGTTTACAAAATGATTGTCCTTGGTTTTAAAAATCCAATAATTTCAATTGTTTACATCATCGGAGTTATTCTTGTCGGCTTTCATCTTGACCACGCTATTCAAAGTATGTTCCAAACTTTGGGTTACAATCAAAAGCATTATTTTCCAACACTACAAAAATGTAGTACAATATTTGCAATAATTCTCGTCCTTTGTTACATTTCTATTCCAATTTCAATTTTGTTGGGCTTGGTAGGAGGTTCGTTATGATATTAGATGGCAGGGTCCCTTCTGGACCAATACAAGAAAAATGGGATAAGCATCGTTTCGAAATGAAACTTGTTAGCCCTGCTAACAAAAGAAAGTACAAAATAATCATCGTTGGCACAGGTTTAGCAGGCGCATCGGCTGCTGCTTCGTTAGCAGAACTTGGCTACAATGTCGAAGTCTTTACTTATCACGATAGTCCCAGACGTGCCCATAGTATCGCTGCTCAAGGGGGTATTAATGCTGCCAAAAACTATCCCAACGATGGAGATAGCATCTGGCGCCTATTTTACGACACCGTCAAAGGCGGCGATTTCCGCGCCCGAGAAGCAAATGTTTACCGCCTCGCACAAGTAAGTAACAACATAATCGACCAATGCGTTGCACAAGGCGTTCCATTTGCACGTGAATATAGTGGATATCTAGCTAACCGTTCATTTGGTGGGGCACAACTTTCTCGTACTTTCTATGCCCGAGGTCAAACTGGTCAACAATTGCTCCTTGGTGCTTATTCGGCAATGATGAGGCAAGTAGGGCTTGGGAAAATTACTCTTCATACCCGAAAAGAAATGCTAGACCTTGTGGTTGTAGATGGTTATGCCCGTGGGATTGTAACACGCGATTTACTTACAGGCAAGATAGAATCTCATTGGGGCGATGCTATTGTCTTGGCAACAGGCGGATATTCCAATGTATTTTTCCTTTCGACTAATGCTCAAGCTTGCAATGTTACGGCAACCTACCGAGCATATAAACGAGGTGCTTTCTTTGCAAATCCCTGCTTTACTCAAATTCACCCAACTTGTATTCCACAAAGTGGTGAACATCAATCAAAATTAACCTTAATGTCTGAATCATTAAGGAACGATGGCAGGGTTTGGGTGCCAAAAATTCCTGGCGATAAACGGAAACCAACCGAAATACCCGAAGACGAAAGAGATTACTACTTGGAGCGAATGTATCCAAGCTACGGTAACCTTGCCCCACGCGATATTGCTTCGCGAGCAGCAAAAAGAGTTTGCGACGAAGGTAGAGGTGTCGGTCCCACTGGTAATGGCGTTTACCTCGATTTTTCGGATGCAATCAAGCGCTTAGGGAAAAAAGTAATTGAAGAAAGATATGGCAATCTTTTCGAAATGTACGAACGAATTACTGGCGATAACCCTTACGAAACACCTATGATGATTTATCCAGCACCACACTATACTATGGGTGGGCTTTGGGTCGATTACAACCTTATGAGTAATCTACCGGGGCTCCACGTAATTGGCGAAGCTAATTTTTCGGACCACGGTGCTAATCGTTTAGGTGCAAGTGCTTTAATGCAAGGTTTGGCTGACGGCTATTTCATTCTTCCATATACAATCGGACACTTCTTCGCCACATCTACACTGAAAAAAGTCAACACCGACATACTTGAATTTAAACAAGCAGAAGAAGATGTAACCAATAGAATCAAGAAAATTATGTCCATAAATGGC
>FWPV01006236.1_pt1 | contig 13952 bp, 12 predicted proteins | sample 2228371 | NCBI WGS metagenome assembly FWPV01 (sample SAMEA103939776, study PRJEB20133) | metagenome
GGGATGATTACGAACAACAGTGCACAGGTGTTGAGCAACGACCTTTATGACCTGTTCGGGGTAGTCAGATACCACCAGGGCAGTGCCCAGACGCCGTGGAGGTGGGATGCTTACGCCTACGGCGAAGAGAATATGCTAATCTCACCACAAACGGCGTGCATTTGGAAAGCAGACGTCGTCACGGCCTTTTCTCGGCGGGACGCTTGTAGACCAGGATGGGGCGGCGATGTCTGGCTACGGCCAAAACCGCGTCCCGCTCCTCGTCCTCCATGGTGGCGTTACGGGCGGTACTGGGGTATTGGCTGTGCATCGTGCATTCTGGAGTTTGTGCCAGGCTTTATATATCTGTTCGCAGACTGCGGTCCACCAAAGTTTTGGGACTGGGAGTGGCAGAAATGTATCACACTCTACTGGGACACATTTTGGGACACATGCCAAGAAAATGCAGTCTGTCGTGGTGTAGTACAACTCTGCCGCTATGTCTGCCGGCCCTGGACTATCGCCGGGGACGTAAAGGTAGTGCTGACTCTAAAGTAAGGGGACTAATCGGGTAGGGCTACCTAAAATCGTAGATGCGACGAAGCTGGCAGCGTGTGCATCCACGGGCAAAACAACCTATGCTCACGATTTCGGTGCCCTACCCGACTGGTCAAGGTAGTCTAGTATGTACGGGGAGAGGTATAGGGAAAATGGTGAGTGACAAGACGATAGGTGTCCTTCTCGAAGGCGTAGGCGTAGTGCTGGCAATTTGGTTTCTAGTCGGATTCTGCAGTTGGTACTGTACCGACAACCGAGGCCGCCTCTGGTTGCATTGGCTATTGCTTGCTACTGCTGTGATTAGTCGTTATATTCCCGATGCATGGGCGATGGTTCGCTCAGAATCGCCCAACTACATCATGTGGTTCATGCTGTCCGTCTCAATCATTGGTGGATGGATCTATCGTAAAGAGTGCGTGAAGATGACCGCAACGGTTCGCCGAACCTGCGCTATCGCCTTTGGCATCGCAGTTGTTGCTCTACTGCTGGGACAACAACCTGCTGCCGCATTCGTCCTGCTGCTGTTTCGCGACCCCTTAGATGTAGTTTCGGATGCTGGGGTCACAATCCCACAGCCCGCTGAGGTCCCATTTTTGGCTTTGCTGTTCTGGTTACTTGCAGTCTCCTTACACCCAGAGGGAATAGGCGCAGCCATCGTCGGGGTCTGTGCCCTAAGTGCGGTGACTTACATCGCATATCATGGTTGGCGCAGTTCAGCTATGCCTGTAATGCCTGCAAGCCACCGCAGAGGACGCCGCCGTTTCCCATAAGCAGCGTTGTGAGGAGGAATAGATGCTCTGGGTGGTGCGATACCAGCAGGGCAGTGCCCAGACGCCGTGGAGGTGGAAGTGGTTCTCAGTAGGAGACGAAGGACTTCTCCTCGCCAGAGTGAGCACCGTAATCCCCGCTACAGGGCAAATAGCCTATCAACCGCTTGGTGTGCCGTGGGGTGCAGTAGCTCTCTGTGTTCTATCTTGCGCTTGGGTTGGAACAGGAGTACATCAGTTCTGGAACACATGCTTACAGGAGTGTAGTGGTAGTGCTAACCCAAACCGGTGCATGATGGGGTGCCTCATTGACGCAGTCTGCGGCACGTACAAGTGGGTGGATCCAGCAGCGTGCGCGGGGTGCGGCGCCTGCATCGGCTTCGTGCCAGTAATGCGACCGATTTGCATGGGTTTTGGAAAGCAGGTCTTCCAGCCTATCGGGAAGATGGTCGTCAAAGTGGTAAAGTATTTCACGCCAACGCTGTAGTATAAGCGACACTGCTTGTAGTATAGGGGGCGCACAAGCGTGCGCTCCCTGAGGAGAGGAGGGGTAAGCGTGAACAAGTCGTTGCCTGAAATCAGCCTTTTCAGACCGGTATCTTGGCTTCTCTTTGTGCTGACTTACGTAATGAGCTATGGCGAGCCACACGAGTTGAAACACTTCTCTGCATGGGAAGTACATCTGTCTCCTGTCCTGTGCGCAGGTGTAGGTCTGCTCTATTGTGCTCTGCGACCTCGTCTCAGCGATAGAGCGCGTGAGCGATGGGGTATTGCGATACTGGCTCTTATCGGCGCGATGTTCAGTAGTCACATTCCCAGCGCTTTCGTTCTGGCAGCGACTGCGCCGATAGAGCGTGCTATCTCCGATGCAAGACCAGTTCTGGCGCGTCGTCTGCCGGAGGCGGCACGGTTCCTCACCGTTAGCTATGGATTGATGCTCCTGCTGGTACCGTTTTTCCTCTTTGGCAGCATTTGGGCGTTGATAGCGATCGTGGGAGTGATATGGTTCTTGCTGCTTGTAGTTGCTTATCTCAAGCCAGAAGGAGATAGCAAGACGGAAATATCTCCTCATCTTCTTTTACTGGCACACAGCGTCGTGTCTGGCTTTGCCGCATGGTGGGTCTACACAGGTTTGATGGAATCCCTCCAGACTTGTATTGCCGAAGTTTGCTATGGCTGGAGCGTCGACATTGTCCGATGTCGGGCTAAGTGTGTTCTCACACACTACTTGAGCTCATTCCTGAACGTGCTTGGGCTGGTGGTTTTCGTGGCATATCTGGCAAACGTGGCACACTGGTTGCGAGCGCGCTGGGTGCAGGCGGGTCAGAACCCTCAATAAAGACGGAGTTTGGGCAGTGGCTTACTTACGAACAGGGAGCAGGAGCACCTCACTCCCCGCTCCCTATAACAGTAAGGGAGGGAGATCGAATGGGCGCGTCGGTGAAGGATCCGGTTTTTTCATTCGTTTTTCACGTAGTACGGATAACTCCTATCCTGCTGCTACTCTGGCTACGCCCGGTGAGTGCCTGGCACTGGTTTCCGGCTGTGGCGTGGCTGTTGCTGTACTTGCTTCTGCGACGAGCGAGTAATCATGTAGTCCTCCGGGGTATAATGGCATTGTTAGGGGTGGTTGTTTTTATCGCCTACATTCATTCAGGTATCTTGCTGGTTGTTTACAGCGTTTGGTTCTTTATGTGGAAAGCTGGTGTCTATGACTGGTTCGCCCAAGACTTGGGCTGGTCATCAGACACTCGGGGCGATTTTGCGTTTGTTTTGTCTCTCCCCGCGTTTGTGGGTGCCTTTGTGAGCCTGTCCAAAGACGCCTTGTTTCTAATGTCGGTAATAGCGCTTTCTGTCGCTTTGAGGGATGCCACAAGGCTACCAGATCGACAAACTAAAAGGTAATCCAAGTTTCTCGTTTGCGCGGTTGTAGGTCTAGTGTGGCAGCGCCTTGGTTGATGATGGGCTACATGTCCACCGTCTGCCAGCCTTGCATTCTGACCCCACGCCTCGTCGGCTCAACAGAAGGGTCGCCCTCCACAGGAGGGCGAGGAACCCGTGCCGAGCCGAAAGGCAGGTTTCACCGCATCGGCGGGAGAATAGTAAGGTGCAGACTTGCTGGTTCACATGCATTCGGACGATGCAACCTGTTCTCTGGGCTCTCGCCTTCGTTCTGACATATCCGGCTGTCGCCTATGCGCTCACTGCTGGCTACGCCCTGAGCATGAAGCGGGGCAGGACAGCGGTCGCATCCATGCTGGTTCTGCTGATAGTAGCCGGGCTGGCGCTGGGCTGGCTGATGGGGCGTGTTCTCAGCGCACCCGTTAGCTGGCTGGTGTGGGATATGCTCGTGTGGCTACCCTCGATGGCTGTTGTGCGAACGCAGGTCCGACGGGCGCGTGAGGAGGGCGAGGGGCAGACCGTCCGCGCCATCGGCAATGCTCTGCGGCAGTCCATCCTGCATACGGTGCTTATCAGCGGCGCCATCCTGTTCTGTGTGCCTTTCGCGTGGCTGGTGGTCACCTCGCTGAAGGAAGATGAGGACATGAGCAGGTTTCCGCCCGTGTGGGTGCCGCGCCAGCAGGTGAAGGTGACCATTCACGGCAAAGATTGCGGGGTCAGCATCCTCAATCTCAACGGTCAAAGGCTGAAGGTCGCCACGCTGGAAGAGATGGAAACCGGCGAGCACCGCGTGCAGGTGCTGGAACCTGCCAGCCGACGCGGAGAGGTGCTGACAGTGCCCGGTTCGCAGTTGCAGAAGGTGCGGGTGTTTGCGCCCAAATGGGAGAACTACTGGGATGCTCTGCGCTTTCTGCCGCCCGAAACGAACTACGGGCTGGTGTTTCTGTGGAACACGCTGTGGCTGTCCATCCTGAGCATCATCGGCACGGTGTTGAGCAGTTCGCTGGTGGCTTTCGCCTTCAGCCGGTTGCGCTGGCCCGGCAGGGACATCTGGTTTGTGGTGTTGCTGGCGACGATGATGGTGCCTGGCGCGGTGACCATGTTGCCGGTGTTCGTCATCTTTCGTGCGCTGGGGTGGGTGGATACTCTGCGCCCGTTGTGGGTACCTGCCTTCTTCGGTAGCGCGTTCAATATCTTCCTCCTGCGACAGTTCTTCATGACCATCCCGATGGACCTGGAGGATGCCGCCAAAATCGACGGTTGCAGTTACTTCGGCATCTACTGGCGCATCATGCTACCGCTCATCAAGCCTGCGCTGGCGGCGGTGACCATCTGGACCTTCATGGGCGCGTGGAATAACTTCATGGGTCCACTCATCTACATCTCCAGTCCCGAAAAGATGCCCCTTGCCTACGCTCTGCAGTTGTTCCAGTCCCAGCATGGCGGTGAGCCGGGCATGTTGATGGCAGCCGCGACGATGGTGATGTTGCCGGTGCTGGTGCTGTTCTTCTTCACCCAGCGCTACTTTATTGAGGGTGTGACGCTGACAGGTATCAAGGGATAGAGCAGCAAAATGCCCCTCTCCCACAGCGCTGGAAGAGGGGCGCAGGGGTGAGGGCTATTTCCTCAGTCCTTCCAGAGCAGGGCGCCGCGGTAGCCTCCCCGGCAGTATACGGGATAGGAATCGTCTGCCCAGAAGTTCCGGTCGGACTTGGCGTGCCCATCCGCGTACACGAAGTTGATGGCGCCCACCGGTCTGTCCGATGGTCCCGTCACGTGGTGCACCGGCCGCCCGTAAAGCCAGCCACTGCTCGGCACCGACACGCACCAGAAGGGACCTTCGCCGCCCACAGTGATGCCGTAGAAGGACGCCCACATCTGGGCGATAGTGTCGGCGAAGATGGCTACAGACGCCGGTGAGCCGATGGAACCCAGGCTGCGTGGACTGCACTGGTTCCCGATCACGTACTCGTTGAAGCCGTAGGTGATGCAGTAGTCGGGCAGCTGACCGTTTGCCTCCACGTAGTTCGCCACGTAGTAGCGGCAGTTGCCGGCAAGCGGGCACCAGGGACATGCGCTTTCGGTAACACCCGCGCCGATGCTGGGGCACTGGAACAGCGCCTTGTTCTTCACGTAAGGCATCAGCAGGGCGGTCCACAGCAGGTTCGGCTGGTCGGGGTTACCGCACCAGGGCGCGCCGCCCGGTCCGCCGGGCCACGGGTTCCACACGAAGGTCTCGTCGTAGTCCTGGATGTACATATTGTGTGCCAGACCGATCTGCTTCGTGTTGGACAGACAGCCGGTCATGCGCGCCTTTTCGCGCGCCTGAGCGAACACCGGGAACAGAATTGCCGCCAGAATAGCGATAATCGCTATCACGACGAGCAATTCGATCAGGGTAAAGCCTCTGTGTTTCACGGGATTCTCCTCCTCTGGTCAGATGTGTTTGGCTGGAGGGCGGTCGCACGAACCGCGCACCACCAGCTCCACGGGCAGGTACTCAACACTGCCCGGCACGTCGGTCTGTGAACAGGTTACGGGGAGTAGTCTCTGGATAGCTCTCACCCCCATCTCGTAGAGTGGCTGACGAACAACGGTGAGCGGTGGCTGTAGATGCGCCGCAGAGGGCGGATCATCGAAGCTGATGAGGCTGACGTCTTCGGGCACACGCAGGCGCAGGGTGCGTATCAAGCTCAGTACTTCCAGCGCCAGATAGTAGCCTGCGCAGAGGATAGCCGTCACCGGTTCGCGATGCAACAGCAGGGCGGTCAACTGCTGTCGCGACGCCTCGTTCAGTCGCCAGTTAGAGTTCGGGCGCACGATCCAGCTGGCATTCGCGGGTGTTCCCCGTTCGCTCATCGCCTGCTGATAGCCCTGCAGGCGGTCGCGGCAGTTGGTTGCCGAGTCCTTGCCGTTTACGTAGGCGATGCGCTCGTGTCCCAGCCGGAAGAGGTATGCCATCGCCTGCCGTGCGCCGCCCACATTGTCACTGTCCACACAGGCGAAGGGAGCATCCTGCCACGAAGCGCCCAGCACCACGAAGGGCACGCCGCGCAGATGGAGGCGGTACAGGGTATCGTATCCCTCCTCTGGCGGGATCAGGAACACGAAACCTGCATCGGGATGGCGCTGTACCACCTGCTCATAGCCCTCGTACAGCGCCGACTCCACCACCAGCGTAAAGCCGTCCTCGCTTGCCCTATCCCGGAAAGCATGGAAGGGCCAGCGCAGGTAAGTATCCTCTTCCAGATGGTCTGCAAAGGGGGGAACCATCACGATGGTGGTGCGCGCGGATGCCTGCGCAGGCTTCGCCCGATGCCGCACATAGGTGCCCGACCCCACCCGGCGCACCAGCACTCCCGCCCGAACCAGCTCCTGAATGGCGCGGTTCACGGTCATCTGACTCACCCCGAACTGGCGGGCGATAGCTCGCTCGCTGGGGATGCGTTCGCCTTCCTGCACCTTGCGCAGGGCGATGAGCTGTTCGATATGCTGTTGAATACGCCGGTAGCGTGGCTCCGACACGGGCATGGCTGTGCGCATCCTTTGTTCTATAACATTCAGATTTATTCTATATCATTTTGAGAGAAGAGTCAATGGTTTTCTGAAGCCTAACGAGGTATTCGGTGCTGGGTGACCTGCCCGTTGTCGCAGGTGAAAACCAGCCGGGTGTCGTTCACCACCGTTTCGAGGTGCACGGGGCGTCCCCAGATGGTGTAGATGTTGCGCAGGGTGCGGGTGGTGTAGTCGAGGTCAAGCGGTTTGCCGTCGTAATGGTGCTTCAGGTACAGCTCGCCGCGGCGCCCGTAATCACCGTCCTCTACCGTCACTACGGGAACGCCGAAGTTGGTCATCGAATCCAGCAGGGCGTCACGCACCTTCTCCCAGTCGGTTTCCTGCACGCGCCATACCAGCTCGCCGTCTACCTCTTCCAGTTTGTAGGTGTACATATCCAGTTTGCGCACGAGATGCTCGGTGAGGTACTTGCGCAGGAAGGTGACGTCGCACTCCATCTCGCGCACTTCCAGCAGTTTCTGCCAGCCCTCTCCCGACGGACGGGGCTTCGGTCGCTCCAGCCAGTCGGTTTCCGGCTGCTCATCCTCTTCGGGAGGTTCGCCGTTCCACCGTCGTTCGATATCGCGCAGAATCTGGTAGCCCACGTAGTAGGGGTTGATGCTCATGCGCGAGCCGGGTGACAGTACACTGGAGTGCATTCGGCGGAACTCCACATGTTCGGCGGGGTCGGTGAGCAGTGCCTCCAGCACCCGCTCGTGCACCAGCGACGCCCAGCCTTCGTTCATGATTTTGGTGCGGATTTGGGGCAAGAAGTAGAGCATCTCCTCGCGCACCATGCCGATGATGTCGCGTTGCCAATCCTCCAGGTCGCGAGCATGATCGCGCAGGAACAGCAGAAGATCTTTTTCGGGCTCTGGCGGGATCCGGCGCGTGCTGGGCGGTTCGGGAGCCTCTACGCGCCCCAACAGGTCGTCGAACTCGCTGGTAGGAGCGGTCAGCGCAGGCTTCTGGCGCTGGTACTCTTCGGGGGAGGGGCGGCGGTAGGCAGGTTCCACCGGGTCGATATGCTCCTCGATGCTGAGCACGGCGTCCAGAAACTGCTCCACGCGCTGGGGACCGTACTCCATCTCATACTGGCGGATTCGGTCGGCGTGCAGGCGGGCGCGTTCCACCATGCGCCGGTCGGTGTGCTCGAAGTAGGTGTTATTCTTGAAGAAGTCCGAGTGGCCCAGCACATGCGCCACCACCAGCTTGTTGGCAAGTAGGGAGTTGTTCTCCAGCAGAAACGCCTGAGAAGGGTCGGTATTGATGACCAGCTCGTAGATCCGCGCGATGTTGTACTCGTACATCGTCTTCTGGCGGTGATAGTCGCGCCCGAACGTCCAGTGCGAGAAACGGGCGGGTAGTCCATAAGCTCCGATCTCATAGATGACGTGCGCCGGTACCAGCTCGAAGTGCACGGGAAACGGGTCCAGCCCCATCTCGTGCACCTTCTCCCATGCTTGCTCGATGAACTTTTCCAGCTGTGCGCGCTCTTGAGCGTTCATGCTTCAGATACCTGCCTTCTGGCGTAGGATGTCTCAGACAGTATTCACCTCAGGGTGTTTGCTGAAGAACCGCTTCAGCGCGGGCCACACGTCCTCCTTGTTGGTGATGCGTACCAGCACCACGCGCGGGTCGTCGGCGAAGCGCTCCTGTAACGCCTGACCCAGCGGTGCAAAGGTATCCGCATGTCCCCACAGCTCGTCGGCAATCTCGCCGTAGCCGATGAGGTTGCTGATGGACGCCATCTGCTCCACCAGCCGCACCACCTCATGGTCGCCCCAGTTGTAGCCGTCCGAGAAGAGGAAGGGATAGATGTTCCACTCGCGCGGGTTATAGCGTTTATCGATAATCTCCAGCGCCAGTTTGTACGCCTCGGAGAGTTTCGTTCCGCCGGAGTCGCCCGCGGCGAAGAACTCGTGTTCGTCCACCTCCTTCGCCACCGTGTGGCAGGTGATGAACACGATTTCGGTATTCGTGTACTTGGTACGCAGGAAGCGCAGCATCCAGAAGTAGAATGACCTGCAGATGTACGCCTCGAACTCGCCCATACTGCCCGACACGTCGCGCATGGCGAAGATGACCGCGTTGCGCTGAGGCTCGGGCACTACCTCCCACGAGCGGAACCGCCTGTCGTCTGCGTGGATGCGGAAGCCGGGCTTGCCTTCCTTTGCACTGCGCTTGTACGCCTCGATGAGCGTGCGCTTGCGGTCGATGTTGGAGAGCGGTCCCTTGCGGGCGATGGTGTTGAACTGTGTGGTGTCTGCCATCACCTGCTTGGTGCCCTTCTCCTGCAGGTTGGGCAGGTGCAGGTCCTCAAAAACCATCTGCATAATCTCCTCGATGGTGAACTCCGCTTCGTAGAAGTCCACCCCCGGTTCGGTGCCTGCCTGTTTGCCTGCACCCTGTCCCTCACCGGGTTGCCGTCCGATGATGTCGCCGGGTTGTGAGCCTCCCGGTCCCTGCCCGACGCGCTTGCTTTCGTTGGGGTCGAAGCGAATGCGCGGCAGTTCCAGTCCCCGGATGGGGATTTTCACAATCTTGCCGTCGTGCGCGGTGATGATGTCCTGCTGGCTGATAATCTCGCCCAGGTTCTGCTTGATGACCTCCTTCACCTTTTCGTTGTGGCGCTGGCGGTCACGTTCCGCGCGATGGTGCAGGTCCCACGGATCCTGCGACAGGATAAACGGCGGATGATTCCACATGCTGGTTCACCTCTTTGTCGTCACCCCGTGCCCCTCTCCCACGCTGTGGGAGAGGGGAGGGTTCGCGTTCGACTACCTGTTCAACAGCGTGCCGACGTAGCGCATCACCTCGCTGGCGCACACCGGGCAGTAGCCGTGCTCGTTGCACAGCCGGTCGACCACTTCGTTCATCTTCTTGATCTGCTCCTCGTTGGGCGTGGTGACGGAGGTAGTAATCTTCACCACGTCTTTGAGGTCGGCGAAGAGCTTGCGCTCGATGGCTTCCTTGAGGCGTTCGTCGCTGTTGACGTCGAATCGGATGTTGCGCCTTGCCAGCGAGGCGACCGAGCGCAGGATGCCCTCGCGGAACTCGCGCTTGGCGTTCTCCGAGATGCCGATCTGCTCCTCGATGGAGCGCATCAGCTTCTCGTCGGGCTCCATGTCCTCGCCGGTGATGGGGTCTTTGACCTTTGTGCGGTTGCAGTAGGCGTCCACGTTGTCCAGATAGTTGTCCAGCAGGGTCTGCGCCGCCTTCTCGTAGGAGAAGACGAACGCCCGCTGGACCTCCTTCTTGGCGAGTTCGTCGTACTCTTTGCGCACCTCGTCGATCAGCCCCAGCAGTTTGCGCTTCTCTTCCTCGTTGCTGGTGTATTCGGCGAGTCCGTCGCGCAGACTGCGCAGGACGTCGATCGGCGTGATACAGGACTTGCCGCTTCGTGCAATGGCGCTGGAGATACGGTTGATGATAAAGCGCGGCGACACTCCCTGCATGCCCTCGTCCGGATACTCCTCCTGCAGTTCCTTCAGGTGTCGCTGATCCCAGTCGCCCACCTGTTTCTCGCCGTCGTACAGCTTCATCTTGGTCATGAGGCTGAGCCCGCTCTTCTTCGACGGCTTGAGCCGGCTGAGCACGGCGAACATGCTGGCAACGCGCAGGGCGTGTGGGGCGATATGCACTTTCTTGAGGTCGACCCCGTCTTCCTGTACCTCGCTCTGGGCGATGAGCTTCTCGTAGATGCGCACTTCGTCGCTAACGCGCAGGTTGTAAGGGACCTTCACCACGAAGATACGGTCAATCATCGCCTCGTTCTCCTTGTTGGAGAAGTAGGCGTTGTACTCATACTCATTCGTGTGAGCCACGACGACAAGGTCGCAGTAGATGAGTGCGAACCGGGAGGCTTTAATCATCTGCTCGCCCGCTACGGTGTTGAGCTCGTACAGAAACCGCTTGTCTGCCTTGAGCATTTCGATGAATTCCATAATCCCCCTGTTGGCGATGTTCAGCTCGCCGTCGAAGTTGTACACGCGCGGGTCGCTCTCCACACCGATCTCCGTAAGCATTTGCAGGTTCACACTGCCCGTCAGCTCGGAAACGTCCTGCGACTTGGGGTCGGAGGGCTTGAACGTGCCGATGCCGATGCGGTTGCGCTCCGAGAAGAAGATGCGCTCCACGGGCACCTGGTCGATCTTTCCGGCGAACTCCTCTTTGAGGCGCCATCGGCACACGGGGCACAGGTCACCCTCGATGTAGATGCCGAACTGACGCCGGAAGTCCAGGCGCAGGTCTTCTGGAATCAGGTGCAGGGGCTCTTCATGCATGGGACAGCCCTTGATAGCGTACACCGCGCCCTGTTGGGTGCGCGAGTAGCGCTCCAGCCCCCGCTTGAGCATGGTGACCAGGGTGGACTTGCCTCCGCCCACCGGGCCGACCAGCATGAGGATGCGTTTGCGCACGTCCAGCCTGCGCGCCGCCGGGGCGAAGTACTCTTCCACGATCTGCTGGAGGGTTCTGTCGAGCCCAAAGATTTCCGAGCGGAAGAAACGGTACTGTCGGGGTTGCCCTTCCGGCTCATCCACCCCTGCCGACATAATCATGTCGTACACACGCGCGTGTGCCAGGTCCGCTACCTGCGGGTTCTGGGTGACGATCTCCAGGTAGTCCGCAAAGGTGCCTTCCCAGTACAGGGACTGCTCGCTTTGGCGCAGTTCCTCCGCCTGTCGAAGGAACTCGGATGGTTTCATACTGTGCCATCTCCTTCCTGCTGTGGTTTGCCAGTAAAAGCAAATGCGCCTCGTGCTGCAGAAAGCACACACGAGGCGCCGAGGCGATGGCAGGCAAAGGTTATCTGCCGGGAGGTCTCACCTCCCTGAAGATGCCGAAAGCGCCTGCAGATATGCTTCCTGCAGCACCGGTCAGATCAACTGGCTCGGTATTTGTCGCAACCGGGTCGTTCAATTGTCGTCTCCAACAACCTTTCGTCTCACAATGTGTGGTGTAGTTTGATAGACTGCCACGCGCTCGCGAAAGTTCCCACTGGAAGGAACGGGAAAGCGGCAGTCACCCCTGCGGAAAGATTATACCTGCTTTTTATCCCATCTTAGTTATCGGTGCAAGGCTTGTCAAGTCCTCAGGGCGAATTCCCGTAAAAGTGCGTGGGGAACGCCCGCCCCTGCATCCGCAGGGACGGGCATGGAAAGGCTTAGCCGCCTCTGGGCGGGGGAGCCTGCACGCTTTGTGCGGTCGTCTGCATCCCCGCAGCGTGTATGTCTGCGGCCCGGTGCACCTCTTCCTCGCCCAGCTTCTCCGCGATCTCCTCCGGACGGTCGGCGATGCGCATCATTTCGTCCTTGTCGATGATGCCCTTGCGGTACAGCGACAGCAGGAAGGAGTCCAGGGTGCACATGCCCCACTGCTGACCGGTCTGGATAGCCGAGTAGATGCTGTAGGTCTTGTGGTCGCGGATCATGTGCTGGATGGCGGGCGTGCAGATCATCACCTCGAACGCGGCGACGCGACCGGGGCGGTCGATGCGCGGAAGCAGTTGCTGGGAGATGACCGCCACCAGGTTGGTGGAGAGCTGCACCCGAATCTGCTCTTGCTGATCCAGCGGGAAGACGTCGGTGATGCGGTCCACCGTCTTCGCGGCGCCGGTGGTGTGCAGGGTGGAGAACACCAGGTGTCCGGTTTCGGCTGCGGTGATCGCTGCCTGAATGGTGCGCAGGTCGCGCATTTCGCCTACGAGGATGACGTCCGGGTCCTCGCGCAGAGCGCGCACCACACCGTCCGCAAAGGTTGGCACATCCACCCCCACCTCACGCTGGGAGATAATGGATTTCTTGGGCGAGTGATAGTACTCGATAGGGTCTTCGATGGTGATGATGTGGCAATCACGATGGGTATTAATCCAGTCGATCATGGTTGCCAGCGTGGTGGTCTTACCCGAACCGGTGGGTCCGGTAATGAGTATCAATCCGCGTGGTTCGTACAGCAGGTCGATCACCTCGCGCCCCAGCCCCAGCTCCTCGAAGCTCAGCTTCTTGTAGGGGATAAGACGGAGGTTCATCGCCAGAGTGTTCTTCTGCCAGTATGCCGCCACACGGAAACGGCACTTGTTCTGGTGCGAGACGCCGAAGTCGGTACTGCGGTCGGTCTGCAGTTCCTCCCAGTTACGGTCGGGGCAGATAGAACGCACCAGCCGCTCGGTGTCGGACGGGGTCAGAACTTCGAACTGCTGGAGGCGATACAACCGTCCGTAGATGCGGAGTACGGGGCGTTCGCCCGCAATCAGGTGGATATCGGAGGCGTCTTTCTCAAACGCCAGGTCCATGAGCTGGTCTATCGTGACCATACCAACACCCTCCTTGCTCTTTGCCCCCAACTTGGGGCGGGTTGACGTGCGACTGCAATGACTATCCCAGAAAAGATGCAGTTGTTCCCCCACCGCCGTTTGACGTGATGTGGGATTGCGCATCTGTATACACTATAAAGTGAATGCTCGCCGTTGTCAAGCGATTTGCAGAACCGTTCTCATGAATTTTGTCGCGAGCACGACTCACCGGGAGGTTCGCCCTCCAGATGTCGAGTTGAGCATCTTCAGCGAAAACATCGCCATCCACACTCTGCCGTCCCCTTGATTTTTCCTGGATTTCGTGATATATTGATCCCAGATGCATCGGAAAGCGAGGTATAGCGCGATGGAAACGATGGAACCGCTGTTCAAAGGCAACCTGCCCATGCTCATCCTGTCCCTGCTGGCGGAGGAGCCACGGCACGGCTACGCCATCGCCAGGCAGATCGAACAGCGCACCGCCGAGGTCCTGCGCTTCCGGGAAGGCACTCTCTATCCGACTCTGCACGAGATGGAGCGCCGGGGATGGATTGAGGGCAGATGGGAGACGACCGACGGCGGACGCGAGCGCAAGGTGTACGCCATTACCCCGCGGGGCTTGCGCGAGCTGGAGCGCCAGCAACATGCCTGGCATCGCTTTCGGCAAGCTGTGGAGGCGGTCATCGGGCGCAAGCCGTCGGAAGGAGGTCTGGAGACATGTACAACCTGATTGAGGACTATCTGGATCGGCTGATGCTCCCGCTGGTGCATCGTCTGCCCTATCATGAGCGCCAGCGTATCCGCCAGGAGATTCGCGACCATCTACTCGAGCGCACACAGGAACTGCAACAGCAGGGTGTCAGTGCGGACGAGGCGGTGACGCTCGCTATCAACCA
>FWPV01011608.1_pt1 | contig 13949 bp, 13 predicted proteins | sample 2228371 | NCBI WGS metagenome assembly FWPV01 (sample SAMEA103939776, study PRJEB20133) | metagenome
GGGGTAGCGCAATGGGGTCCCCGCGAAGAAACAAGTATCTTGGCAGCAGAACATCACGACACAAAAAAGATATCGGTAAAAGTCAGCCTTGAGCCTGCTCAACATCGGTCGCGCCACTTCCGCCATCCCGCCGGAGGCGTTCCAGTCGAGCATGTCGGCCGGCATCCTGCTCACCCAATTCCTGTTCGCGCTGGTGTACCTCAACGCCAGCCCCGAAATGACGAGCTTCCAGGTGCGCCTGGTGGGGATCACGCTGGTGCTGGTGCTGGCCGTGTTCGGCGCGGCCGGCTGGGCCATGACGCCCCCGCACGCGGCGGTCTACCGGCCCGCCCTCGCCGACCACCAGACGCTGCGCTTTACGCCCAACGCCGCTGGCGGCTATGACGTGACGCCGGTCGAGTTTCACTTTGACGCCGACCTGGGCCGCCCGCTCGACTTGGCGCTCTTGCGGCCCGATAGCGCGCCGTGGGAGGCCGTGGCAGACATCGCCTTCCCGTTCCCGTTCTACGGCCAGATCGCCCGGACGCTGTGGGTGATGCGGAGCGGCGTGATCAGCATGGACGCGCCGCTGGATTATCCGAGCATGGAATACCATTACGCCACGACGCCGGTGATCTTTCCCCTGTTCGTCGCGTTGAGTCCCGACGAGGGGGGTGTGTTTGCCAAGCAGGAGGCCGAGCGCCTGACGATCACCTGGCGTCAGATGAGGACGATCCTCGGGCGGCCGGGGCAGTTCACCTGCCAGGCGGTGTTGTACCCGGATGGGGTGTTCGAGATCACCACCCATGGCCTGCCCGATCTGCCGTACCAGCCCGACGCCGGCCCGTTCGCCAACGTCTGGCTCGTGGGCGCGACGCCGGGGACGCCGGGCCAATCGCCGCAGTTGGTCAATTTCGCCCAGGCGCCGCTCCAGGGGGGGCCGCAGGGCCTGGTGCAAGACCACTACCTGGAGTTCCGCCGCCACCTGCACCAGTTGCTCTGGCCGCTGGCCGCCTTGATCCTGGCGAGCAGCCTGTTCGTCGTCGCCGGCTTTCCGATTGCCTTCTACTTTAGCCTCATCCGGCCGCTCCACGCGCTGCTGGCGGGCGTCCGGCGCGTCCAGGCCGGCGACCTGAACGCCGTGATGCCCACACAGTCCCACGACGAGCTGGGCTTTTTGACGCAGGCGTTCAACGATATGGTGGCCCAACTGCGCGAGTTGGTCACGGGGCTGGAGGCGCGCGTGGCCGAGCGCACGCAGGCGTTGAGCCGCGCCAACGAGCAGTTGCGCCAGGAAGCCCTGGAGCGCGAGAAGGCGCAGGCCGCGCTGCTGAGCCAGCAGCGCCACCTGGCCGCCCTGGAAGAGCGCGAGCGGCTGGGGCGCGACCTGCACGACGGGCTGGGCCAGACCCTGGGCTACATCAACGTGCAGGCCCAGGCCGCCCAGACGCTGCTGGCGCAGGGGCACCCGGCCGCCGCGCAGACCGGCCTGAGCCAGATGGCCCTGGCCGCCCAGGACGCATTGACCGAGGTGCGCGGCCACATCCTGGGGCTGCGCGCCGGGGCCGCTCCCGCCGATTTCTACGCCACGCTGCAAGAAACGCTCGACCAGTTCAGCCAACACTGTGGCATCCGCGCCATGCTCAGCCTGCCCGACGACGCGCCGCGCCCGGCCTTTGCCCCGGCCGTGGAAGAGCAGGTCTTGCACATCGTCCAGGAGGCGCTGACCAACGTTCGCAAGCACGCCCGCGCCAGCCAGGTGCAAGTGCTGTTGAGCTTTGCCGGCGATCAGGCGCAGATCGTCATTGCCGACGATGGGGAGGGGTTTGACCTCACCCTACTCCCCCCATCCCCCTCTCCCCTCTCCCCAGGGGAGAGGGGAGAGGGGGCGCAGGGGGTGAGGGGTGAGGGTCGCTTTGGCCTCGCCATCATGCGCGAGCGGGCGGAGTTGGTCGGCGGGCGGCTGGAGATTCGCGCCGCGCCGGGCCAGGGGACCCGGGTGCTGGCGTTCATCCCGCGCCTGATCGCCGCCCAGCCGGCCCCGGCCGGGGTTGAGATGCCGGCCTGTCGCGTGTTGCTGGCCGACGATTCGCCGCTCTTTGTGGACGGGCTGCGCAACCTGCTCATCGCGCGCGGGCTGACGGTGGTGGGCGTGGCGCGCGACGGCCATGAGGCGATTGAAAAGACGCGCGCGCTGCGCCCCGACGTGGTGGTGATGGACATCGCCATGCCGCGCTGCGATGGGCTGGCGGCCACCCGCGTCATCAAGGCCGAGCTGCCCGAGACCAAGATCGTGATATTGACCGTCTCGGAAGCCGAGGAGCACCTGTTCGAGGCGATCAAGAGCGGCGCGTCGGGCTACCTGCTCAAGAGCCTGGAGGCCAACGAGTTCTGCGCGCTGCTGGCCGGGCTGATGCGCGGCGAGGCGGCCTTTTCGCCGGGCCTGGCTATGCGCGTCCTGGCGGAGCTGGCCCACGCCGCCCCCACCCCGGCCCGTGAAACGGGCCAGGACGTATTGACCCCCCGCCAGAGGGAGATCCTGCAAATGGTGGCGCAGGGCCGCACCTACAAGGAGATCGGCGCGGCGCTGCACCTGACCGAGAAGACCATCAAGTACCACATGGGCCAGATCTTGGAGCGGCTGCACGTGGAAAACCGCGCCCAGGCCATCGCCTATGCCCAGCGGATGGGCCAGACGACCTGAAAACGTGTGGGTTTGACTCGCGCCCACGCTCCGCGTTGGCGCGGCGGGGGCCGCAGCACCGCTCAGCTGCCACCTCACCCCCACTCCTCCCCCTCTCCCGCTGGGAGAGGGGGAGGGGCGACCGCTTCCCAACAGGAGGCGTCGGGGAAGGGATTGAAGATTACCCGGCGCTGCATCGTCCGCTGCCCGATTGTCTGCTGCTGACGTGGTTGACCACACCCATCCCCGTCCACGCCGTGATCGCGCTCGACCAGGACCGCATTCTGCTGGTCACTGTGTATCAACCCTCGAATGGGAAGATGACTGGAAAACTCGCAAATAACAGCCGCTGTCCGCTGTGTGGTGGACGGCTGATCCCCGACCAACACGCCACGATCCCGTTCGTGCTGGGCAGGGTGGTGGTCGTCGTCAAGGATGTGCCGGCCGAGGTGTGCCGCAGTTGCGGCGAGCCGTATCTCACCGGCGCGGCGACCGACCAAATGCTGCTGCTCTTGCGGCGTTTTGTCCGCTTGCCCATAGAAGTGTCGGTCGCCTCGTACGCCGAGTTGACGGCGGCGGAACCGGTTGCGGCGTAAGGAGCCATATCCATGAATCCTACAGTCCCCCATCGCCGATCCGCCAGTCGCGCTTAACTCGCGCCCCCCAGCGTCGCCACGCAGAGCGTGGCGACGAGCAAGCCGAATGAACTTGCGCCCACGCAGAGCGTGGGCGTAAGCAATAGGAAAAGGTCTAGTCGCACAGACTAGACCTTTTTTAGTCCAAAGTCCAGTGACAACCGCCCCATTTTCTGGTATGCTGACCAGCAAAGTGAGTGGAGACTCTATCACCGCCCTTCGTGACTGGCGGCGCTCACGAGGGGAAGAATCATGTGGATTGGATCATGAAGAACATCCTCCTGTGCGGCAGCTCCATCTTGATCGCCGGACTGGGCGCTTCACTGCAAGGCGTCGAAGGGCTGGACGTGACGAACGGGGACCTGACCAGTCTCCAAAACCAACCCGGTCTATCCCCCGACGTGGTCATCGTGGACCTGAACGATGCGGACGCCGCCCGCGCCGTGGCGCGCTTTTGCGCCCGGCCCGGCCTGCTGGTGCTGGGGGTGGACGCGGCGCGCAGCGTGTTGACCGTGCTCTCCGGCTCGCAGATGGCGGTTTCAGACACCGGGGACCTGGCGCAGTTGGTCAAGCGGTTCGTGCTGAGTGAAACCGAGGCAGGTGAAGGTTAGGGCTTGCCCAGATGGACGATGATGACAAATTGACGCCCGTTGGAGCGCGTGGCATAATCTTCTCGTGTAGCGGGGCAGTGAAGAAACCCCAGCACCGGAGATGTGAGATACCTGGCAAGTAGGGGGACCCTGGTCCACTACACTCTTCCCTGAAGAACCGACAAGTAGGAAGGAGGTGAAGCTATGGCCAGTACAGCATTAAAGATCTTGGGCAAGTTAGCCAAGTCGGCAGATGCGTCGGACCTGCACTGCGTGGATGCGTCTGATCTCCACTGCGTGGATGCGTCCGATCTCCACTGCGTGGATGCGTCTGATCTCCACTGCGTGGATGCGTCTGATCTCCACTGCGTGGATGCGTCGGACCTGCACTGCGTGGATGCGTCGGACCTGCACTGCGTGGATGCATCGGACCTGCACTGCGTGGATGCGTCGGACCTGCACTGCGTGGATGCATCGGACCTGCACTGCGTAGACATGTAGCTGAACGCTGTTCTGTACATGGGCGTTGACAACTAGAACTGGCAGACTGCGGTAGAGGAGGTTCCCCCAAGAGGTTGTACCACCCCCTCTGCGGCCAGGAATCCGAAATGGTTCTTCAGGGAACAGTGCAGTGGACTTGCCAATGGGTGAAGCCAGGTGTTGCGCCGTCAGCGCGGGCGCGAAACGCCCGCGCTGACCTGATAATGGGGGCTGCGTCCCCCAGATGGGGAAGGCTGCATGAATGTGGAGCATGAAGCCATAGTGGATGCTCTGGAACAGATAAACGACCTCACGTTCAGGACCAAACTGGGCGCGTTGGCGGGCGACTGTCCTTCCTGTGGCGCGTCCCGGATGCGCGTGGCTCTGCGGGCAATCTGCGAACCCGGAGCGGAAAACCCCTGTGCGGCGTGTTCAGGCGAACAGGCAGACCTGGCCGCCACGCTGCTGCGCTTCTGGGAGCTGCTCGGTTCCCCCCGGCAAGAGCTCGAGACCATACAGCAATCACCTCAATTGCGGGCCTCCATCCAACGTCTGGCACAAGTGGTCAGCAAATGGGGGTTGCATTACCCCCTGATCATGCCGACGACGGTCAAGTGGGAGGTTACCAATCGCTGCAATCTGCGATGCCGGCACTGCCTGGTGGATGCCGGCCAGAGCATGGATCAAGAATTGAGCACCGCAGAGGCATTGGGATTGGTGGATACGTGCGTCGGCCTGGGCGTGCACAACCTGGGCATCCTGGGCGGCGAGCCGCTCTTGCGCGATGACGTGTTCACGGTGATGGAGTACGCCATCTCTAAGCGGCTAGCCGTGACCTTGACCACCAACGCCATTGCGATAGATGAAGCCGTAGCGAGCAAGATTGCCGCCCTGCGCCTGCACGATCTCGCCGTCAGCGTGGATGGGATCGGCGAGGTGCACGATAGATTCCGGGGAGTCAGAGGGGCTTTCGACAGGACAGTTCAGGGAATCCACAACCTGGTCAAGTACCGTGCGCCGTTTGCCATCTTTACCGTTGTTGCCAAACACAACCTGCATCAGCTCGGCGAGATCGTGGACCTGGCCGTGGCGCTGGGCGCCGCCAAGTTTGCCGTCAACGACCTCCAACCTTCCGGGCGCGGCCAGGCCCTCCGTGATCTGTGCATGTCGCAAGAGGAATACGACCGTCTGGGCCAGATCATGGCTGAGAAACGAGCGGAACATCGAGACCGCCCGATCCGACTGATCTGGTCTGGCGTGGGCAGGAAGCCGGCCACGCCCGACGCCGCGCGTGGGCCTTTGCTGATGAGCAAGTGTGGCGCCGGGCTGACCGAGTTGACCGTGGGCGCCGAGGGCACGATCCGGGCCTGCCCATTCCTGGCGCCGACGACGGAGAATATCCGCCAGCGCAGCCTGGAGGCGATCTGGTTCGATTCGGAGCCGCTCAACCGATATCGAGATAGGACCGGGCTGAAAGGCCGGTGCGGCGTCTGCCAGATCAAATACGCGTGCAGCGGATGCCGGGCCAGGGCCGAGTCTTTCCTCGGCGATCCGCTGGGGCCGGACATCCGGTGCCGTTTGGACTACGCCTTTGCCCCCGGCGAGGGGGCCAGCCTGTAGGGCAGGTTTCCCCATACCTGCCTGTTGGCGGCGGCTATGGCAAGCCGCCCTACGGGGTCTCCAGCTCACGATGCGAGGGCAAACATGAAAGCCAGCTTAGATTCCAGCGAGGTGGAACAGACCATTGCCTGGAACACGGCTGTCCAAATGATGGGCGCCATCCTGGCCGGGCCGCAGTTGAATTACCGGATCACGGCGGTGTTCCTGTCCGGCGACGACAGCAGCCAGTTTGTCAGGGATTTCGCGCAACTGGCGCACGAGGAGGCTTTCCCACCGTATTGGCGCAAATGCCTCTTGACCGTGCAGCCGCGGGCGGAGAAAAGCGCGGCGATATTGATCGTGGGCTTCAAGCAGACCAACCGGCCAGATGGAGTGGATTGCGGCGTTTGCGGCGCGGCGAGCTGTGAGGACTTTTACCGGTTCAACCAAGAATCGGGCCGGGACGCCTTGTGCCCGTTGGGGTTGATGACTTTTTGCGATGCCATTTCGCGGGGATTGCAGGTGGCTCATGGGATGTATCTGGCGAGCCTGTCTAGCTTGACGCAGTCCCTCGGCAAGGCGGCGGTGGCCCTGAAATGGATTGACGCCGATTTTGCGCTCGGCATCCTGTTGGAGATGGGGCCGATCATCAAGACCACGAAGGAAGACGGAGCGGCGTGACCGCCACCCGCGAGCAGGAGCCGGTGATGACCAGAGGGAAAATCATTGCCTTGAGCATCGGTCATACGCGCAGCCAGATCACGCCAGAGGCCCAGGAAGCTCTGCGGACCGTGGACGTGGTGGCCGGGCATCCCGGATTCATCGAGATCGCCCGGCCGTTTCTGAACCCCCTGGCGGAATGTATAGATGACGGCGTGACCCGGCGCGGCGCCGATAGCTTTGAGGCAGCGAAGCAGAATCGCGTGGCGGCGGTGGTGGCCCAGGCGTTGCTGGGCAAGTCCGTGGCGATCTTGAGCGGCGGCGATGCCGGGATTTGGGGCTACGCCGGCCTGTTCATCGAGGCGCAGCGATACCACGACGGGGCCTTTGACGTCGAGGTGATCCCCGGCGTGGCCGGGATGGTGGCCGCGGCCGCCCGGGTGGGCGCGCCCCTGATGAACGGCTTTGCCTTGATCGCCTTGGGCGATGAGGACACCCCCTTGGCAGTCGTCGAGCGCCGGCTCCAGGGCGCTGCGATGGGCGGTTTCGTCATCGTGCTGTACAAGCTGATCCTGGAATCGGCCGGCTCCCCCGAGTCCTATCCCCCGGAAAGATACCCGGAGCTGTATCCACCGCTGGTTCGGACCAGGGAAAGACTGGAGCGAGCATACGCGATCCTGGCGGAACACATCGCGCCGGCCACGCCCATGGCGATCATCACCGACGTGTATGATCAGTCCTCGAACTATAGCCGCAAGTCCCCCCTGCTCGGTTCGGACACGGGAAAAGAAGAGATCATCCTGACCACGTTCGATCAATTCCTCAGCCACAGCGACCGCTATCGGTTCTTGACCACGGTGATCATCGGCGAGGAGATGACCCAGGTTTGGCGCGACAAGATCTACACCGCCCCGTGGAACCGCCGTTGGACGTATGATGAGCACATGCTGCAACGGGTGGCGCCGCTTGAGTACCTGGTCAAGGCCGGGGCATTCTTCCCGCAGAACAGTTGAGGACGAGCAGTTGAGATACCAGATCACGGCGTCTCTCGACCCGGCCCGGTCGGAAATGACGGCGCAGGCGCGCCTTTATCTGAAAGGAGTTGCCGACGCGCAGAGCGCACCCCGCGGGCATGAAAATCGTAGGGCGGCTTTCCATAGCCGCCCGGCTTTCCATAGCCGCCCGGCGGCGCGTATGGAAACGCGCCCTACTATTTACGCGAGAGAGACACCGACTAGGGAACTGGTCCTGCAAATCAACCCCCATTTACGGGTGACGCGCGTCCAGTCGCAGGGGTACGAGTGCCGTTTCTCTCAGGCCGAAGCTGGCCGGGTGGTCGTCACCTGGCCGGTCGGAACGTCCGGCGCTCCGCAAGTTCTGGAGTTGGATTACGCCGGCTGCTTACCGCAACATAGATCCTCAGAGAAGGAGGCGCGCGCGTTCATCAACGACGATTTCTTCTGGCTCCGCGATGATCAGCAGTGGTACCCGGCGCCTGTGGGTCAGCAGCCGGAGGAAATGCGGCCCGTTCCCCCCGGCCGCTATATGGTCCAGGTGCAACTGCCGTTTGGGTGGGAGGCAGCCGCTTCGGCGCCGCTGATCCGCCGCTGGCATGAGGGCCAGTGCGAGTGCTATCAGTGGGACACCGGGGACGAGCGTCCGGGCATCTCCATCGTGGGCGGCCGGCTGGAACGGCGCGTGGCTGGTCGCTGCACGTTTCTGTGGCGTACGCCCCGGCCGGACCTGGCGGAGGCCGCGCCGGATGTGCTCGACTGGTACGAGAGGCTTCTGGGGCCTTATCCACACCCGGGCCTCACCGTGGTGATCGGCCCGGGTTTCATTCCCGGCGGATACGCCGATCGCGGCCTGATCTACGTCAGTGAGGAAAAGCCGGGCCTGCGCACGCTGGCCCACGAATTGGTTCATCAGTGGTGGGGCCGGGGCGTGGGGGCGAAACGCCCGGGGGATCGCTGGCTGACCGAGGGCCTGGCCGAGTACCTGGCGCTGCTCTACCTGGATGCCAGGAACGAATCTCCACTGGGCGACATGCTGGAAAAGCACCAAGCGGCTTACCTGGAAACCGTTGCGCTGTGGGGAGACAAGCCCATCGTCCACGTTAGCAATGAGGATTACCAGAAGAAAGGCTTGGTCAGCGCGCTCTTGTACAAGAAAGGGGCCTGGCTACACCGAATGTTACACCTCTTGCTAGGGGAGCAGTACTTTCGCGCGCTGCAAACGATGTACTCCCGATACTGCGGCGAGTCTATCACGACCGAGCAGTATCTCGCGGAGCTGGCTGCGCATTGTGAGGAGCAGCGAGAAACGATTGCAGACCTGGCCCGGCAGTGGCTCTACGCGCCGGGGCTGCCCGGGTGGCAGGACGAGCTTGGCGGTAACTGCATAGGGGGACAGGACGCAGATTGCGCAGATGAGCCGCAGACACACGCAGATCAATAGAGAAATCAGCGTCAATCCGCGCGCATCTGCGTTTATCTGCGTTCTATCGGCCCCCCGGCTGAGCAACTACGCTTGGCGAAAGAAACGAGTCTCCCGATCAAAAACAGGCTGTTCCATGAACACACAACCATTGGTCAGCGTGCGGCTGGCGACCTATAACCACGAAAAGTACATCGCGCAGTGCCTGGAAAGCATCCTGATGCAGCGCACCGATTTTCCGTTCGAGGTGATCGTCGGGGAGGATGGCAGCACCGACCGCACGCGGGAGATCGTGCTGGCCTACGCCGGGCGGTACCCGGACAAGATACGTGTCCTGCCATCTGAAACGAACCTGGGCCCGATGCCCAACAGCTACCGCATACAGCAGGCTTGCCGCGGGAAGTACCATGCGATGATCGAGGGGGATGATTATTGGATTGATCCGCTCAAGCTGCAAAAGCAAGTCGCTCTCATGGAAGCCAATCCCGAGATGACCATGTGCTTCCACGATGTCTTCTATCTGAGCGAGGTCGGCCCCAAGGCTCGGCTTTGGTTCGGCGACAGGAGACTACCGGAAACCCTGACCTTTGCGGAGATCAGCCGCCTCGATACGCCAACGGTCAGTCATTTGGCGCGCAGCGACGTGCTGGCCAGTCAGCCGGAGTGGCGGCTGAAAATCTGGTGCGGGGATGTTTTGTTCCGCCTGTGGTGTGCGCATCACGGGCCGGTGGGGTATCTGAACGAAGTGATGGCAGTGTACCGCAGACATGCTGGAGGAATCACCAGAAAGGTGGTCGCACAACCGGAGAAACGTTTCTCGGATATCATTTTTCTATACCAGCAACTTGATCGGGACACCGACTATCGCCATACTGATGCGCTCCAAGTGCAAATCCGTAAAGAGCAGGAAGCTTGGCGGCGCCAGCAATGGGGCTGGTTCTATTTTCTGCTGCGGCCAAGCAAAATTCTCCCCAAGTTGAGGCCATATGTTCAGATGTTCGCAAAATACAGAGCCAGTTTTTGAGAAAACTATGAACGCCCTCGAACTTGTGTTTCTCGAAGTAGCAGAAAATGAGATTACGCGCGTTGGGCAGTGGTTCTATAAAACGCCCATGCTGATTTCCGCTGCCCGATACGAGGAATTGCGCACCCTGCAACAACTTTTATACCGGGCCATCCGCTTTTTCGTGATGCATTACGATGAATACGAACACCTCTTGCCTCTGTCGCTGAAAGCAAAGAGGATCGTAGAAATTGCTGCGCACCGGCCTTATCGCGTGGGCACGTATCGCCCCGATTTCGTCATCGGCCTGGACGGGCAAATCCGCGTCTGTGAGATCGGCTGCCGGTTCCCGCTGGACGGCTTTTTCAATGCCGGCGTCTCAGAAGTGATTGCCAGCCGATTGGCCGCCGAACAGGGCGTGGACCAACCGCCAACGCGCTACCGCCGCTTCCTCGACCACCTGATTGAGTACTTTGGCGAGTTCGCGCAGGTGCGCGCGCTGAAAAGCCCGGTCGATAGACCGATGGACCTGCGCCTGTACACCCAGATACTTGAAAAGTCCGGCATCCCCTGCACGGTGCATACCCCCGGCGATATTGCCGAACAGCCCGATCTCCTGGCCGATGCGGCGGTGATTGACGAGTTCAACCAGATGGACCTGGAAGCGTTCGACGATGCGGTGATCGATAAACTCGCCACAGCCAACAGCCTGAACGACCTGCGCACCAAATTCTTGATTCACGATAAGCGTTTTCTGTCCGTGCTATCGAACCGGGCCTTCCTGGCGAGCTTTATGACCGAGGATGAGATCGGCTTTCTCACCCAACACGTCGCCCCGACGTACACCCGCGCCCAACGCCCCGATTTGTGGGCGCAAGCCAAAGCCGATAAGGACGGCTGGATCATCAAGCCCTACCTGCTCGGCAAGAGCGCGGGGGTATTGGCCGGCTGGGTCACGGAAGAAGATCGCTGGCAAGAGGCTTTCCAATCACTCGACATTGAAAACATGGTGCTGCAGCCGTTCATCCGCCAGAAGCGATTTGTCGCCCCGCTGGAAGGGCGGATGTATATGGATTACGTCGTCGGCTCGTTCCTGTGCTTCGAGGACGAGTTTCTCGGCCCAGGCAGATTCCGGGCCTCATCTTTCCCGGTCACCAACCTGGGCGACGACCGCAAAGTCGCGGCCTTTGTGACCGAACAACCCTATCCGTTCAAATCGCCGTTTGTCCTATGAACACATTGACCGATGCCCGTGATGGCAATACCTATCGCACGGTGGTCATCGGCGACCAGTGCTGGATGGCGGAGAACCTCAGATATTTGCCCGCCGTGTCGCCGATTACCAGGCGCGCGCTGTGGAAACCCTGGCAGCGCGTCCAGAACAACTCGCGGACGCAGCCGTACTACTATGTCTACGATTATCACGGAAGACGAGTCAACGCGGCCAAAGCCACCGCCAACTACCGGCACTATGGCGTGCTGTACAACTGGCCGGCGGCCCTGGCGGCTTGCCCGGCCGGCTGGCATTTGCCCACGGATGAAGAGTGGACGCAATTGGTAAATTACTTGATGGACAGGTACAGCCTCCTCAACGATTGGGAGCATACCCACTGCGCCGGCAACGCGCTCAAATCCTGCCGCCAGGTGGATTCGCCGTTGGGCGGCGATTGCAATACCACCGAACATCCGCGGTGGGAGTCTATCCATACGCCGCCGCCGGAGCGGAAAACCGTCTCGGTCAACGTGCAGGAGCAATACGGCACAGATACGGTCGGTTTCGCGGCGCTGCCGGGCGGCCGCTACGCCTATGGCGCGTTCACCGAGCTGGGCTTTATCGGCTTCTGGTGGACTGCGACCGAGTGCTACGAGACGCGCGCCTGGTACCGCATGATGCGCCACGAGTTCGGCGACGTGACCCGTTCCAACTTTGACAAGGCGGCGGGGATGAGCGTCCGCTGCGTGCGGGATGCGTGATATGGATACGTTTACCGACCCCAGAGACGGCAACACCTATCGCGCCGTGCAAATCGGCCACCAATGCTGGCTGGCCGAGAATCTCAGATACCTGCCGGCCGTCTGCCCGGCGACCACGACGCCGGACGGTTCTGCCATGTACTATGTGTACGACTATCAGGGCCACGACGTCAGCGAGGCCAAAGCCACCGCCAATTACCGGAATTACGGCGTGCTGTACAACTGGCCGGCGGCGCTGGCGGCTTGCCCGCCCGGCTGGCGCTTGCCCACTGACGCCGAATGGTCGCAGTTGACCGATTTTCTGATTGCCAACTACCGGCACATCAACGCTGCTAACGTGGCTTACGCGTTGAAATCGCGCCGCCAGGTGGGTTCGCCGTTGGGCGGCGCGTGCGACACGAACGAACACCCGCGCTGGGAACGCGCCGACCCGCCATCTGGCGCTGGCAGGTTTGGCCTTGCAATCATCCGCCGTATGGTGAAGTTTATCTTTGGCGCGTCTGCGCGTTACAGCACCGATGAATTTGGCTTTGCGGCGCTGCCGGCTGGTCGTTGCTCTTATGGATGTTTCTACCGTATTGGCGATCTGGGCTATTGGTGGTCTGCTACCGAGTCGTCGCCGCTGCGCGTCTGGTGTCGCCAGACAACTACCGGCGGCGCGGTGAACCGTTGGGATATGAACAAGCATTACGGTTACAGCGTCCGCTGCGTTTGGGATTGATGACAGATTATGAACGCACAACCAACCACCCCTTCCTTCTACGATCCGGCACGCACCGACGAGGCGCACCGCGCGGCCGAGTTTCGCAAGAGCGCCACGCTGGAGCAGCTCCTGGCGGAATTGAACGGCTTGCTGGCGGTCTGCCAGGAGACGGTGAACCGGCAGCACACCCGGCCGCGTTTCCCCCTGCTCTTGATTGTGGGGCTCCCGCGCAGCGGCACGACGCTCTTTTTGCAATGGCTGGCGGAAAGCCAGCAGTGGGGCTATCCTTCCAATATCGTCTCCCGATTCTACGGCGCGCCGTACATCGGGGCGCGCGTCCAGCAGATCTTGGTCGAACACGACTACAAGCGCCAGATTACCGATTTCCAGAAAACGGAGCCGTATGCTTCCGACCTGGGAACGACCAAAGGCGCGGCCGCGCCGCACGAGTTTTGGTATTTTTGGCGGCGGTTTTTCGCTTTTGCTGAAGACGCCGATGTCGTGCCGCCGGAAGCATTGGCAAAGGTGGACGTGGCTCGTCTCAACGCCGAGCTGGCGACGCTGGAAGCCGCCCTGGAAAAGCCGCTGGCGATGAAAGCGATGTTGCTGAACTGGCACATTCCCTTTCTGGATGCCGCTTTCGAGAAGGTGCTGTTCGTTCACGTCCAGCGCGACCCCATCTATGTGATGCAATCCATTATGGAAGGTCGCCGGAAGAATTTTGGGACGGAGGAGCGGTGGTACTCGTTCAAACCGCCGGAGTATCGTTGGCTGAAGGACCTGGATCCGGTGCATCAGGTGGCCGGGCAGGTGCATTTTATCCTAAAGGCGGTGAATGAGGGCCTGGCTCAGGTTGCTGAGCCGCGCAAGTTAGAACTAGATTACGAGCGCTTCTGTCAGCATCCGGCCGAGGTGTGGGACGCGCTGCGCTCCAGGCTGGCGGCGCAAGGCTATACGCTTGAAGGCGACTACCAGGGACCTGACCACTTTGAGATGACGAACATTGTGCGGGTTGCGCCGGAACGCTGGGTGAGTTTCCGGGATGCGCTCACTGAAATTCAAAAGGGGGGAAGACTCCCCGGAAAGGAACACCCATGCTTGATCTAAGAGATAGAATAGACCCGTTGCACAATAACGTCAGAGGATGTTGCGGAGTCGTTTGAGTTTCAGACGGTACAGAAATAAGCTATTTGCTTTGCAGGTTCCA
>FWPV01011609.1_pt1 | contig 13947 bp, 7 predicted proteins | sample 2228371 | NCBI WGS metagenome assembly FWPV01 (sample SAMEA103939776, study PRJEB20133) | metagenome
AAGTATATCAGGACCTGGTAAGATTGTCAATCCTGGAACAACCGATACTTTCACAGTTGAACATGGAGATGAACCTGAATTTACAATGGTTCCAGCAGCAGGTTATCAGGTCAATGACGTGCTGGTCAATGGTGTATCACAGGGTGCAATTACAACATACAAATTTCCAGCAGTAACAAGCAATCAGACATTATCAGCAACATTTAAGAAGCTGACCTACACCATAACAGTAACAGCAGGGGCAAATGGAAGTATATCAGGACCTGGTAAGGTTGTCCCTCCTGGAACAACCGATACTTTCACAGTTGAACATGGAGATGAACCTGTATTTACAATGCAACCGGCGGTAGGTTATCAGGTTGATGTTGTGACAGTAAATGGTGTATCACAGGGAGCTGTTACAACATATACATTCCCGCCAGTTACAAACAATCAGACATTATCAGCTACCTTCAAAAGATCATACATCATAACAGTGACAGCAGGAGCAAATGGAAGTATATCAGGACCTGGTAAGATTGTCCCTCCTGGAACGACAGATACATTCATAGTTGGACATGGTGATGAACCTTTGTTCACTATGCAACCGGCGATAGGTTATCAGGTTGATGATGTAAAAGTAAATAATGTATCGCAAGGTCCAATTACAACATACAAATTTCCAGCAGTAACAAGCAATCAGACATTATCAGCAACATTCAAGAAACTGACTTATATCATAACAGTGACAGCGGGAGCGAATGGAAGTATATCAGGACCTGGTAAGATTGTCCTTCCTGGAACAACTGATACATTCACAGTTGAACATGGAGATGAACCTGTATTTACAATGCAACCGGCGGTAGGTTATCAGGTTGATGATGTAAAAGTAAATAATGTATCACAGGGTGCAATTACAACATACAAATTTCCAGCAGTAACAAGCAATCAGACACTATCAGCAACATTTAAGAAGCTAACCTATATCATAACAGTGACAGCAGGAGCAAATGGAAGTATATCAGGACCTGGTAAGGTTGTCCCTCCTGGAACGACAGATACTTTCACAGTTGAACATGGTGATACACCAAAATTTGATATAGAAGCCGAAGATGGATATCATATCGATGATGTAATTGTTGATGGTTCATCGCTAGGAGCTATAAATACATACACATTTGCTCCAATTACATCAGAAGGTCATACACTATTAGCAATTTTCAAGAGAAACGCTAGTCTGATAAGAGCAAGGGCATTCCCAGCAGCAAACGGGACTATAAATCCATCTGGTGATGTTTTAGTAGAAACTGGTAGAGATCAGACGTTTAATATAATACCCAAAACGGGATATAGTATAAGCGATGTAAAGGTAGATGGAGTTTCTGTAGGTAAAGTAACAACATATAAGTTTGAAAATGTAACCGAAGATCATACCATCGATGTATATTTCTCCTGCATTATAGTTGCTAACGCAGGAGCAAATGGTAGTATAGAACCTTCAGGTTCTGTGGAAGTAGATTATGGTTCCAGCCAGACATTTACAATAACTCCGAACAGAGGATATCATGTTTTGGATGTGATCGTGGATGGCTTATCAGTTGGTCCTGTTACATCATATACATTTAATAATGTAACTAACGATCACTCAATATCTGTTGAATTTGAAATAAATACATATAACATATATGCATCTGCAGATTTAGGTGGAAGCATACAACCAGCAGGTATTGTAAAAGTGACTCATGGTTCAAATGTAAGCTTTATTATTAAACCTGATATAGGTTATGAAGTGTCTAATGTAATAGTAGATAAGGTTTCTAGAGGGGCTATAAGTAGTTATGTATTTGAAAATGTGGAATCTGAGCATACCATATCAGCTTTCTTTAGAAAAATTTATATTATAACAGCTTCAGCAGGACCTGGTGGTATGGTTTCCCCCGGAGGTTCGTCGATAGTTGGTGCTGGAGGTAGTAAAACATATACTATCACACCTGACCCAGGTTTTCAGATCGCAGACGTTAAGATAGACGGTGTATCAATGGGTGTGATGTCGTCATACACCTTCAGTAATGTAAATGCTAATCACACAATATATGCGAGCTTTGGTAAAGGATTACTAAGGATTGAATCACAGGCAGAAGAAGGCGGTTCAATATCTCCTGCAGGGATTATGACAGCTAACTATGGTGAAACAAGAGGTTACATAATAACACCCAATCCAGGGTATAGGGTCGCAGATGTTTTAGTAAATGGTGCATCCGTTGGAGCTGTGACCAATTACGTATTTACTAATATAACCACCAATTATACGATAGTGGCGAAATTTGCCTTAAAAACATATAATATTACGGTTACAGCAGATCCAAATGGTAATATAGAACCGTCGGGTACCGTAAAAGTTAATCATGGATCGGATCAGGTATTTTCTATTACACCAAATCCAGGCTACATGATTTCCAATGTATTTGTGGATGGTGTTCCGGTCGGTCCGGTATCCAGTTATATCTTTGAAAGTGTAAATTCCGATCATACTATCCGGGCTACCTTTGAGATGGAGATGTTCACAATAACCGCTATGTCTGATCCTCATGGAAAAATAAATCCTTCAGGACATGTAAATGTCAAGGGTGGAAATGATCAAAAATTTGAAATCTCATCTGATCTATGGTATGTCGTTGAAGATGTCCATGTGGATGGAAAATCAGTGGGTCCTGTGTTATCCTATACTTTTAACAGTGTTTCTTCCGATCATACTATTCATGTAAAAATACGTGATCATGAAGTCATGAAGGGAGATATAAATGAAAGCGGCACGGTTACATTAAATGATGCTGTTATTATATTATTAATGGTTGCTGGTATTATAACTCCAACAGAAAGCCAGATCAAAGCTGGTGACGTGAATAACGATGGCAAAATTGGCGCTGATGATGCGCTCATTATTTTCATGTCATTGCAACCGATAGCCGCTCCTCCAGAAAAGCATTTTGTTGTTAACAATAATACAATTAAACTGATGCTTGGAGAAGCTCATGGAACTGCTGGTGAGACTATTACAGTTCCAGTTAAAGCAGATAATATAGCAATGTTAGGAAGCGGTGATATATGTATCAATTATGACGATACGGTCTTAAAAGCTATTGAAGTTTCATCCATTTCTAATACGTTGGTAGCAGGAAATGTTTCAAAATCTGGAAAAGTTCATATAGCATTTGCCAGGTCTGGTAGTTCATCTGCTGATACAATAGCCAATATAAAGTTCAAAGTAATATCTGATAAAGCTTCTACTATAGCATTTGAGAATGCGAATCTATATCGTGTGGACACCAAACCAATAAACTCCATATTTACAAATGGTAGTTTCAAATCTTGGTCAATAGCTCCAGATAAAGGTGCATTACTACAGAACTTTCCGAACCCATTTAATCCTGAAACATGGATACCATTCCAGTTAAAATGCGAAAGTGATGTTGTAATCAGAATATATAGTATATCAGGTGAAATGATTCGTGAGTTAAATCTAGGACGCAAACCCGCTGGCTTATATACAACCAAAGATAGAGCTGCATACTGGGACGGAAAAGATAGGTTCGGTGTTCCTGTATCTAGTGGAATCTATTTCTATAGTATCAACGCAGGTGAACTATCTGCTACTAAGAAAATGATTGTCCTTAAGTAGTTAAATATTTAGTCTGTAGGTCATTTGACCTACAGACTTTTTGAATAGAACTATAATAGTTTAGAACTGACAGCTTAAAAAGCAATTGACATCAGTGAAAAAATGTCATAGAATATATATTGTTAATATCTAGAACTAAGGTGCCAGAAGTCTGGCTAAGAGGGAATGCGGTGAAAATCCGCAGCTGTTCCCGCAACTGTGATTGGCGAATATTTTCTGTCAAATAAGCCACTGGCTAATTCCTGCAATAGGAAATCCGCTGGGAAGGCTGATGGAAAAGCCATAAGTCAGGAAACCTGCCTGGTTCGTTACTTGTTTTAGGATCCTCGGGAGAAGGGTCAGCAGGTGAACAACAAATCTTGTTATTCCTTGTTCAATAATAACCTCTATTTTCTCTCCCGAAAAAAGCAAGTTAATGTTATTTTTTATTTATTTTGTTAACTTCTTTTAGCTAGATTAGATAACTTATATACAATTTGTGATAATGTTTGTAGTAGCTCAATTTATTGAGCGTAATATTATACCGTTTTAAAAAATTGTTTATACAATTCCCTAATCCCCTTTGAAAAAGGGAAAATCATTAAAGTCTCCCTTTTCTAAAGGGAGATTTAGAGGGATTTTATAATAATGATAATTATAATGAATAATTATTTTTTTAAATGGTATTATTGATCAAATGTCCATGAATTGTGCTGACAAGGCTATTGAATTCAGACTATATTAACGTTAAAAGTCTAATCTATTTTAAGCTAACAAGAAGTTATAAAGATATAAATAACATTTTACTGATAGCAAATAAATCAATAAATGCATGTTTGACTGTTTAAATAATATTATCTTGCTTTTAATTAAAATACTAGGATTGACATTATGATACATAGAACAATTAACTTTTAATGATGGAGATAATACAATGAATTCAGGGAGTAGAAAAGAAGCAAAGGGTCTTTTAATGTGCTATACTGGAAATGGAAAAGGCAAAACAACAGCTGCTCTAGGTTCTTTGATGAGAGCTTATGGACGCGGTTTAAAAGTTGTAATGCTTCAATTTATAAAGAAAACAGGGTCAGAATTTGGTGAACATATAACTGCAAAAAAGCTTGGTGTTGAGGTTATACCATTAGGAGATGGTTTTACATGGAAATCTACAGACACTATGAAAGATCAAAAATATGCCCGTGATTGCTGGGAAATCTGTAAAAACAAGATTCTTAGCGGTGATTATGATATGGTTATACTTGACGAAATAACGTATCCTTTAATGTATAATTGGCTGGATACAAATGAGGTGCTTGATGTAATTAAACACAGACCAGAATGGGTCCATGTTATAATAACAGGGCGTAATGCTAATGAGCAAATTATAGAAGCTGCTGATATGGTCACAGAAATGATGGAAATAAAACATCATTATAAGAAAAAAGTACCTCAACAATTTGGAGTTGAATATTAAGAGATGGTAAATAAAGAAATTTCAATGTTGACTAAACTAGGTTTGCTATTTTTTTTGTTATTGATATTTGGTGCTTTTCTTGAAAAAGTTAAGGGCGATGATGATAATTCAATAATACAGTTAGATGATATAATAATTAGTGCAACACGAAATCCTGCTAGCTTGAATAATGTAACAGCATCATCTTCTTTAATTACAGAAGATCAAATAAGAAAAAGTTCAGCAAATAACCTTAAAGGGCTTCTAGGTTCATCAAATCTTGTCCAGATACTGGACTATGGAACAGGTTCACTTTCATCTGTATCAATACGTGGTAGCACTTCATCACAGGTTCTGATACTGGTAGATGGCGAAAGACTTAATAGTCCATTAAGTGGAGGAGTTGATATTGATAATCTTCCTGTTAATAATATCAGGCGTGTAGAAATCATCCGCGGTGGTCAATCCGCAATGTATGGAGCTGATGCTGTTGGTGGTATTATAAATATTGTCACAAAACAACCTCACGAGTCTTTAATAAATCTATGGTCAGGAGCAGGTTCTTTTAGCACGTATTTCTATGGAATGGATGCTTCACAACAATTTAAATCAGTTTCTTGCCTGTTATCATTCTCGCATGATCAATCAAAGTCAGATTTCCCTTTTTTAGATAAAAGTGGAAAAACTTTAGTTAGAGAAAATGCTGACTACAAAAAAAGAAATGCCATGGGGAAAATATTATGGAATTTTTCAGATTCAACGAATTTTACAGTTTCTTTGAATCATTCATATTCGAACAATGGAAGCCCTGGCATGATGGGACTTTATACGCCTGAGGCAGAAAAACGTGAAAAATGGAACAATATAAAGATAGATGCTGAACATAACTTTAGCAATAACAATTCATTTAAGGTGCTGGTTAATAAGCGAGCTACGGTTCTTAGGTATATTGACCCACAATATCCATATCCAACGGATGATACCCATAAATCAAACACAACTTCTGCTGAGATTCAGACTTACCTTTTAAAGGAAACATCAATTCCTTTAACATGTGGTATTCAAATTAGAAATGAAGACGTAAATAGCACTACAGTAAAAGAACGTAACAGGATAGCCTTTGGAGGATATATTCAACAGGAGCTTCGCAAAGTTTTAGCTGATAATCCCTTAAATATGAAAGAAGTTTTGATATTTCCTGCTGTTCGCTGGGATCATTATTCAGATTTTGAGTCTGGTTTGAGTCCTAAAGTTGGTTTTTGGGCTTCTTTTGGTAAAAATTTTTCATTAAGGGCAAATGCTGGAAGATCATACCGCGCACCAACAATGAATGACCTATATTGGCCAGAAGATCCATATACTTCAGGCAATCCAGATCTTAAACCTGAAAGGTCTATTGATATGGATACTGGATTCAACTTTATTTTTGTAAAACCATCTTTAATACCAGATGTTTCAATGTTTAGAATCAGTACTACATATTTTTGGAGTCATCTTAAAGATGGTATAAGATGGACGCCAGGTCAAGGGGGAAAATGGGCTCCCATTAATATATCTGAAATAAACTCATCAGGAGTTGAGATAGAAACGAAGGTAAACCTAACATTAGCTAATATGGCTGACTTTTTGAGTTTAGGGTCTAATTACACTTTTGTTAGGGCTGAAGATAAGTTAAAAAGGCAATTAACAAACCAACCAAAACATGCATTTGGTTATAATTTCCAGATTGGAACAGAAAGGCTATGGGCTCAAGCTCAGGGTTTATATAATAGTAAAAGATTTTATACAGTTCAGAATACTAAATGGCTAGATCCATTTATGAAGCATGATATTAAGATAGGAACTGAAAGGAGGTTATACGGATTTGTAAAAGCCATTTTAATTTTTGAAATAAAAAATATATTTGATACAAGATATCAAATATTAGCAGATTATCCATTGCCAGGAAGGGAATGGAATGTTAAAATATCGTTCAATAAAAAAGGAGAATAAAAATGCGTTATCTAAAATCTAGTTTTATTTATTTGCTCTTAATTACATTACTGTTGAGCTTCTTCGGATGTGGTGATGATGAAAACGAAGGGGATTTAATACAATCTGGTTCAAAAACTGCCTATATATTAAACGGTTCAGCTCAGACAATATCAATATTTGATATTGAAACTTCCGAAATGAAAAACGATGTCATAGCGGTAGGTAAGTGGCCAGCAGATATAAAAATCTTCGGAGAAGAGGCTTATGTTACAAACACTGGTGATAATAACATACAGATAATAGATTTATCGAATATGTCTCAAGCAGGCACAATTGACACAGGTAATAATACAGGACCCGAAAAGATTGGTTTCGCTAGTGAGAGTAAGGCTTATGTCTCTTGCCTTAATAGTAATTCTGTAAAAGCAATCGATCTTCCCGCAAAAAAGGTGGTTAAGGATATACCTGTCGGTGTTGGTCCTATGGGATTGACGGTATTGAATAAAAAAGTTTACGTATGTAATACAGCTTATGATTTTGCAACAAATTCTTATGGAAAGGGAACTGTGTCTGTTATTGATTCCACTACGGAAAGTGTAATCAAAGATATTGAAGTTCCTACCAATCCTATTGAAGCGATCACTTATGGCAATAATGTATTAGTTCTTTGTAATGGGAATTATGCAGATATAACAGGCAAGCTATGTATTATAGATAGTGCATCCGATACCATAACAAAAACTATAGATTTACAGACAACTCCTTCCGGTATTGCTATTTCTTCTAAAGGCATAGCTTATATAACAACTTTTTCTGGAATAATTACTGTTGATATTGGGAAAGGAACTATGATCCATGGTCCTGGCGATCCATTAAAAGATTTTGCAGGGGGATCAGGGCTTGCCTTTTCAAGTGATGGAAAGTGCTATGTCTGTGTTCCTGACTGGGGAGGAACAGGTAATGATAAGCTTTTAATTATGGACACATCAGAAAAGCTTATCGGCACATATAAAGCTGGTGGAGGAGCTAGTATAATAGCTATCAAAGAATAAAATGAAAAGACCGAATGTTATATTCGTTTTTGCGGATCAATGGCGTATGCAAGCTACTGAATATGCAGGAGACCCGAATGTTAAGACTCCAAACCTCAATTCATTAGCAGAAAGAAGTGTTATATTCACAAATGCAATTGCTGGTTGCCCGGTATGTTCACCCTACCGGGCAAGTTTTTTAACAGGGCAATTCCCACTTACACACGGTGTTTTTGTAAATGATGTTTATTTACAGCATAATGCTGTTAGTATTGCTGATGCATTCAAAGAAGCTGGATATGATACAGCTTATATAGGTAAATGGCATGTTGATGGACATGGACGTTCAGCATATATACCTCCTGAGCGAAGACAAGGATTTGAATATTGGAAGGTACTTGAATGCACTCATAATTATAATAATTCACCATATTATTCAGGAAATTCAGATGAAAAATTGTATTGGGATGGATATGATGCTATAGCTCAGACACGTGATGCCCAAAAATACATAAAAGAACATGATGATAAAAAACCTTTCTTGTTAGTTTTATCATGGGGACCTCCTCATAATCCTTATGAGACTGCTCCTAAGGTTTATAGGTCGATGTATGATCCAGAAAAGATCAAACTTCGTCCTAATGTTCCCGAAGAAATGTATCAAAGAGCAAGAATTGATCTTGCTGGATACTATGCGCATTGCAGTGCGTTAGATGCTTGCATTGGTGATCTGATTACAACAATACGCGATAAGGGTATAGAAAATGAAACTATTTTTGTGTTCACTTCAGATCATGGCGACATGCTAGGTTCTCAAGGAGAACAGAGGAAACAACGCCCATGGGACGAATCCATACGTGTGCCATTCCTATTAAGTTATCCAGCTATGTTTGGCTTTAAATCAATAGAACTGGATGCAGTTATAGATGCTCCTGATATTTTTCCTACCTTATTAGGACTGTGCGAACTTCCTATACCAGATACCGTTGAAGGCATTGATTTTTCAAGATACATATTGGGTGATAATGATCCATCGGATGGCTCAGCAATAATCGAATGCATTCATCCATTCGGTGAATGGGCAAGACATATCAACGGCAGAGAATATCGCGGTCTTAGAACTAAAAGATATACCTATGTAAAAACTCTCGAAGGACCATGGTTATTATATGATAATGTTAATGATCCTTATCAATTGAATAATATTGTCAATGATGATAGATATTTCCAGCTAAAGAATGAACTTGATGCATGGCTCACACGAAAATTACGGTCTATGGGTGATGATTTTTTGCCAGGCATTATGTATATTCAAAAGTGGGGTTACAATCTTGATGAAACCGGCACAGTTCCTTTTACTCAATAATAGCATCGAACCTGCCTCTAATACCATATGATTATTAATTATTTATAAAATCCCTCAAAATCTCCCTTTAGAAAAGCTTATCATTTTAAAAGGCTATATTAAGGTGGGCATTGCTGCTTACTACTTACCATCAAAAAATGAAGCTGTTTTCACACTGAAAATTAATTCATTCTTTATGATACTTTAACATTTATATCCTACACTAAAAGTGTCTCAAATAAGATATTCGTATTTTCAAAAAGCCTTATTTAACTGTTATTAGGAGGACAAAATGTTAAAGTCAAAGATATCATTATCACTGTGGTTAGTGCTGATTACTATACCATTTGCAAACTCAGCTGATATAGCGATTATTGATTTTGCTGATCAATGGACAACAGTTGCCGCATTAGGACCTTCGTTGGAGAAATATGGCTATAAATATGATGATATTACAAAAGAAGTTGAAAAAGGTAATCTAAAATTAGATGGTTATAGGTTGCTTTTTATGTCATCAATGTATACCAATAATACAGCACTTCATCAATCAGTTGACAAAAATGAAAAAGTAATTCACGCCTTCGTTGAACGAGGTGGAGTTGTTATTGAACCAACACAAGCGGATCAAAACGAAGCAAATGTGGATTGGTTACCAGATGATCTAATATGTATTCGGAGCGATCCCGATCCAGCAGTATTTGAAATCAAAAAACCAGATCATTCAGTTTTCAATAATCCTAATAAATTTGAGGAAAAGGATTTCATTGGCTGGTCATATAAAGGTTGGCCAACAGGATGGGAAGTTATTGCTTCTCAAAGTGGATTTGATGTTTTAATGGTAGAAAAAGGAACAAACAAGCCTATAATTATGGAAGCAAAATCAGGCAAGGGATATTATGTCATGATGTGTCTTGCACCTGATAAATACCATATTATGGGCAATGATGAAAAGACAAAAGAAGGAGCTGGAAAGCTTTTTGATAACATCATGAAGACCTGGTATGATGCTTTTGAATCTGTTCAATCACAAAACAAAATAGCTATAAAATGGGGTGAAATAAAAGCAAAATAGTGTCTTTAAAACAAAAAATTATAAAGGAGTATGTAAAATGAAGGTTAGATTTTTGTTAATTAGTTTTTCTGTTTTATTTGTTATTAGTGTATTAGTCACGTCAAGCTTTGCAAGGATAGATCTAGAGACTTGTGTCGGAATGTGGATTTTTGATGAAGGCAAAGGCAATACAGTCAAAGATTTGTCTGGAAATAAATATGACGGAACGCTTTTAAATAGCCCGAAATGGATTGATGGGAAATTCGGTAAAGCTTTAAATTTTGGCGGAGTAGATGATTGTGTATCTATACCAAATGGCTCTGCTTTGTTAGAGCAACAATTTACACAAATGACAATGATGGCTTACGTTTATCCAACAGCTTTTGGAGGTGGAACTTATGGACACACAATAATATCTCGCACCGATGGAGATGGTTGGGCTCTACGTATTAATAATGGATTTTTACTTGCTGATTTGCGCCTAACTGGTGGAAATGTTATCGCTTCGATTCCGCCTACTAAAATTTCAGGTGACACATGGAGTCATATAGCAGTAACCTATGATAATACCAAAGGTATAATATTGGGCTATATTAATGGAAACCTTATAGGAGAATTAAAGGGGAGTGGAAATATAAAAAATTCTGCTAATTCTGCTACCTGTACCTTTATAGGGACAGATCCTGCTATATGCAAACCACAAGGTCCGGAATTTGATTTTGCGGGTAGTATCGATGAAGTTGCTATTTTTAGCATTGCATTGACTGAAGATGATATTAAAAGTATAGCAAACAAAGGACTTGGCGTAATAATGGGGATAGCGGATGTTGATGTTTCTGGCAAACTCACAACTACATGGGCTGATATTAAATCCCGATAATATTTGAAATGATCAGAAAGGGGAAAGAAATGAAAAAAAACATAATCTTAATATCAACATTAATACTTATCTGCTCAAATTTTGCTTTTTCAGCAGAAAAACCAAAGCTATATACTGGCGAAAATGTACTTGTATGCGCAAATTACAACGATGGTCCAAACAGCAGTGATCTGAGTTTGATAGTGCAATTGGAAACGGAAGGGACTTCCTTTGTCAATGAAGGTAGTAATGTTAAGTATATAATTCCAGATAGTGATATAAAAGGATTCACTGAACTTAAATTTGACGATTCAAAATGGAAAGATGGTATTTCAGGCGTTGGATATGGCGATACGGATGATAACACTATCGTTCCAAACGGAACAGTCGTTGTTTATACTCGTTACAAGTTTGCAGTAAAAAATGCTAATGAAATCAAAAGCCTGATTTTTCGTGCAGATTACGATGATCAGTATATTGCATGGCTAAATGGGGTTGAGATCTCAAGAAGTAATGGAATAAATTCTGATGACCCAATACCTCCATGGAATATAGGCTTGATAAGAGGAGGAAGTATAGCTAATCATGGAGCTACTGAATTAATAGCAGGAAAACCAAATCCTAATCGCAAATATCAGGTAGAAGTAATAGTTGACTTTGTGCCTTCTGCCTCTATCAAAGCACTAGGAAATTTAACAACCTCATGGGGAAAAATCAAACATAATTAAATTAATACAATGTTTATCTAAGGAGGAGAAACAATGTATAACTTCAAAAAACTATTACAAAAAATCGCTTTTAATGCTTTATTAGTTAGTTTTTTTGTCGTTTTTATTTCAATTAATGCCTTTGCAGAAGGTGTAAAAAATATAATCGTTATGATAAGCGATGGTTGTGGATATAATCAGATCGATGCTACAAGCATATACCAATATGGAAAAACAGGAACACAAGTTTATGAACGTTTCCCTGTTAAATATGCTATGGCAACATTTTCTGCAGGTGATTTAGATAGTTCTGGAAATTGGAAATATAGAGGAAGCTATGATCCTTCACAAGCTTGGACCTGGTTTGAATATGTGAAAAGCGGGGCTACAGATTCAGCATCCGCTGGAACTGCTATGTCAACAGGTATTAAGACCTATGATGCAGGAATTGGCGTTGATTTCAATAAAAATCCATTAAAACATTATATGCAATTAGCTAAAGAACTTGGTAAAGCAACTGGTGTAGTTACAAGCGTTCAATTCAGCCATGCAACGCCTGCAAGCCATGTTGCTCATAATGTATCACGAAACAACTATGCGGAAATTGCCAAAGAGATGATACTCGATAGTAAAACAGATTTGATTATGGGATGTGGACATCCTTTGTTTGATGATAATGCTCAACCAACGACCAAAATTGATTACAAATATGTCGGTGGACAGGTTGTATGGGAAGGTTTGTTGGCAGGTCTAACAGATTTTGATCTTAATGGTGATGGAATTGTTGATAATTCAGTTGAAGATATTGATGGTGATGGGAAGCCTGATAAATGGACATTAATTCAAGATGTTGCAGAATTTCAGGCTTTAATGAATGGTCCCACGTCAAAGCGAGTTATTGGTGTTCCGCAGGTTTATCAAACATTACAATATAATCGTGGAACTTCCCTTGGTCAAGGATATTCAGCCAAAGATGAAAAATTACCTTACGAAACACCACTAAATCAGAATGTTCCAACACTTGTTGAGATGACAAAAGGTGCATTAAATGTATTAGATAATGATCCTGATGGTTTTGTGCTTATGATTGAAGGTGGTGCAGTTGATTGGGCATGTCATGGTAATTCATCAGCACGTCTAATTGAAGAAGAAATTGATTTCAATAAATCTGTTGAGGCAGTCATTGATTGGGTAAATCAGAACAGCAACTGGAATGAGACACTTTTAATTGTAACTGGTGACCATGAAACAGGTTATCTAACTGGTCCTGGTTCTGGTCCCGATCCTGATGATAAAAATGATGCAATAAAACCCGTTTGGAATCCGTTGGTAAATAATGGTGCTGGTAATCTTCCCGGTATGGAATGGCACAGCGGAAATCATACAAATAGCTTAATTCCATTTTTTGCAAAGGGTGCTGGAGCTAGTTTATTTAATACAAAGGTCGAAGGGATTGATCCTGTTAGAGGTCCATATATTGACAATACATCGATTGCTAAGGTCATATTTGAATTGCTTTCTATGAAAAGTGAGGAATATGGAAATGTATTCTTCATGGAACTTAATAAAGGTTTGAATATGGTTTCAATGCCGTTAAAACCACAGAATGATATGACAGCAGAAGACTTTGCCAAAATGCTTGGTGCTACGATTGTCATAAAACATGATTTAGAATCCAAAAAATTCATTGGCTATATACTCGGTTCTATGTATAACAATTTTATGATAGAAGGTGGAAAAGGTTATATAGTTAATGTTGAGGAATCAAAGATAGTGCCATTTGTTGGTTCTGCATGGACAAATACACCACCATATCAAATGGCTCCGAGTAAAGGTATAGAATCAGCATGGGCTTTTGTTATCGCCGGAAGTTTTGATTCACCAAATAAA
>FWPV01011610.1_pt1 | contig 13947 bp, 11 predicted proteins | sample 2228371 | NCBI WGS metagenome assembly FWPV01 (sample SAMEA103939776, study PRJEB20133) | metagenome
CATTGAATGGGCTTGGGAACTGCTTACCTCGGTATATCAACTGCCTAAAGATCGTCTTTATGTAACTGTTTTTGAAGGCGATGCGAGCGAAAACTTGGCCTTCGACGAAGACGCTAAAAACGAATGGAAGAAATGGATTGCGGAAGACCGCATCCTGAACGGTAATAAAAAAGACAATTTCTGGGAGATGGGAGAGACCGGGCCTTGCGGACCTTGTTCTGAAATCCACATCGACTTACGCAGCGATACTGAACGCAATCAAGTAGACGGCGCCAGCTTAGTGAACAACGACCATCCACAGGTGATTGAAATCTGGAACCTCGTGTTTATGGAATTCAACCGCAAAGCGGATGGCAGTTTGGAATCACTTCCGGCCAAACACGTGGATACAGGAATGGGCTTTGAGCGCCTCTGCCGCGCCATTGAAGCGAAAAGCTCCAATTACGATACTGATGTATTTCAACCGCTTATTCAGTTTGTGGTGAAAGAAACCGGAAAGGCCTACGGACAAGAGGAAAAGACCGATATCGCCTTGCGCGTATTGGCTGATCACGTGCGGACCATTTCCTTTGCTATCCTCGACGGACAGCTGCCTTCCAATAACGGAGCAGGCTACGTGATTCGACGAATCTTACGTCGCGCTGTGCGCTATTACTTCAGTTTCTTGGATAGAAAAGAGCCTTTGTTGCACTTGATGATTCCAACTTTGGCTGAAGGCTTTGTGCAGATCTTCCCTGAGCTGAAGGCCAAACAAGACTTTGTACGCCAGGTAGTGAAAGAAGAGGAGACGGCTTTCTTAAGGACTTTAGGATTGGGCCTTGATGCCTTAGATAAACATTTCGCTTCCGGCACGAAAGCCGTGAGCGGTGAACTGGCCTTTAGCCTTTACGATACCCATGGTTTTCCTATCGATTTAACACAGCTTATCTCGCAAGAGAACAATGCTGCAGTTGATACAGCAGGCTTCCAGGCTTTGCTGCAAGAACAAAAAGACCGTTCCAGAAAGGCTACGGCTATGGAAACCGGCGACTGGACCGAGCTCTTCAAAGCCGAGGCTACTCAATTTATTGGCTACGACGACTTGGAAGCCGAGGTACGCATTGCCCGAATGCGGAAAGTGAAACAAAAGAACAAGGAGCAGTTCCAATTGGTATTTGACCGAACACCGTTTTATGCGGAGAGTGGCGGACAGGTAGGTGATACGGGTGTGATTGAGTCGGCCAATGAGCGAATCAAAATCATCGATACCCAAAAAGAGAATAACCTGATTGTGCATATCGCGGAACGTTTTCCGGAGAATCCGGAGGCCACCTTCACCGCTCGTGTAGACCAAAGCAAACGCAAAGAAACAGCCGCGAACCACAGTGCTACCCACTTGCTGCACGCTGCCTTACGTGAAGTATTGGGCGAACACGTGGAGCAGAAAGGCTCTTTGGTCAATGAACACTACCTGCGTTTCGACTTCTCCCATTTCAAAGGCATGGAAGCCGATGAAATCAAAAGGGTAGAACGCCGCGTGAACGAGAAGATTCGCGAGAACATCGCTTTGGATGAACGCCGCAATGTACCGATTGAAGAAGCCAAACAAATGGGAGCCATGGCCCTCTTTGGTGAGAAATACGGCGATGAAGTGCGTGTGATCACTTTTGATCCCAACTACTCCCGCGAACTCTGCGGAGGAACGCATGTTCCGGCAACGGGCGTTATCGGTTTATTTAAGATTACCTCAGAGAGCTCTGTAGCGGCCGGTGTGCGACGTATAGAAGCCATCACTGCTACCGCAGCAGAGAACCTGATGGAAGAATACGAAGGCACCATCCAATCGCTTAGAGACCTATTAAAAGCGAAAGACCTGCAGAAGAGCGTGGAGAAGCTGATGGAGGAGAAAGCCGAGCTGGAGAAGAAGTTACAATCGTTTGAAGCCGAAAAAACGGCCGGCATCAAGGCATCGCTTAAAAACCAAGTGGTGCAGAAAGAAGGCTATAGCTTGCTCTTAGGCAAGGTAGAAGTACCGAACGCTGAGCAATTGAAGAACCTGAGTTTCCAGCTAAAGAATGAGATACCGAATCTGGTAGCCGTATTTGGTGCGGTGCTCAACGATAAGCCAATGTTATCCGTGATTCTGGATGAGTCGCTCGTGCAATCCAAAGGCTTCCATGCCGGTAATATTGTCAAGGAACTCGCTAAAGAAATCAAAGGCGGGGGCGGCGGACAGCCATTCTACGCAACAGCGGGCGGTAACGATGCATCGGGCTTAGACCGAGCATTAGACAAAGCCAAAACCTTGTTTGCATGATTTTATACAACCCCAAGGATTGGTTTTCGCTGATCTTTCGCTTTCACAAGAGCGATACCTTTCGGCGCATGGCTTGGGTGATGGCGGTGGTGGGCCTTTATACGGCCTTGCTTGCATTTCTAGAATTGGAATATTTAGGCTTGTTCAAAACAGGCTTGGGCTTGCTCTATCAACTTCTGGGTTTCGTGATTTCGCTTTTGCTCGTTTTCAGAACAAACACAGCTTATGATCGCTGGTGGGAGGGGAGAAAGCAATGGGGAGCCTTGGTCAATGCCACCCGCAATCTAGCCTTGAAAAGCCTGTCTTCGCTAAAGGAAAGCGATGAAAGAGCTGAGTTTATTCGCCTTATACAAGCCTATCCGGATGTGTTGCGGTTTCACTTGCGCAACACCAAGCACCCCAACTGGCCAGCGGCAAATCACCAACCCAATGCCGTGGCAGCCAAGTTGAATGCCTTACTGCAGCACTTTTATTCCAGTCAACAAATCAGCGGAGAGCAACTCATCCTGTTCGATCGTGAGCTGGCGGAGTTTACCGATATCACGGGTGCTTGCGAACGGATTAAGAATTCGCCTATTCCATTTTCGTATAATATCTTTATCAAGAAATTCATCTTTGTGTATGTGATGACCATGCCTTTGGCTTTTATCCCCGATTACGGCTATGCCACTATTCCCGTGGTGGTATTTGTGCTGTACGTGCTGGGAAGCTTAGAGCTCATTGCCGAAGAGATTGAAGACCCTTTTGGCGAAGACTCCAACGATTTGCCGCTCGATTCGCTTTGCGAGACCATTGGAAAAAACATCGACGAACTGCAGTCATTCTAAGCACCTTATTTTCTCGGTTTTTTTATGTGTTTCAATGAGCTCGCCGAATTAAAATTTGTATAGCTAAAAAATTAGTTTAAGTTTGTTATTAACTAAGGGATTAGCTATGAAAGAACTGACCCGTTTAGAGGAACAGCTGATGCAATTGGTCTGGCAGATGGAGGAGGCTTTTGTGCGGGATATTATCGATGCCATGCCAGAACCGAAACCGGCCAATAGCACGGTAAGCACCATGTTGCGCATCTTGGTAAGCAAAGGATTTTTAGAAACGGAAACCCGCGGTAAATCGCATTTATACCGTCCGCTCATTCAGAAAGACGACTACATGCGTTTTGCGGCGAAAGGACTGCTGAAATCATATTTCAATGGCTCTGTGGCGGGTTTGGTTTCCTTCTTCGCTAAACAAGAAAACCTAAACGAATCGGAGCTGGAAGAGATCGCCCAAATCATTCAAAACAAAGGAAAATAGGCCTATGGAAACCTTTGAATTTATCTTGCTTCAAGCGATAGGCTTCGCTGTGTTTAGCCGATTTTACCGCAAGTCGGGAGCCTATACGCTCAACCGCGTCCTTTTGTTTTGTCTGATTTTGCTACCTCTGTGGCCTTACCTGGAATGGAACTGGCAAGCACCCGAAGCCTTGTCGACTTGGACCTTAGACGAAATTGCGACGGCTGCCGCCCTGGTGGAAGAAAAAAGCCTCCACTGGAACGGGTTGGCGCTGCTCTATGTACTGCCGCTCTTGGTTCTGCTCGCTGTACGTTTGAGGCAGTTGCTCCTTCTCCGAAGACAAATAAGGCAAGGCGAAAGCATCCGAGTGCAGGGAGTGCGAATTGTTCATTCCCCTGCATTCAACGAGCCCTTTACCTTGGGCAGAACGGTTTGTTTACCTATGCATTTAGCTGAAAATGAAGCCGGCATTCTAACACATGAATTGGTGCATGTAAGGCAATGGCATTTTGTGGATTTGTGGCTGACGGAATTGCTGTGTTGCGTGTTTTGGTTTAACCCCATTATGTGGCTGATTCGCAAACAAATCCACCTCAACTTAGAATTTCTGAGCGATGCCGCTTGCGCCAAGCAGTTCGATGTAGACGCTTACGCGCAGACGCTTTACAGCTACGTTCAGAAAAAACATACCGCCCTTTGGGTAAACTCCTATTCCAGTTTTCATCAACTTAAAATGAGAATGACTATGTTATACAGCACAAACAAAATGAAAAAGAAAGCTTACCTGGTTTGGATACCTGTTTTTGCTTTCCTACTTGGCCTGGGTTCATGCCAGCAAAAAGAGGCTATTCACCAAACGGAAGTACAAGAAACCGACAAAGCCGTGGTTCAGCCTAGCTATCCCGGTGGGATGGAAGCCTTGATTCAATACATTTCCAGTCAGGTGAAATACCCTGAGTCCCTAAAGGAAAAGAAGCAGGAAGGTAAAGTGTTCGTAGCCTTCATTGTGGATGCAGAAGGACGGGTGAAAGACGCCAAAGTGAAAAATGCCAATCAGGTGGATGCCGAGTTTCAGGCCGAAGCACTGCGTGTTGTAAACGCCATGCCTCGTTGGATAGCTGGCCAAAACAGCGATGGAAAAAACGTGGCCGCAGAAATGATTCTGCCCATCTCCTTTAAGCTCTAAAGCGATTTTATACCAACCCTGTATGCCAGAGACTAACTGGCAGCTGCCATAAATTCGAATCCAACGACGTAACCCAGCATTTGAATCTTGGATTTTGGTTCTTGGATTTTGGTTCTTGGATTTTGGTTCTTGGATTTTGGTTCTTGGATTTTGGTTCTTGGATTTTGGTTCTTGGATTTTTTCCCAATCACATTCAGGATAGAAAGTTTTATACGCACTAACTGGTATTCCGGCACCCCTTTTTTATAGACACCGTTGCGAATCCAGCACTTTGGAAACAAGGGCAGGACTTCGCATTCGGTGTTTTTTTATGCCGTTCTTTCAGCTTGCCAGACTCCCGAGAGGCTAGCAGCCATTCGGGTTCACCCGTCTGCTAGCCTGAGCTGAAAGGAGAGACCTTGTTAACCAACGTAGTTTCTAGTTAAATAGAATGAATCTAATTTATTCATGTGGATACATCGATTAAAAAAATATAAATATCTTGCCACTGGTTTAGGTAAGTCACATACTAGTAAGTAGTGACCAATTATTTTTAGGTTACACAATAAGGTTTAAAAACCCTTCGTTAACGGAGGGAGCAGATCGATCCAATCGGTCCGAACCAAACGGCGTACAACAATGAAGGAACTTACACGGGCAGAAGCGCAAGTAATGCGCGCACTCTGGAAGTTGAATGGCGCATTTGTTAAGGATTTGCAATCCCATATTAAAGGGAACAAATTAGCGTACAACACCATCTCAACCCAAATCAGGACATTGGTCGTAAAAGGCTATGTCAAGTTTGAAAAACAAGGTAAATCGCACAAGTATCTCCCTGCGGTGAGCAAAGAAGAATACCTCAAATACTTTGTTAACAACATGATTCACAACTACTTTGATGATTCAGCCTACAAGCTTTTGGAATTTATCATCAAGGGTAAAAAAACTGACTTGAACGAATTGGATGATATGATCAAACTTCTACGCTGGAAGAAAAAGAATTAGTAGACTTGCGGCATGGCCGAGCCGCTTAAAAATATGTACAGCAAGTCCTTTGTAGAAGGTCTTGCCCAGGATGTGAGCCGAGTTTCAGGCATTGAGCCGAGCGCCTTTACCCAAGCCGTTTTAAACGATTCTTGGGATTCCCTTGAACTAAAAGAACGCGGAAAGCATATTGCAGCTTGTTTCTTTCGTTTTTTACCCGGCAGCTATGCTGAAAAACTGCAGGCTTTGTCGGAAATAGGCAAGGGGTATTCTGGCTTTACGGCCATTGTGTTTGCCGACTTTGTGGAATGCTATGGGCAAGACGACTTAGCCACATCGATACCTTACTTGGAGAAATTCACCTGCCTTTGCACCAGTGAGTTTGCTGTGAGACCTTTTTTAAATCGCTATTACCCGGAGATGAAATTGGCTTTTGAGCGATGGGCTCAGAGCGATAACCACCATGTGCGTCGTTTAGCCAGTGAAGGTATTCGAACCCGACTTCCTTGGGGAATGAAGGTAGCTGCCTTGTTTCAAGATACAGAGTGGATTCTTCAGCAACTCCAAGGGCTGCTCTTGGATGAATCAGAATATGTTAGACGCTCTGTGGCCAATAACTTAAACGATCTAAGTAAAGATCAGCCCGACCGGGTTTTGGCTTTTGCAGAAGCACAAGACCTTGGTAATTCAAACACGCAAAAGCTTATCAAGCATGCGTTGCGCGGTTTGTTGAAACAAGGTAATCCCAGGGCACTTGCCTTGTTTGGTTTTCAGAATAACCTGAGCATTGCATGTTTATCCTTAAAAGCCAATTTGCCTTCTTTAGCGATAGGAGAACGCTTGCCGTGGGAGTTTGAACTTGAGGTTCAAGGTTCGGGGGCGCTTCGTTTGGAGTATAAGGTGTATTACCGGAAAAAGAATGGAAGCACCTCAGCCAAGGTATTTCAGTTGAGCGAAAGTCAAATTGAGGGACCTAAGCGCATCGCTCAAAAGAAGGAACAGGCTTTTCACAATCTAACCACCCGTGTTCACTATCCCGGCACCCATAGCCTCGAATTGATAGCCAACGGAAGAATTTTGGGCGAGTTTAGCTTTGAGCTAACTCAGTAACGCGATTCGATGGTCACCTTCCGTTCGCGGTAGGCCATAAGTCCGATCATCATCAGCAGAGAGGTAGCCAAAATGGTGAAGAAGAGGATGCCTTCATCAAAGTTTGGAATCTTGTATTTCTCCGGAATACTGTAAAACAAGGTGATGGTAATTAATCCGCGCGGGGCAATGAGCACTTCAGGGAATAGCCTGGAGCGCAAGAAAATGCTCAGGTTGATGAGTCTTACCAGTAAGAAAATCAGCACGATGATGATACCCGCAATCAGGATACTTTCATCGTTCAACAACTGCAGGTTCATAGAGAAGCCAAATACCATAAAGAAAAGGGTTCGCACCACAAAGGAGAACTCCAAGGTAATGACTTTGAACTCGTGTAAAACGCCGGCAGTATTTTCATAGTTGAATTTGAGCCACTGTCCGAATTTGTTTTCAAACACCAACTTCGAATTGTTTAAGACCAGTCCGAAGAAGAAGATGAGTAAAAGCGAAGAGATGTGCATTAGCTTACCAATGGAGTAGAACATGGTAATCATCGCTAAAAGGAAAAGGAACTTCACCTTTAACTTGATGCGGTCCATAAAAATAAACAGCACCACGGCTCCAATCACCGAGACCACTACGGTCAGCACAACTTCAATCACCGGACTATACCATTCGTAGTTCTCACCGCCGCTGCTAAAGGCCACCAGGTTGAAAATCATGATGCCGATGATATCCGAGAATACCGATTCGTAAATCATGAATTCCTTTTTGTCTAAAGGCAAGGTTTCCACACTCGGAATCACAATAGCCGAGCTTATCACAGAAAGCGATAAGGCATATAAAAACGCATTTTTAAACGGACTATCGGTGAAGTACTGAATCAAATAGGTGATGCTGAAGGCCGATAGGAGTAAGAGCACCAAGGAGACCACCAAGGCTTGGATGATCATCTTTTGCTTCTTCTTTTCCAGGTGGAGATCGAAGGTGCCCTCCAGCACAATGAGAATCAAACCGACCGTACCCATGATCTGAAGGAGGCTCATAGGCACATCCCAGTTTACATTGAAATAGCTAAACACATATTTCAAGGAAATACCGGTGCCGATTAACAAGAGCACAGCGGGAATTTTCAGCTTCCCCGATACCAGGTTGAACACGTAGGAGAGGATGATGAGTCCGCAAACAATAATGATACTAAGGTGATCGGATTGCATGGGTAATTGATTTCCCCCAAAAATATTCAAAAGCCTGAATCTACCTCAGCACAATCGTGCTTTTTTGTAAAAATGACGGTTAATGAAAAGAATTGAGTCCCGATTTTCATCGGGAGAGCCATTATCTTCGCGGCATGTTAGGATTAAAGCTGGCTACCGACCCTCGCTGGGCCAATATTGCCGAGAAATCGCTTGAAGAGATTTTGACCGATCACGCGTTTTGTGAGCAGAAGGCGGCAACCAGTGGCATATCGCTTATTGTGCACCATTCCGACAAACAAGACATTGTAGACGAGGTTACACCTTTGGTAGCCGAAGAATGGGGCCATTTCAGAAAGGTATTGAAAGAGTTGAAAAAACGTGGTTTGGTCTTAGGCCGTCAGCGCAAAGACGAGTACGTAAACGAATTGCTCAAACTCAAAAAGAAGGGGAGTAACAAGGAAGACAACCTGCTGGAAGACCTGCTCATCTTCGCTATGATTGAAGCCCGAAGCTGCGAGCGATTCAGGCTATTGAGCTTGCATGTGGAAGACCCGGATCTGAGGGCCTTTTACCATGAGTTTATGGTGTCTGAGGCAGGGCATTATCGTTTGTTCCTCGACCTCGCTAAGAAATACCACCCGGCCGACAAGGTAAAAGCCCGCTGGGAAGAAATCCTCACCGGCGAAGCGGAGATTATGCGCAACATGGAACTGCGCGGCGACCGTGTTCATTAATCAAGGGAAATCATCGCTTACCCTAGCTAAATCGATGGGAAAGCGGGTGGTGCCCCACATTACTCTTCGTCCGTTGTCTTCGCTCAAGTGACTGAATCCGGTTATCTCTTCGTAGCGCTTTTGGTAGAGGGGTGTGCCGTCTCGTTTCACTTCCAGGTAAAGTCCGCTTTGTACCATCATATCACCGTAGCTCACCATACCTAAGTTGCCATTGGATAAAAAGAGCATGCGGTCTATGCCTTCGTGATCGCCGTGTTCATAAGCCTTTTCCCAAACAAGCTGAAGTTGAGGAGTCACTTTTAAAAGATAAGCATCGTGGTTATTGTTGTTGAAGCTGGTACTGTGTCCGCCGAGCCAAAAATGTCCATTTTCATAAAGCATACAAGCCGGCTGATCGTATCCGGCCCCGCCGAAAACCTTGGATTGAACCGTGTCTAGGTTCTCATCTAATTGGATTAGCCAAAAGTCGCGATCACCTTTATTCAAACCATACGAATAGGCAAGGAGCATCAGTTTATCTCCATCGCTAGCTAGGGCTATTCCCCCATCGCTTTCCAATGTGCCAAATCGACTTTGTTTCACAAACTGCCCATCGGCATCTAGCTTTAACAGTTCAATTTGGTTGTTCTGCTGAGGATCAAGCGATTGTCCGCAGGCGTAAATATTTCCTTTATGTTCTATCACGTCGTAGTAAAATCCGACAACCGGAATGCTCCTGTCTGTAACCACGGAAAAGGCCGATGTATCATTCACCCATAAGGCAGGTTTGTCTTGCTTAGCTCCAACGGTAACCAAGCGACCTTTCGTGCTGAGCATGGAGCTGATAAAGCGACAATCGGGCGTTTGTTCTGTAGCATCATGCTGTGCTAGTACTTTTCCATCTTGGGCAAATCGAATCAATGCATATCGAAAGATGCCTCCGTCTTGCACCGCTACCGGCATTAAGGTGTGATTGCCTACTTCCACGCCATCGCCTATGCGCGCGGCACCGCCAAGCGTATACAATTTCAAGTAAATATCCAGAGGTTCCGGGGGAGTATCGGGCTTACAGGATTGCAGCAAAGGCAAGCAGATGAAGAAGCAGAGGATCAGTCGATTCATGTTCATCTAACGAAATTAGCTTTTCTTTTGTATGCAGTAAGTTGACCCCTCAACAAAAATCCCCAATTTGTCCATAGTCCATAGACCATAGTCCATAGCCGGGGCGTTGACGCTCTGCTAAATGTTCTCCGAACTTTACATGGTTTGGAGAGGTAGAGAGCTTTGCTTCGCTAGTTGAATTTATCTTAATAGTTAAGCTCTTCGTTCCGCGCTCCGCGCTCTTCGCTCCGCGCTCTTGGCTCTTGGTTCTTGGAAATTGGAACTTTGGTAGTCAAGCCAAGAATCATATCCCCCATATTTTTTAGCTTTGGGCCATGCAAGAGCAAAGCACAGCCGTAATTAGCCGAATGAAGGAGGCCATCCGCACTATTCCGGATTTCCCCAAGCCGGGCATTCAGTTCAAAGACATCACGCCTATCTTCTTAGATCCACAGCTCTGCACCGACATCATTGAAGCCTTAAACGAGGAGTTTCACCTGCAGGACATTGACGCTATCGTGGGCATTGAGAGCAGAGGCTTTTTGTTTGGTTTAGCGATGGCCACCCGCATGCGCAAGCCCTTTGTGTTGATTCGCAAGGCAGGTAAACTGCCGGCCGCTACGGTGAGCTATAAATACCAATTGGAATACGGGGAAGCGGTAATTGAAGTGCACGAAGACGCCATTCAGCCGGGTTGGAGGGTATTGGTGCACGACGACCTCTTGGCTACCGGAGGAACCGCAGTTGCGGCAGGCAAACTGGTGGAGAAACTGGGAGCTGAAGTCGCTGCCTATTCTTTTTTAGTCGACCTCAGTTTCTTGGATGGGAAAAGCCAATTGCACAAGGAATTCCCGAATGCCGAAGTACACGGCCTGAGCTCTTATTGAGGAATATGTTTGAGCAGCCACTGAATCAATATGGGCTCATCGACGATGGTCCACGAATGGCATTTTCTATCGCCATTGGCATCAAATCCTTTTCCGCTGGTGCTGACCACTGTTAAATCAGGATGCCCTTGATTTTTCAGTTTTTCCGCCATGGCGTCAATATCGTATGAGTTGATGTCGAAGTATTGTGCACCCCTTTCCTGCATCAACCAATCCATGTCCGGTTCATGGAAGAAGATCAAAGGCGTTTGGAGCAGCCCTTGAGCATTTCCGCCTAGACTGTCAGTATGCGAGAATACCGAGGCATGCCGATAAGATTCCGGATACACGGAAGGACTGCCGCCAAAGAGCTGATTGAAATAGGGGAGCATGTACTGCGCTTCTTCCAACATGCCTTTTTTGAAATGTCCGTGGTGTTCAGCACAGGATTGGTAAAAGCGTGCTAAGTCGAGCGGGGGATCTACAGCAAATACCCCGGCTAGGCGGATATCCGTTTTTCCTTGAGCTACAAATTGAGCATAGCGCAAGGCTCGGGTGCCGCTGGCCGACATCCCCCCGATAAAAATGGCCCCTTTAGGGATGGCATGTGCTTGAACCACCTCGCGAATGAGGGAGTCGAGCTGGTACATGGATGAATCATTGACAAAAAGTTCCGGTGTATGCTGTGACGTGGCGGTGTAGAGTGTCAGGAATCCCGCTTGGCTACTCAGTTCCAGAAATTGATACCGCGAGGGCTGCGTCATATCCGGTAGTCGGCTGTAGTCGCGCACAATAAGTCCTTTGATGCTATCCGTTTCAGGAAAGACCTTCAAATAGCCATTCACCGAGCTGTCGCCAGGATTGCGGTAAACGTATTCATAGCGCTGAGCTGAAACAGACAGAGCCACAAAGCAGAAGAGTAGGCTTAGTAATCTCAACATAGGTTCAATGTACGGAATAAGTTTGAAGCTAATAGCCTCTTTACAGCTACAAATCTCCTGGCGGGGCGCAAAATCTTATGCGCCTTCGTTTGCACGCCCATAGTGGCCTCTTTAGAGAAGGCTTTTACCCTGTTTGAAGAAGGGAAATTGAGAAGATGTGTTTCTTAATTAGATTAAATCTCTCCTAGAGGCGCGCAAAATCTTGCGCCCCTCTAGGAGACGGATACTGCGATTTATTCAGGATGACACGGGTCCTAGTGCTATGCAATCGGGAAGAATTCCCGTGCCGCTTACAATTCATTCATAATTCATCACTCCTAATTCATAATTGGGATGTGCTTGAAAACGCTTAATCAGGCAAGGACACCTTTTAAATCAGAAATCAAGGATCAAAAGACACAAAATCTTCATTTTTGATTAGGCTGTATTAGTCCGACTGAGCGTCATTCAAAGCAATTGTTCTCTGACAAATTGAATGTAGGCTCTTCGCTTGAAGTCGAACCATTGTTCACGGTAGTCAGATTCGTCAACCAGTAGTTTAAATCCTTGAAAGGGCCTCTTGTTTGCTAGAGCTTTGTAAAGTTTAGATGCAAAGGGTGCATCGCTTAAGGATTCGGCAAAATGTTCCATCACTCGAAATGCTTCTGTGGAGTTCATCGGTTCAAAACGGTGGTAGTTCTTTGCCTCTTTTTCAACTTTTTCTATCTCGGTTTCCCACAATTCCTCCTCAACGTTCGGGTCATCCGGATCAGGGAAGCATACTAATTCGCCGGTAACACGGTGGTAATAACAAAGCATCCCCAAGTCTAATTCGCCGGCAATGTTTTCAAGTTCGGTTTCACTTAATGTCATATACACGTTGCTTTACTAGAGGTATATAAACGGGTTATTGTTTTTGGTGCTTACACTTTCGCTAATTCTTGGAGAAGGGCCGAACGCATCTTGTACTGTGTTTTAAATTCGGTAATGAGCGATTCCACCAACTCATGTTCTCCTAATTTTTTCATTCTGCGCAAGTAGCGAGCGGCACTTTGGTAATAGCTTCTTCCTGTGTTTTGCAGCAATTTACGAATACCACTTTCATAGAGCAAGACTATTTCTTTCGCGTAACTTGCACTGAGATAAGGCTCATACTGCTCCAATCCATAAAGCGTAAGTTGATTGTTTTGAGCCAAATCTTGGATAAATTTCAATAATTCATCCCAGGATTCCTCTTGAATATAAATGTCGGCAGGCAGGTGATTAATTTGCCAAGCGGATTTTTGAAGGATGTTGTGAAGGAGTGCTTGCCTGTAACTAGGCCAGTTCTTTGTTTCAATTTCTGTCTTTAATAGGTTATAAAAGGAAAGGTTGTCTTTATTGGAATTCAGACAAAGCCACCTAGCGTATTCCACTATTTTTTCTCTATCCTTTTGCTGCTGAGCAATAGTCAGAAGGCACCGATACCAGTCTTGAACCAAACCGGGTTTGTCTTTTTTGTCTCGCTCAATCCCTTCTTGGGCTAATGCTATCGCCCGGGCATACTCTTTTTTGAGAAGAGCTCGAGAAATGGCCGCTTCTCTGATTTCATTGAACCGGAGATTGGACGCAATAAATTGATCTATTTCTGCTTCCGGTTTTATTTTGAGGAGGATGAGTAGTTTTATACGCACTGCCTCCTCAACATGGTATTCGTAGTCATCTTCATTAGCCACTTTATCCAATCGCTCAATCAAGCTTCGCGCTTCTTGTTCATTTTGAAAAAGTTCAACGGCTATACTGAGCATGCCCATATGCCAATCCCATCCATCAAATCGCTTAGTATCGAACGCAGACAGGCTATACGTATACAATTGGCTTTTGATGGATTGAGGAACTTCGGGGGCTATAAACTTTTGCATCAACTCCAGACTCATCCGGATGGGTGTTCCTAAATCGCCTCGGCTATCATCGGAGTACTCAAGGGCTTTAGTTAATTCATCCAAGATGGCACAAGCGATAAACAGTGCACTTTGGTAGTTGCCGGACGTAAAATGGGTTTCTGCCTGTTCCATCAAGTTAAAGGCAAATTTGCCTACCGTTCCAACCTGATACCAATCGATAAAACCTTTCCGTTTGCCGGCCGAATTCAATACCGCTTTAATTTGTTTAGCGTATAGGGCTGCGGATTCATTTGCGTTTTGAGCAGCAAATGACGCCATAAATTCTCGTCTGAACGGGCTGTTTCGCATGCTGTAGGCATGTATATAGTTCGTCAGATCTTGGTGCGGAATGGATTTCAATAATTCGGCTAACTCTTCACTTACGGTCTTTTTTTTCGAGGTTTTTGGTTTAGGCTC
>FWPV01011611.1_pt1 | contig 13946 bp, 9 predicted proteins | sample 2228371 | NCBI WGS metagenome assembly FWPV01 (sample SAMEA103939776, study PRJEB20133) | metagenome
TATCTTTGCGGCACTTTTTAAGGGGAGATTCCGTAGCTCAGCAGGTAGAGCACATCCCTTTTAAGGATGGGGTCCTGGGTTCGAATCCCAGCGGGATCACAAGGCCAGCCAAAGAGCTGGTTTTTTTAATTTTGCAAATCCCCATTTTTTCTTTTCTATAAATTAACTAATTCGTCCCCAATTTACTTGTTCTTTTACGGTTTTCGATACCAAAATTTTAAGCTTAGCATTTTCTGTCAATTCAAGCATAGGGTCTTTTTCTGTTATTTCAATGGCTTTATTTTTAGCCAGTTGAAGAATTTTTTGGTCTTTAGCTAAATTAGCCATATGCAATTCGTAGGGCATGCCACTTTGTTGAGTTCCTTCAATATCGCCTGGTCCACGAAGTTTTAGGTCGGCTTCTGCAATAACAAATCCATCATTAGTGGATTCCATAATTTGCATTCTTTTTCTACCTACCTCTGTTAGTTTATTTCCTGTTAGAAGAATGCAATAACTCTGTTCTCCTCCCCTTCCCACTCTTCCACGAAGCTGATGAAGTTGAGCCAATCCAAAACGTTCGGCATTCTCAATAACCATAACGGTAGCATTGGGGACATTAACCCCAACCTCAATTACGGTTGTAGAAACCAATATCTGACATCTTCCCTCTATAAATTCTCTCATGACTCTTTCTTTTTCGCTTACCTTCATCTGGCCATGTACCATAGAAATTGAATATTCAGGAGAGGGAAATATTTTTTGTAAATGTTCATAGCCCTCTTCCAAAGCCTTTAAGTCAAGTTTCTCCGACTCTTTTATTAGAGGAAATACAATATATACCTGTCTACCTTTAGCTATTTCTCTTTTAATTAATTCTATGGCTTTATCATAATGATTCTGTGAAAAGTGTTTTGTAATAATGGGTTTACGTCCAGGTGGTAATTCGTCAATTACCGATACATCTAAATCGCCATATAACATCATGGCCAGTGTTCGTGGAATTGGTGTTGCCGACATTACTAATACATGCGGAGGATATTGATTCTTTGCCCAAAGTTTTGCCCGCTGAGCTACTCCAAATCTATGTTGTTCATCTATTACTACCATACCTAAATTTTTAAACTGGACAGGATCTTCTAACAATGCATGGGTGCCAATTAATATTTTTATCTCTCCTTTTTCTAATTTCTTCAATATTTCTTTTCTTTGCAAACGTGTTGAAGAACCTGTTAATAAACCTATCTTCAAAGGTATTCCTTTTAATAAATTTAAAAAACTTTCATAATGTTGATTGGCAAGTATTTCTGTGGGTGCCATCAAACAGGTTTGATAACCATTATCAATAGCTATCAACATGGTCATAAGAGCTACCAATGTTTTTCCACTTCCTACATCTCCCTGTAATAAGCGGTTCATCTGGAAACCAGAACCCATATCACGCCGTATTTCTCGTATCACCTTTTTTTGAGCTGAGGTAAGTTCAAATGGCAAATTAAACTCATAAAAACTGTTAAAAAAATCACCTACTCTACTACATATTAATGAGGAAGGTGATTTCCTTCGTAATGCTCTTTGATAGGCTAACTTGAGTTGTATGGTAAATAATTCCTCAAACTTAAGACGATATTCAGCTTTTTTCAAATCCTCAATAGAACGTGGATAATGAATATGATAAATGGCTTCACGTAAGGGTATGAGATGTAATTCTTTTAAAAGATAAGTTGGTAAAGTTTCTTCCACCTCATGCAGGTACTTCTCAATACTATATCCAATGAGCTTATGCAACCATCGGGTGGTGATAAAATATTTTTTCAATTTCTCGGTGGTTGAATAGTATGGTTGTAAGGCAGGTTTTAAAGTTTCTTCCTTACTTTCATATATATCTATCTCAGGATGAGCTATACTGTATTTACCATTAAAATAAATAGGTTTCCCATATACTATATAAGTTGTACTTAGCTTATATGTTTGTTGAATCCATTTTAGACCTTGAAACCAAACCAGTTCTAACACTCCTGTTTCGTCTGTAAAAATGGCGATTAATCTTTTTTTTATGCCATCTCCTACTATGTTAAAACTAACAATTTTTCCTATTATTTGAATATAAGGTAAATCGGGGGTAAGTTCTTTTATCTTATAAAATTTTGTTTTATCTACATGTTTATAAGGAAAATAAAATAAAAGATCTGCTATTGTCTCAATCTTAATTTCCTCTGAAAGTATTTCTGCACGTTTGGGCCCTACACCCGGTAAGTATTTGATCGAATGTTCCAATGAATTCATAAAGATATTGAGTATTTACAAATATATATGAAATCTTTTGGATTAAACCCAGACGAACAAAGTTCATGGGGACGGTACTAAATGACAAAATAATTAATTTTTATTTGTCATGCTGTATTGTTTTACAAAAGGTTCACCAATTCATTGTTGAAAAAGGCCTGTCTGTTGGCTGACAAGATTTTTTTTCTATGCTCTACTTTTTTTTGATAAAAAAACATATAAAATTCACAAAATTACTATATATAATGATAAATACACTATATATTATCATCCTGTATGGACTGTTTATTATTTATGGAGTGTTTTTTTCTTGCAGATATTATAGCATCACCATTTTCTATTGCCCATTTCGAAAGTTGTTCTACCTGAAGGTATAAGCTTTTTCCCAGTGGGGTGAGACAATACTCTACTCTGGGGGGAATTTCTGCATAGTAATGTCGCTCTATAAGCCCATCTTCTTCTAAATGTCTTAATGTTATAGTTAACATTTTCTGTGTAATCCCATGAATTTTTTCTTTTAGCTCATGAAATCGCATTAAATCTCTTGTTCCAAGTGTTAGTACAACATATATCGACCATTTATCACCCACTCTATCAAGTATGTCTTTAATGGGACAAAAATTTTCAACTGCCATGTCAGATATTTTAAAAAATTCTTCAAATATATAAACAAAGTATATTACCCTATTGTTATAATTAAAGTAACAAAAATAAATTTAGTATAAATTAGAAACTAATTGTTTAACATTAATTTTTAAGGTTATGGAAAAAATGAGAAAAAAAACAATTAATGCCATGCAACGTTTTACAAGCCTATTACTTGTGTTTGTAATGTTTTCTTTTATTACCCTGAATGGTCAATCTCGATGGCAGGTCGACAAGGCACATTCCTCTGTAAAATTTTCAGTTACACACCTAGTGATTTCTGAAGTAGAAGGTTCATTTCGTAGTTTCGATGGAAGCATTTTTACAAATAAGGATGATTTTACCGATGCAGTAATTGAATTTAAAGTAGAAGTAAATAGTATTAATACCGATAATGAAATGCGGGATAATCATCTCAAAGGGGATGATTTTTTTAATTCCGAAAAATATCCGGTGATGACTTTTAAAAGTAAATCCTTTAAAAAATTGAATGGAAATAAGTATGAATTAATAGGTGACTTAACCATAAGGGATGTTACCAAAACAGTAAAATTTGATGTTCAATATGGAGGAACTGTCAAGGATCCCTGGGGCAATACTAAAGCAGGATTTAGGGCATCAACCGAAATCAATCGTTTTGATTTTGGATTAAAATGGAATGCATTAACAGAAGCAGGAGGGGCAGTAGTGGATAATATGGTTAAGGTAAGGTTAAATTTAGAATTTGAGTTACAAAAATAATTTTATAAATTATTAAAAAGGTTTACAGGTAAAACAAAAAAACCCGGTTTTTAGCCGGGTTTTTTAATAAGTAAAAATATTATGCCTTATTAGCACTTCCAAGAACATTAATAATTTTATGTTTATAGAGTTCTTTAAGCGCATCACGAGCAGGGCCTAAGTATTTTCGTGGGTCAAATTCAGCAGGATTTTCGGTAAGTACTTTACGAACAGCAGCTGTCATAGCCAAACGTCCATCGGAGTCGATATTTATTTTGCAAACGGCCGAGGCTGCAGCTCTACGAAGTTGATCTTCGGGAATACCCACAGCATCCTTTAATTTTCCTCCGTTGCTATTTATGCTCTTAACTAAATCAACAGGTACAGATGAGGCTCCATGCAAAACAATTGGGAAACCCGGTATTCTACGTTCTATTTCTTCCAGAATGTCGAATCGAAGTGGGGGAGGAATTAATACACCATCAGAGGTACGGGTGCATTGTTCGGGTTTAAATTTGTTTGCCCCATGAGAAGTACCAATGGAGATGGCCAAAGAATCAACTCCAGTTTTTTTCACAAAATCTTCTACTTCTTCAGGGCGAGTATAATGGGATTGTTCTGCTACTACATCATCTTCTATACCAGCTAATACCCCTAGCTCTCCTTCAACAGTCACATCGTACTTATGAGCATATTCTACCACACTGCGGGTCAGCTCAACATTTTTTTCATAAGGATGATGTGAACCATCGATCATAACAGAGGAGAACCCCATTTCAATACAACTTTTGCAAAGCTCAAGTGAATCTCCATGATCGAGGTGAAGCACAATGGGTATAGCATAACCCAATTCCTTTGCATACTCTACTGCACCCTGTGCCAAATAACGTAATAAGGTTTGGTTGGCATATTTACGAGCTCCTGAAGATACTTGCAAAATTACAGGGGAACGAGTTTCTACACATGCTTGAATGATTGCCTGTAATTGCTCAAGATTATTAAAATTAAATGCAGGAATGGCATATCCTCCTTTTACTGCCTTCTGGAAAAGTTCTCTTGAATTTACCAGACCTAAATCTTTATAATGAATCATCTTTTTATGGTTTTATGAAGTTAACTGCAAAGATAAAAATTATTTATTTCAACCATATAGGTAAATTCTAATTTATAATTTATTTTAAAGATTTATTTATTATCATTTATAAAACCCATTTAAAATATATGCTTAGATTAAATAAATAATTAATAGCAAAAACTTTAATAAAGTTTTTTCATGAGGGTTCTATGGTACCTTAAAAATTCAAAGAATAATTAGTTGAAAAATTAAATATTTTCAATGTAAGGAGAACTATTCTACTTGCATAATTTTAATGTCGCATATAAGCCAGGAGAGCTCCTGTTATGTAAGCTAACAACCACCAAATGTATGTAATCCTTGAATATAGATGGAGTGCATTACTAACCTGAACGGAGGAACCATATTTGAGAAAATGTTTCCATAGCCATATGCTATCTGATAGCATAAGAAATAAACCAGAATATCCTACCAATCCATGTAATGTAATTAATCCTCGTGTAGACCCCATTATCATACAAAGGGTTGCCACAATATCGAAGATTACCCCCAGAGTAACAAATATTAGCACATTTTTCGTCACTCTTTTGATTCGTTGTTCAGTAATAATTCCAATGGAATAAAATATCAAAGCTAAATGAACAATAAGTGTTCCAATGATTATAATAGTTTTCATAATTTAAATTTAAATTTTTTAACAAGAAAACAACCATCATAAAAATTTAGTTCATTAAGGTTTATTTTTATCATTAAAATATTCCCAAGCAGCACCTTCTTTAAGCGAATTTGTAGAGACTAATAATTGAGGCCAATGAAGTTTTTCCATTATTAAATGGGTGAAGATTATTGCAGGAACAATCATTTCAGCTCTAAAAGGAGATAGGCCTTTCATATTTTGTCTTTCATTTAAAGTAGAATTAATAAGAGATTGATAAACATTTTTAAAATAATTGTGTGGTATTTTTTGTGCTAACGTTTGTTTTTCATTATCATTTAGTAATCCATAATTATTGGCAAAATGCAGGAAAGATTCGAAAGCTCCTTCTGCTCCTATAAGGTATTTTATACCATATTGAGGTGCTATTTGAAAGAAATCACTGAGTTTTTTTTCAAAGTAATTTTTTAAAGATAAAATCTCCTCATTATTTATGGGGTCAGAAAAGTGAAAATATTCAAGAATACGAGCCATTCCAATGGGGTAACTTTTTTTCCAGTAAATTTTATGGGTATCGGAAATAATAAGTTCATTACTGCCTCCTCCTATGTCGACTATAAGAAAAGGTTCGTTTATAGGTGGCAAACTATGTCTTATACCCAGGTAAATTAAATGGGCTTCCCTTTGTCCTGTAATTATTTCAATGGGAATATCAAATTTTTCTAGTGCTGGTTTTATTATTTCATCTGCATTTTGAGCGGTTCTAAGTGCTGAAGTTCCAAAGGCTAAAATTTTTTGAACATTATGCTGTAAGGCAATATTTTTATATTTTTCAAGTACATTCAATGCTCTGTTGATAGCTTCGTTCGTAATTATATTTCGGTTAATTCCGTTTTGACCTAAAAAAACAGGTTCTTGAGTGCGAAATATATAATGTATTTGACCAGTTAGCTCTTTTTCAGCAATTAGAATGTTAAAAGTATTGGTTCCCAAGTCTATTACTGCAACTCTTTCGATCACCATATTTTTTCAAAAAACAGGAGAAAGTTTTTTGGGTTCTATTTATAATTCTCTGGTAATAAACTTACTTGAATATAATGGTACTTAAGTATTTTTTGTACTATTTTCATTAAATCATCCGATTTTAAATCGTTAATTTGTTTTTTACGATTTAAAATACGTTCTATATCATCATTATACACAACGGTATTGTAAAGGTATGATAACCAGAAATTATTCTTTTCATAATTAACTTCTAATTCGCGTAAATGGGTTTCTTTTATTTTACGAAGATAATTTTCAGGTATTCCTTTTTCTTTAACCTCATTTAAAATATTTAAAGTTAGATAAACTAAAGAATCAATATTTTCGGGAGCACAAGGGATTTGAAATAATATTTTGTAATGATTGTAAGGAATTTTTTCAAAATTAATACTAGCCCTTACACCATAAACTCCACTTTTTTCTTCACGAAGTACCTCAATAAGTCGAATATCGAGATATTCTTCTAAGGCTTTCAGATAATATATTTCATTTTTATTAAAATTCATTTCTCCCGAAATTAATAGGGTAGTTATACTTTTAGGTTCACTTCCTTTGTAAATATTTTCTTTAGCTTCCAGAGGAGGTCGTATCCCCAGATCTTTCCATTTTTCTTTGTATTTTGAAGTTGGTAAAGATGCAAAATATTGTTCTACAAAAGGCTTGATGGTATCAAGTGAAAAACTTCCTACCAAAACAAATGTGAAATCAGCAGCATTAGCAAATCGTTCTTTATATATCTGATAGCATCGTGAAGGATTTATTTTATTGAAAGTTTCTGGGATAGGAATGCGATTAGCTCTGGGATGATTCTGTGTTAATATTCGTGTTAGTTGGTCGGAGTAATATGTATTGGGATCGGCAAGAAGATTGGAATAATAAGCTCGGGCACGTGTTAACCATGAATTAACTGCCATTGTATCGAGTCGTGGCTCAGTAAAGTAGAGATAAAGTAGTTGAAAAAGAATTGAAAGATCCTTTTTATTGGAACTTCCCTTAATGCCTTCAAAATATTCTGAAATAAAGGGAGAAACGTTAACATTTTTTCCTGCTAATAATTTTTGTAGCTCACTGTTTGAAAATATACCAACCCCCGATTCTGCTATTATCAAACTTGAGTATTTCGCAGACATAGCGTCGGTATCGGAATATAGAAAATGTCCCCCTGGGCTAATCCCTAATAATAATATTTCGTCGTTTTTGAAAGAGGTAGGTTTTAATAAAACTTTTATTCCGTTTGAAAGTTTCCATTCTATCACTTCTATTTTTTTATTTCTCTTTTCTTGAACCACCTTGCCTTTAGCAGGCATTTCTTCAATTAAAAGATCACTTATCAATATATCTTGATATGGGGATAATGTATCGGAGTTAAAATTTTCGATCCAAGAGCGAAGCATGCTAGTATCGGGTAAATTTATTTCTTTTTTTTCTGGAGCAGTAACAATGACAACTCTGTTAGTATCTATCAATAATTTTGAAGCCAAAGCGTTTACCTCTTCAAGTTGTATTTGAGGTAAACTTTCCTTCACGATCTGATATTCAGCTACTATTCCTGGAACTGGCTCATCCTGTAAAAAATGACGTGTGAGTTCGCTTGCGTAATCATCCGATTCGGTCTTTTCTCTTTCATTATAATATTTCTCGTACATTTTTAAAATATTTCTTTTTGCACGTTCGAATTCCCCAGAATTAAATCCAAATTTTTTTACACGTTCATTTTCTGTTATTAAGGTTTTTAGGGTTTGTTCCACATTGTTATTGTTGGCAAGTGCCATAGATACATATGCGTATGTTTTACGAGCACCAATATTACCAAAATATGAATATGCCTGTATATAGGGAGGTTCGGGCTGACGAAGTTTGTCGGAAAGACGTTCATTAACCATTTGAAAGAATACCATTCGTAAAATACTATTTCTGTATTCCCCTATTGTTTTTTCCTTTTCGAAAGGATGTTTGTAAAATATTGCTACTTCAGTATTGGTGGCTTCGTGATCAGTAAAAACCCCATAAAGTGTATTACGATGAGATGGTATGTTATAAATAATTCTTTCTCGCTTATTTGTTCGTTTGGGAATGGAACTAAAATGCTCAATAATTTTTTTCTCAACCCATTGAATATCAAAATCTCCAACAGCAATAACCGCTATCAGATCAGGACGATACCAGTCTCTATAGAATCTTTTCAGTGCTTCGTGAGAGAAATTGTCCAGACTTTCTTTAGTTCCAATAGGTAAACGTTGTGCATAACGAGAATTATAAAAAATGAGTGGTAAATACTGATCGGAAAGCCTCTGATTTGCTCCTCTTCCCAGACGCCATTCTTCTATTACCACTCCACGTTCTTTTTCAATTTCCAAACTATCGAATGTAACATATTGTGCCCAGTCCTCTAATATTTGAATAGATTTATCCATTAATTCTAAATTATCAGTAGGAACTTCTAACATATATACTGTCTCATCAAATCCTGTATAGGCATTAATTTCGGGTCCAAAACGTATTCCCATTGATTGTAAATAACTTACTAATTCATTCTTAGGAAATCGTTTGGTACCATTAAATGCCATGTGTTCAACAAAATGGGCTAAACCAAGTTGATCGTTATCCTCTAAGGTAGAACCTGCATTAACCACTAAACGAAAATCTGCTCTTTTCTCAGGTTTTTTATTATATTTTATAAAATATGTAATTCCATTAGGTAATGTGCCTTTTCGTATGCTGGTATCAAAAGGTATGTTAGCTGAATAATCAATTAGCTGGGAAAAAGAACATGAAAAAATAGATAAAAATAGAGCTATTATTACTATTCTCTTACAATATGACATTAACATAATTTTTATTTTTTATTGGATATATAAAAGGATAAAAATAATACTTTTATTATAATTTGTTTTTTTAATATTTAAAAAAGTTTGGTTTGAATTATCTCTCCCTTAGCCTCATTCTCATTGAATATTTTCTTTTCCAGATCTGTATCTTGATTGGAGGGGGAAGAATTATCCTTTTCTGTCCGATCCTTAATGAGAGGTTCTATTTCTATTATTTGTTTTACTTCATAAGTTGTTAGTCTTTTACCCTTTGCATGGGCACTTTTAACTGCAATAAATTGTTCGGCATCGATAATCTCGGGAGATTTTTTTTGATGTTTTCCCCCAAAGATGATTTTAATTTGAGGATATTGTTCACCGCTTAATAGAATGAGCTTTGAATTGGGATTGTCCTCGTCGACGAAGTTATATCCCTTTTCGGAGGGGTCAAATGTAAAACGTTTGAGGTAATAATATTTTTGATCATCATCGAAATAAACTAAGGTAAATATCTTTTCGGGGTCAAATTTTTCAATAAGGAAAATATCGTTGTCGAAATGAGAGGAAATATCGAATGAAGATAAATAGTAGTATCCACATGATCGAACTACAAGAATTCGATCTCCATTGTTGAATTCACCCAAAAATTTTCCTTTTCCTTCAATATTTAACCGATTTACGTCGGGGTCGTACCATATTTTTGTTCCACCAAGGGTCGATTCTCCTTTGGATATCATTTCTATTTTATGTATGGGATGTTTGGTAAGGATATTTCCAATAGCATTTTTTCCTTTAATAGTAAGTTCGGCAAAATTAAAATGAAAGTCAAGAGATTTAAGTCGTGGTCGGGGCTTTAATATTACTTTAATGATTTCTGCCTCGCCATTTGGGTTAACAGATAGGTATAGTATTTTTGAATAAGGAGTAGCCTGAGTAAGCTGGTATTCTTTATCACGTTGTAACCCAGAGATGGCACAACGTTTAACGTAATTTATACCTGAAGCACCGTCGAGGTATACAATGTTATAAATAGTACGAGTATCATTTTTACGAAATACTCCAGCATATAGTATATTTTTACCAACATATACTTTTTCTGCAACTTTAGTAATAAGGTAGGTTCCATCCTGTCGGATAACAAGTATATCGTCTAAATCGGAGCATTCACAAACGAATTCATCTTTTTTAAGTCCAGTACCTATAAAACCCTCGTTTCGATTGATATAAAGACGTTCATTATTTGCTGCTACATATGCTGCTTGTATGGTTTCAAAGCTACGTAGTTCGGTTTTTCTTTCACGTCCTATACCATATTTTTCTTTTAAAGTTAGAAACCATTGTATCGTGTATTCAACGATATGATCTAAATGATGTTGTGTTTCTTTTATTTGTTTTTCAACATTTTTAATGTGTTCATCGGCTTTTTTAATATCAAATTTAGAAATTTTTCTAACGGGTTTTTCAGTTAGTGCTATTAAGTCTTCTTTGGTTATTTCTCTTTTTAAGCGTTTCTTATAGGGCTCGAAGGCTTTAAGTATTGCCTCAAGCATACTATCCCAGTCGCGAGTATCTTTTTCAAGCTCGCGATAAATTTTTTCCTCGAAAAATATTTTCTCAAGGGAAGAGAAATGCCAATCTTCCTGTAATTCATTAAGTTTAATGTTAAGTTCTTGTTTTAGCAAGTTGAGTGTATTCTGAGTATTAATTTTTAATACTTCAGAAACGCCAAGAAAACGGGGTTTATCATTTTCTATCACACAGCAATTGGGTGCTATGGAAACTTCACAATCGGTAAACGCATAAAGGGCATCGATGGTTACATCTGGCGAAACCCCGGGTTGTAAATGGATTACTATCTCAACATTTTCAGCTGTATTATCGTCAATTTTACGTATTTTAATTTTACCTTTTTCGTTTGCCTTAAGAATACTATCTATGAGAGTTGAGGTAGTTTTACCAAAAGGTATTTCAGTAATTGCTAGAGTTTTTTTATCAATTTTTTGAATACGAGCCCTTACTTTAACCAATCCTCCTCTTTTCCCATCGTTGTATTTTGATATATCGGCCAATCCCCCCGTAGGAAAGTCGGGATAAAGCTCAAAGGTTTCACCTTTTAAAAAGGCAATGGCACAATCGATGAGTTCGTTGAAATTGTGTGGTAGTATTTTTGAAGCTAGTCCAACGGCAATACCTTCCACCCCCTGAGCGAGAAGTAGGGGAAATTTGACGGGCAAGGTTATAGGTTCTTTGTTACGTCCGTCGTAAGATAATTTCCATTCGGTTGTTTTAGGATTGAATACTACCTCCTGAGCAAATTTTGATAATCGAGCCTCAATATATCTTGGAGCAGCGGCACTATCGCCAGTAAATATGTTCCCCCAGTTCCCCTGACAATCTATAAGCAAATCTTTTTGCCCCAGCTGAACTAATGCTTCACCTATTGAAGCGTCACCATGAGGATGATACTGCATGGTATACCCAATAATGTTGGCTACTTTGTTGTATCGCCCATCGTCGAGTCGCTTCATAGCATGCAGGATACGTCGTTGTACAGGTTTTAGGCCATCGTTAATGTGGGGAACAGCTCGCTCAAGAATTACATAAGAGGCATAGTCGAGAAACCATTCTTTGTACATGCTCCCTAAGATGGTTTTGCTATTATAAACATCGGTAGGATGACTCGAGATGCTCTCTTCTTCAGGTTGTTGTATATTTTCAGATAGTTGCTGTAGATTTTCATCGAAATATTCACTCATAAGTCCTTAATAATTTAGAGAATTATTTTTGTTTCCTCTTGTTCAATTACATCTTCTTCAATCTTCAAATTATCGATAATAAAATCCTGTCTTTCGGAGGTGTTTTTGCCCATATAAAACTCTAATAATTCGTGTATTACATCCTCCTTTCGAAGTCTAACGGGTTCAAGACGCATATCTTTTCCAATAAAATGTTTAAATTCTTCTGGAGATATTTCTCCCAAACCTTTAAATCGAGTTATTTCTGCATTATTTCCCAGTTCTTTTATTGCAGCTTCTTTTTCTTTTTCGTCGTAACAATATAAGGTTTTATTTTTATTTCTTACCCTGAAAAGAGGTGTTTGCAATATATATAGGTGACCCTTTCGAATGAGCTCGGGAAAAAATTGAAGAAAGAAGGTTATCATCAACAATCGGATGTGCATCCCGTCCACATCGGCATCGGTAGCAATGACAATGTTATTGTATCGCAAATTTTCTATATCCTCCTCAATGTTAAGAGCTGCCTGAAGTAAATTGAATTCCTCGTTTTCGTACACTATTTTTTTAGTCAAACCGTATGTATTGAGAGGTTTCCCTTTAAGACTAAATACAGCCTGAGTATTCACATCTCTACTTTTGGTTATAGAACCACTTGCCGAATCACCCTCCGTAATAAAAAGGGTAGATTCGTAACGTCTTTCATCATTGTCGGTAAGATGTATGCGACAATCTCTTAATTTTTTATTATGTAAGCTGGCTTTTTTAGCTCTTTCTCGAGCTAATTTTTGTACTCCACTTATTGCCTTTCTTTCTTTTTCATTTTCCAATATTTTTTTTAGTAAAATATCGGCTGTTTCGGGGTGTTTATGAAGATAGTTATCAAGATGGGTTTTTACAAAATCATTCACAAATTTGCTTACCGAAGGCCCTCCTTCCCACATGTCTTTCGACCCCAGTTTAGTTTTGGTTTGTGATTCAAAAACAGGTTCCTGAATACGTATACTTATTGCTGCAACGATAGAACCTCTTATATCGGAAGCTTCAAAATCTTTTTTGTAAAATTCCCGAATGGTTTTTACATAAGCTTCTTTAAATGCCTGTAAATGTGTTCCTCCTTGTGTGGTATGCTGTCCGTTTACAAAGCTATAGTAGTCTTCACCATATTCCGTATTGTGCGTCAACGCTATTTCCATATCGTTTCCCTTAAGGTGAATGATAGGATATAAAGGAGCTTCAGAAAGAATATCATTGAGTAAATCGAATAAACCATTCTTCGAATTAAAAACCTGATCGTTATAACGAATAATTAATCCCGTATTGAGGTAGGTGTAGTTTCTCACCATTGCCTCAATATATTCTTGAATAAAATGAAAATGACCAAACAATTTTTCATCGGGACGAAAAATAACCTCTGTTCCATTACGTTCCTGTGTGGGCAATTCGGGCTCTTCGGCTATCAACTGACCCCCTGAGAAGGTAATTTTTTTGTATTTATTCTCACGAAACGAACTTATGATGAACTGAGAAGAAAGAGCATTGACAGCTTTTATACCTACTCCATTAAGACCAACAGATTTCTGAAATGTTTTCGAATCGTATTTGGCACCCGTATTCATCTTAGAGGATACATCAAGTAATTTACCCAGAGGTATACCTCTTCCAAAATCACGAACCCGAACTTCTTTTTCACTTATTTCTAAAATTATTTCTTTCCCATATCCCATCATGTATTCATCAACGGAATTGTCGATAACCTCTTTTATGAGTACATATATACCATCGTCGGGCGATGTTCCGTCCCCCAATTTGCCTATGTACATACCCGGACGTTTACGAATATGCTCATACCATGATAGAGTTTTTATACTATCTTCTGTATATAGATTTTCCATTTCTCAGATTTTTAGAAAAAAAATTTTTCTAACCCCTCTGTTAGTTGTTCTTTATTTCAACATAACAAAGATATAGAAATCTAAAGTTGCAAAAGAAAAATCTTT
>FWPV01011614.1_pt1 | contig 13945 bp, 11 predicted proteins | sample 2228371 | NCBI WGS metagenome assembly FWPV01 (sample SAMEA103939776, study PRJEB20133) | metagenome
GAGGGGGGATTCGAACCCCCGATAGGGACTTTCGTTCCCTATAACGGTTTAGCAAACCGCCGCCTTCAGCCACTCGGCCACCCCTCCTTGTCGGGTTTGGGGGCACGTCCCCTAAAACCGCAAACGATACTTTAGCACAAAACTCCGCGAAAGTACCAGGATAGACATCTGGCGGAGGGAGAGGGATTCGAACCCCCGGTAGGCTTGCGCCCACAACGGTTTTCAAGACCGCCGCTTTCAACCACTCAGCCATCCCTCCATGCCCTGCATACCGGCTTAATTGGTCTCGCCCTCGAGGCGAAAGCGCTTTATTACTATGGGATGGAGCACTGGGGTTGTCAAGCAAGCCAGGCTACCGCACCGAACGAATCTGGCGCACCAGCAAGGTCCCCAACACAAAACACACCGCAGCCATCAAGAACAGTACCGTATAGCCCGAGCCTGCGCTCTGGCGATTGAAGGCATCCAGCATGGCCCCAAAACCTCCGGCCAGCACCTGCGGCAGCACGATGGAGGTTTGCCAGATGCCCATATCGGTAGCATGGGCCTGGGGGTTGGGCAGCACATCCGAGACCAGCGCCCAGTCCACCGCCAGGTAGGCTCCGTACAGCAGCCCAAACACCACCGCCAGCACAATCAGCACATCGTAGCGGGGCAGCAGAAGGATGGGCAGCATCAAGGCCGCCAGACCCACGCCCGCCATGTAGATGATGGGCTTGCGGCCTTGTTGGTCAGAAATGCGCCCAGCGGGAACTGCCGAGATGGCCGCGCCAACTGAAATCAGCAGCCCCAGCAGGGCCACCGCCTGGAAGGCTTCGGTGGCCAGGGTCTGGCCAAATGCCTGGAAGCTTTGCACCACATCGGCCAGGTAGTACTGCAAATAGGTCTGAACCATATATTGCGCCAGCATGACCAGAAAACGGGTGAACCAGACCCAGCGGAAATCAGCGTTGCGCCAGGGGGCCAACATGCTTTCCAGGAGGCTCCGCCGTTGCGGTTGTAGCCCTGGCACCTCCCGAATGAGGCTCAGGATCATCCCAGCGGCCAGCAAGTTGACCAGGGCAATCAGGAGAAACTGCCACTGCAGGTTGGCCAGCAAAAATCCCACCACGCCTGCCACCACCTGCCCCCCCACCTGGAGGGTACCCAGCCACCCCGAAGCCACGCCACGCTCTCGCCGTGCTGCAAGGTCAGGAATGAGGGCCGAGTAGGGGCCGGTGGCCATATCGTCGGCCAGCTGCAGCAGCACATAAGCCACCACCAGTTGCCAGTAGCTACCTGCATAGGCCATCCAGACCAGCGAGCCTGCGGTCAGCAGGGTTCCCAGGGCCAGAAAGGGCATCCTGCGCCCCACCCGGTCGGAGATGTAGCCCCAGACGGGCGGCCCGATAAAGGCCATCACTGCCCCAATGGCAAACAGAAGGCCCAGCCGGGAAGCCCGCTCTGGTTCAGGCACCAGCTCGGCCACCCGAGCCGGCAGCAGCACCAGCAGAATCAGGAACCACTTAAAGCTGCTGGCGAACCAGTAAGAAGAAAGCACCAAATACCAGGGACTGGTGTGGGGGCGCATCCGACCCAGTATACGGGTCACCCTCGAGCCCACGCCATCTAGGGAAGAACCCCAAACTAAATAAAGCAAAACCCGGGGACGCACTCTCCCCGGATTTCTTCGCCTGGCGGGCGCGGCAGGATTCGAACCCACGACCTACTGATCCGTAGTCAGTCGCTCTATCCAACTGAGCTACGCGCCCAAACGCGCCCTGTAGGGTAGCACAGGCCTTCGGGGCTGTCAATTGGAACAAGGCTCAATTCCCCGTCTTTGGACTTTTCCTCACACGAAGTACCCCTTGCAACCACAGGGGGCTATGACTGGCTCATTTTCTATGCTTGTGCGGCTTCCAGGCTACCGTAGTGCGTCCACCAGGGCTTGGCGCCCTTGGCCAGCACCTGGTTGAGCATCTGAATATTCTTCACGCCCTGGTCGGAGAGCCAGTCCTCGAGGGCGGCCAGTCCTTGCTTGGCATACACCGGAATGCCGTCCTGCCAGGTAGCCCGCCCACACAGCACCCCGCTGAAGGGCACGCCTGCTTCGGCGGCCATCTCCAGCGACTCACGGAAGACCGCATCGCTCACCCCTGCCGAGAGGTAGATGAAGGGTTTACCGGCGGCGCTGGCGGTATCTTTGAGGAACTGAAGGGCCTGAGTGCGGGTGTAGGCTTCCTCGCCCTTGAAGCCCAGGGTGCCGCTGGTGTACGCGATGTTGAAGGGCAGCTCCACCTTGAGCACATCCACACCGTAGCGGTCTTTGGAGAACTCTTCCATGTATTTGGCTACGTAGCGGGGTTTGGCTTTAGCCAGCTCGAGGCCCTCCCCCAACCGGTCGTCGTAGGCGATGGGCTCGAGGAAAAACGGCATCTCCAGTGCAGCGCACTCGGCCCCCACCCGCTCAATGAAGGCATGCTTGATGCTGTTGATTCTGGCGTCGTCCTCGGGGTTGTAGTAAAGCAGAATCTTCACCGCGTCACCGCCCGCTTCCTGAATACGCCGCACGCTCAGCTCGGGCAGCAGGTCGGGCAGGCGGCCCACAGCGGTGGTGTCGTAGCCCGATTTCTCGTAGGCCAGCAGCACCCCGGTGCGCGGGGCCTTGGCCTTGAGGGCGGGCAGGCCGTACTCGGTGTCAATCAGAATCGCCGAAGCATAGGGGGTGAGGATTTTGACCACGGCGGTTTTGAACTCGGTGAGCTCAGAGTCGCTCACATCCGCGCCTCTGGCCTTGGCAATAGCCTTGCGCAAGGAGCCCCGCTGATCCATCGCAGCCGCCGCAATCACGCCTTGATCATCGGCGCAAGCCTGAATCCGTTCAAACTTTCCTTTGCTCAGTCCCATAGTTATCTCCATCCTCAAGTCTACCCCAAGAGCTGATACAGACCAGCCAGGCTTACAGCAGGCCAGACCGCAGGATAAACTGCTGTCATAGCCGTGCCCTGCCATCTCTCAGGAGGAAACATGCTGATTGTCGCCGGTGAAGCCCTGATAGACATGACCCCCACTCCCCACAATGGCGGTACTGCGTACATGCCACACCCCGGTGGCTCCCCCTACAACGTGGCCATGGGCGCAGGTCGCCTGGGCACGCCGGTCAGGTTTTTGGGACGGGTTTCACGCGATGCCTTTGGGCAATTGCTGCGCCGCCACCTGGCCGCCAGCCAGGTGGGCCTGGATTATGTAAAAGAAGGCCAGGAACTCACCACCCTGGCCCTGGTGAGCCATTCCGAGTCGGGCGAATTTTTCTCGTTTTATTGCGACAACACCGCCGATCGCCTGCTGCTACCCGAAGACCTTCCGGCCACCCTGCCCAGCGGCGCAGCCCTGCATTTCGGCTCATACTCGCTCATCCTGGAGCCAGGAGCCTCCACCCTCGAGCTTCTGATGCGACGCGAGGCCCGACGCCGTCTGATCTCGCTCGATCCCAATGTGCGCCCTTTCCTGATTCCCAGCAAAGATGCCTACCTCGAGCGCCTGATGGGCTGGCTCGAGCAGGCCGATCTGGTCAAGGTCAGCCAGGCCGACCTCGAGTGGCTCTACCCCGGCGAAAGCCTGGAGGAAATCGCCAAGGAGTGGAAAAAGCACGGCCCGGTGCTGGTTATGGTAACCAGGGGCGGCACGGGGGCTTTCGCCATTATCGGTCAGGAGGTCGTTCGAGTGCAGGCCCCCAAAGTTACTGTTGTGGACACCGTAGGTGCCGGAGACGCCTTCATGTCCGGCACCCTGAGCTGGCTGTGGCAGCGTGGAATCTGGTCAAGAGCCGCACTCGAATCCTTAGATGGCGAGCAAGTTCAGGCCCTGCTGGGCTTCGCCGCCCGCGTAGCAGCCATCACCTGCACCCGGGCCGGGGCCAATCCCCCCTGGCGGGAAGAGCTGGAATAAACTGTACTCGTGGCCTTTACGCCCAAATTCAAAAGGGGCTGTCCTAGATAAGCCCTAGATTGCCCCATCCTCTCTGGGCCAATGTTTGAGCAGCCGTAGTTGCTCTCTGGGACTACCGTATTTGAATCTGAGCCGGCACGCCTGGATGAACAGCTCGTAGTTGTTCCTGGGGATGCCGTTGTACTTGCGCAGGATTCGCTTGGCTTGATTCCAGAAGTTCTCGATGCCATTGATTTGCTTGCCCGCGTCGTCCACGAGTTCCATGTCATGATGGATGCGTTCGCGCTTGAACTCGCTCACCCAGCGCCCTGGCGTGGCGGTGGGGCGACCGACCAACGGGGTGCGCTTTCTTCGCCGACCGAAGTTATCCGCGTATCGGAGGGCGATACCGCCCATTGGAAAGGATACGCTTGTTTCGCCGAGTGGAGCGAGGGGTGTGCTCTAGGAGTCTAGTTGCGCCGCGCGCGGCGCAGCCAAGCCTCTAAATTTTTTAGGTTGATGACTTTTTGAATCCGGTATGAAAGTCCTTGGTTTGAGCAACCAACTTTTTGAGTCAAGTGTCGGGGCAACCCTGGGCTGTAGGGGGGGCTTGCGCAAATCCGGCAGCGGTGATAATTTATGGAAAACGTTTACATCATGTGCTGGAGTAGCTCTCGCTACGACGAGTTTTCCCATGTCTGGCATCAAACCCCCCCTGGCTGTTGATATCCGCCGCGTGGCAGCGGAGGCGGGAGTTTCCATCGCCACGGTCTCGAGAGTGCTCAACAACCCCGACCGTGTCAGCCCCCAAACCCGCGCGCGGGTTCTGGAGATTAGCGCCCGTCTGGGGTATAAACCCAATCCCAACGGCAAGCGTCTGCGCAAGGGCCGCGCCGAGACCATCGGCCTGGTGATTCCCTCGCCGCAGGGGCGTTTTGCCGACTCGTTTTTCCTCGAGCTGCTGGCCGGGTTGGGCGAGGGGCTTTCGGATGCCGGACTGGATTTGCTGGTGGCCACCTGCCCGCCCGGCACAGAGGAATTGGCCTGTTATCGGCGCTTGGTAGAGGGTAAGCGGGTGGAGGGCCTGGTGGTGGCCCGCACTCGCCGCCAGGACGAGCGCATCGCCTATCTTCTCGAGCAAAACATCCCCTTTGTCGCGCATGGGCGCAGCGACCTCATCACCACCCCCTATCCCTATCTGGATGTAGACGGACAACAAGGTTTCTATAGGGCCACGCAGCATCTGCTGCACCTGGGCCACCGTGACATTGCTTTTATTGGAGCGCCGCACGAACTCAACTTTGCCGCGCACCGCCTGGCAGGCTATCGGCAAGCCATGACCGAAGCCAGAGCTCCCATCCGATCCGAGTGGTTGCTGGAAGGTGACCTGAGCGAAAACAGCGGTTATCGGCTGGCCCAGCGCTTGCTGGAGTCACCCGGGTTCCCCACCGCCATTTTGTGTGCCAACGATCTGATGGCGCTGGGGGTTCTGCGGGCTTTGCGCGAGCGAGGGCTCAAAGGGGGCCAGGAGGTCTCGGTTATTGGTTACGACGATATCCCCCAGGCGCAGTACACCGACCCACCCCTTTCCACTGTACACCAGCCCTTCCGCGATACCGGCAGGCGACTGGTGGAGATGCTCCTGGCACGGCTGGGTGGGGTTGCGGTTTCACAGTTGCAAGAGGTCTGGGTTCCCGAGTTGGTTCTACGGGGGTCGGACGGCCCACCGCGAACATAAAAGGAGGAAGGCATGAAGAAGAGCAAGTGGTTGTGGTTGGGGCTCCTGAGCGCCTTGCTGGTGCTGTCGGGGGTGCTGGCACAGCAGACGGCATCGCTGCTGTTTGTTTCCACGCAGTTCACCCCCATCGAGGAAGCCCAGCGGATGCGGCAGGTGATCCTGAAGGACTTCCAGGGGCGGGTGGAGTTCATCCCCGAGGACAACGCCCCCTTTACCAACCGCATTCTCTCCGAAGTTCGGGCGGGCCGGGTGAACGTGGGCTTAGCCGGCGGTCTGCACGGCGACTTCCCGCCACTAATTGCAGCAGGCGCGCTGGACAATGTAGACGATGTGCTGGCCCAGCTAAAAGACCGTCGATTCTCCCAGACTTTTGTGAACCTGGGCAAGATGGGCACAGCCAACCAGCTCTACATCCCCTGGATGCAGGCCACTTACATCATGGTAGCCAACCGCCAGGCCCTGCAGTATCTGCCGGCGGGAGCCAATGTCAACACCCTTACCTACTCCCAGCTCAAGGAGTGGGCCGCCAACATCCAGCGTGCCACGGGTCGGCGCATGCTAGGCTTCCCGGCTGGCCCCAGGGGGCTAATGCACCGCTTCACGCAAGGTTATTTGTATCCCTCGTATACCAAGAGTGCGGTCACCAAGTTTAGAAGCGACGAGGCCGAGAGCATGTGGCTCGAGTTCAAGAGCCTCTGGCAGCACGTAAATCCCCAGTCCACCAGCTACGACTTCATGCAAGAACCCTTGCTGGCCGGTGAGGTCTGGATTGCCTGGGATCATATCGCCCGCCTGCGCGATGCCTTAAACCAGAAGCCAAACGACTTTGTGGCCTTCCCGGCACCCATCGGGCCTTATGGCCGGGGCTTCATGCCGGTACTGGCAGGGCTGGCCATCCCCAAGGGCAGCCCCAACCGGGCTGCGGCAGTTGCTGCCATCGAGTACCTGACACGTCCCGAGGTACAGATCACCACCCTGGTACAAAACGGCTTCTTCCCGGTTATCCAGGTGCGCCTGCCCGACAATCTGCCCCAGGGCATCCGCATGGGTGCCGATGCCATTGCGCGGCAGGCCCAGAGCAACGTGGCCCTACCCAGCCTGCTGCCGGTGGGCCTGGGTGCCCGGGGCGGCGAGTATAACAAGGTCTTCCAGGACACCTTTGCGCGGATCATCCTTCGCAACGAGGATGTTCGCCGGGTGCTCGATAGCGAAGCAGGCAACCTGCGACGCATCATGAACGAAACCAGGGCTCCTTGCTGGTCGCCCGACCCGGCCAGCAGCGGGCCTTGCCCGGTGAACTGAAGCGAAAGGCTAAGGCACCGACCTTTGACGCTGGACAGCGACACTGGTTGTGGGCAAACCGCTGTATTCATCGGCGCGATTTGAGGCCAAAGGGGTCGGTGATCTAAGCACCGGCCCCTTTGCACCATGAGCACTCACCCGATATGGGGATGAAAGTGAAAGGGTCAGATGCGTAGTGAACGGTATATCCCCTATATGCTCATCTTGCCGAGCGTGCTGTTCTTGCTGTTCTTGTTCGCCTGGCCGCTGGTTGAGGCCCTGCTCTTGTCGGTGCGGGGCAGCGGGGGGCAGTGGACGCTCGAGAACTTCCAGCGCATGGCCGCCGACCTCTACTTCAAGGATGCCCTCAAGTACACCTTGCTCCTGACGGTAGTCATTGTGCCCTTGCAGGTGGTGATGGCCCTGGGGATGGCCATGTTGCTGGGCGGCATTTCCAAGGGCCGCGACCTGTTTTTGTACGTGTGGACCATCCCCCTGGGCATTTCCGACCTGGCCGCGGGCATTGTGTGGCTGGCCATTTTCACCGAGCGGGGCTATCTCAACAGCTTCTTGCAGGGCCTCGGGGTGATTCAGCAGCCGCAACTGTGGCTTAGCTACGAGACCCCCATGATGATTTTCGTGGCGGTGGTGGCGGCAGAAGTTTGGCGGGCTACTGCCATCGTATTTGTGATTCTGGTAGCAGGCTTGCAACTGATCCCCAAAGAATACAGCGAGGCCGCCGAGGTATTCGGGGCTACTCCCTGGCAGCGCTTCTGGAAAGTTACACTGCCCCTGCTCATGCCCAGTTTGCAGGTGGCCCTGATTCTGCGCACCATTCTGGCCCTCGAGGTCTTTGCGGTGGTGGTGGCACTAGGGGGACGCAACCTGCCGGTGCTGGCCGGGGAAGCCTATTACTGGTACAACGCCTATCAAAACCCGGGAGTGGCCGCGGCTTACTCGGTGATTATCCTGGGCATCTCGGTGGTGGCCACAGTGCTGTATCTACGGCTGATGCGCTCCAAGCAGGAGGGTGCGGCATGAACCTGCGTTGGCTCTACATGATGCTGGCCCTGGTGCTGGTGTTGTGGGTTCTGCTTCCGATTTTTCTGATTGCTACCCTGGCCTTCAGCGACCGGCCTTCGGTGTTTGCCTGGCCCAAAGGGCTCTTGCCCCAGCAGTTTTCGCTCGAGACCATGGCCTTCTTCTTTGGTGTGGAGGGGGTCTGGAAAGCCATCCGCAACAGCCTGACCGTCGCCGCCATGACCCTGGTCTTCTCGGTTTTACTGGGGGCACCCGCCGGCTACGCCCTGGCCCGCTACCGCTTTGCCGGTGCGGATGCATACCGTTTGCTCATCCTGATGACCCGGGCTTTTCCGCTGGCCATTCTGGCCATCCCGCTGGCGGTTCAGTTTTTGCAGGTAGGCATTTACGACACTGCTTTTGGCGTGGCCCTGGTGCACACCGCGCTGGCCCTGCCGTTTGCGGTGCTGGTCACCAGTAGCCTGTTTCTGGGCATCCCCAAGGAGCTGGAAGAAGCTGCCTGGACCCTGGGCTGCAACCGCATCCAGGCCTTCCTCAGGGTGGTGCTGCCTCTGGCCCTGCCGGGACTGGCAGCCACGGCCATTTTTGCGTTTGTGATCTCGTGGAACGAGGTGTTCGCTGCGACCCTGCTCACCCTGCGCGAGCGCACTCTACCGGCCTTCTTGCTCACCTCGCTCAACGATTCTCCCCTACCCTTTCGCTTCGCCGGGGGTTTCTTCCTGATCGTGCCCGCCCTGGTTTTCATCTTCATCATCCGGCGCTATCTGTTTACCTTGTGGGGCATCGCCAACCGCTAAGGGGCGGCAGACAAGAAGAAATTGTGGTCGTGGTGAGGTCGGCTCGTTTCCCTGGCTTTCGGCCATAAAGGAGGTTTATGGCTTCCATTCGCGTGGAGAATATCGAGAAAACCTTTGGTAAGTTCAAAGCCCTGAACGGGGTCTCGCTCGAGGTGCGCGACCAGGAGTTCGTGGTGCTGCTGGGGCCCTCGGGCTGTGGCAAGACCACCCTGCTGCGCATCATTGCGGGCCTCGAGCAGGCCGAAAAAGGGCGGGTCTGGATTGGGGATCGGGATGTGACCGAACTCCCGCCCCGCTCGCGCAAGATCGCCATGGTCTTCCAGAACTATGCGGTTTTTCCCCACCTCACGGTGTACGAAAACATCGCCTTTGGCCTCCGAATGCAGAAAGCGGCCCCCGAAAAGCTCAAGACCAACGTGGAGCGGGCCGCTAGCCTGATGCACATCGAGAACCTGCTGGAACGCTACCCCGCCCAGCTCTCTGGCGGCCAGCGCCAGCGGGTGGCGGTGGCCCGTGCGCTGGCCACGGAGCCCGAGGTGCTGCTGATGGATGAGCCTTTGTCCAACCTGGATGCCCTGCTGCGGCTGGAGATGCGGGCCGAACTCAAGCGACTCCTGGCCGAGAGCCGCACCACGACCCTGTACGTAACCCACGACCAGGTAGAAGCCATGAGCCTGGCCGATCGCATTGCGGTGATGAATACCGGCTACGTGGTGCAGTACGACCAACCCATGAAGGTCTACCAGGAGCCGGCCAATACCTTTGTGGGCGGCTTTATTGGCAGTCCGCCCATGAATTTCTTGAAGCTCCCCGTCGAAGGCAAGCAAGCCAAGATTCAGTCGCTCACCCTGGACTTGCCCACCAGCGTACCCAGCCAGGAAGTCTTGCTGGGGGTGCGACCCGAAGACCTGGAAGCCTATACCGTTCAGCAACCACAAAGCTTCCCTGCCGAGGTGCTGGTGGTGGAACCCCTGGGGCCGCACCTCCTGCTAACCCTGAGCTTTGGCAAGCAGCACATCAAAGCAACCGTACCGCCTGACTTCGATGTCCGGGCAGGACAAACCCTGTGGCTCAAACCCCAGCCCGATCGCCTGCGCTGGCTTGACCCAGGCAGCGGCCAGGCCCTTGCCGCGAGGTAGCCATGCCAACCCAGGAATCCCTCGAGCAAGAAGCCCGGCGCATCCTGCTAGCCAACGACCGGGGGGGCTTCACCATCCCCACCGCCGGGCTCTACCCCTTTCAGTGGCTCTGGGACGCTGGGTTCACCGCGTTGGGCTGGATGCAGTTCGACGAGGGGCGGGCCTGGCAGGAACTGAAGACCCTCTTCCGCGGACAGTGGGAGAACGGAATGCTGCCCCACATCGTCTTTCACCGTCCCGAGCCCACCTACTTCCCCGGCCCCGAGCGCTGGGGGGTGGCGCGTACCCCGCCCACCTCGGCCATCACCCAGCCGCCAGTGGTGGCCACCTTCGTGCGCTGGATGCTGGAGCAGGCCCAGAACCAGGCCCTGGCTGAGGCCGAAGCCAAAAGCCTCTACCCGCACATCCTGGCCTACCATCGCTGGTTCAAGCGCGAGCGCGACCCAGACAACACTGGCCTCGTCACCGTGCTGCACCCCTGGGAGACCGGAGCCGACAACAGCCCGGCCTGGGACCAGGCCCTCGCCAGGGTAGCGGTAGACCCCGCCTTACCGCCCTACACCCGCCGCGACACCACCCATGTGGACCCCAGCCAGCGCCCCCACCAGGCCGAATACGACCGCTTCCTGACCCTGCTCGAGGTCTACAAGCGGGCCGGCTTCGACCAGCTTCGCCTCCTGCAAGAATGCCCCTTCCGGGTCGCAAGCCTGCTGATCGACTGCGTGCTGCACCGGGCCAACCGCGACCTGCTGTGGCTTTCCCAGCGCTTTGGCTTCGGCCACCAGGACGAGATTGCCGGGTGGCTCGAGGCCAGCCAGCAGGGTATCGAAAGCCTGTGGGACGAGGAGGCTGGCCTGTATTATAACTTCGACCTGGTGCGAGGCGAGCCCATTCGGGTGGGGGTCTCGGCCTCGTTTTTACCGCTGTATGCCGGTACAGCCAGCCCAGCACGGGCCGAGCGTTTGCTGGGCACCCTCGAGGGCTGGGCCAGCCAGGTGCGCTACCTGGTTCCCAGCACCGACCCCCAAAGCCCCTACTTTGAGCCCCAGCGCTACTGGCGTGGCCCGGTGTGGGCGGTGGTCAACTATCTAATCGCTTTGGGTTTCAGCGAGTATGGCTACAGCAAGATGGCCAGCCGTATTCGTCAAGATACCCTCAAGTTGTCCGAAGTTGCTGGCTTTAGTGAATATTTTCATCCCTTGACCGGGCAAGGATTGGGGGGCGGTGTGTTCTCCTGGACAGCGGCCATTTACCTGGCCTGGGGATAGATCGCTGGCCCTGTGCACCGAGTACCCGATTGCTTGCGACATCGCCTGTTGTCCATAGCTAAACGCGCACAAAAACGCACCAAATCCTGCGGCCCCTTTGCCTGAAACTGGAACCTGTGACGGGATAAAACATATCCACAAGGCTGAACGTAGACCATCGTTAGTAGACCACAGGCCATTGGTCATTCACCAACAGCGTAGGATAGGGATTACAACACGACGCTGTTTCCATCCCCTCGCAACCCTTATCACTATGACCATTACCACAGATCTACAGCAAAAAATGCAGGAGCACCTCGAGTTCCTCTACCCAGGCCGGGGTAAAGAAGTGAGGGGGCAGCTTCAGGCCCTGCTCGCTCGCTATCCAAACCTGGCCCGTATCAGGCCCAAACCGGGCTGGAGCGAAAAGGACACCATCCTGATTACCTACGCCGACCAGATCACCCAGGCCGGGGAAGCCCCCCTGCAAACCCTGCAACGCTTTTTGCGTGAGTACCTGCAAGGGGTGTTCACCGGAGTACACATCCTGCCCTTCTACCCCTACACCTCCGACGACGGCTTCAGCGTGGTGGACTTCAAGCAGGTCAAGCCCGAGTGGGGCACCTGGACGCACATCCAGGCCATCGCCCAGGACTTCCGCCTGATGGCCGATCTGGTCTGCAACCACGTCTCGGCCTCGTCACCCTGGTTTCAGGCTTTCCTGCGCGACGACCCCCGGTACAGGCCCTATTTCATCGAGGTCAAGCCTGGCACCGACCTTTCGCAGGTTTTCCGGCCCCGGGCCTTACCCTTGCTCACCCCATTCCAAACGCCTAGCGGCGAGAAGCTGGTCTGGACCACCTTCTCTACCGACCAGATTGACCTTAACTTCGCCAACCCCGAGGTACTGCTGGAGGTGATAGACGCACTTTTGTTCTATGTCCAGAACGGGGCGGAGCTGATTCGCCTGGATGCGGTGGGGTTTATCTGGAAAGAAATCGGCACTACCTGCATGCACCTGGAGGGTGCGCACCGCATTATCAAACTGATGCGGCTGGCCCTGGATGCGGTGGCACCGCAGGTCATCCTCATTACCGAGACCAACGTACCGCACAAGGACAATATTGCCTATTTCGGCAACGGGCACGATGAGGCCCAGATGGTCTACCAGTTTCCGTTGCCACCACTGGTGCTGCACACCTTCCGCACCGGCGATGCCAGCAAAATTGCCGCCTGGGCAGCGGGACTGGAGGCCCCCTCCGAACAGACCACTTTCTTCAACTTTCTGGCCTCTCACGATGGGCTGGGTGTGGTTCCGGCAAACGGCATTCTGGAGCCTGGGGAAATCGCGGCCCTGGTGCAACAAGCCCTCGATCATGGGGGCAGGGTCAACTACAAGGACACCCCGGAGGGTCCGGTACCCTACGAGCTTTGCCTGACGCTGTTCGATGCCCTCAACCACCCCCACAGCGACGAGAGCGAAGAGCTCAAAATTGACCGCTTCATGGCCGCCAACGCAATCCTCCTGAGCCTGCGAGGGGTACCCGGCATTTACATTCACAGCCTCTTTGGTTCTCCATCCGACCACAGGGGCCTGGAAGAAAGCGGGATCAACCGCCGCCTCAACCGACACAAGTTCACAGGGCCTGAACTGGAAGGATTGCTCCACAGTCCGAATACCCGCGCCCACAAAGTGCTGACCCGCTACACACACCTCCTCAAAGTGCGGGCCTCTCATCCGGCCTTTCACCCCAATGCCCCCCAGGTGGTGATGGAGTCCAGGGAAGTGCTGCGCATCATCCGGGGCTACCGCGACCGGCAGGTGGGCTGCTACATCAATGTGACCAACCGGCCCCAGCCTATCAACCGGGTGGGACGCAACCTGATCAGCGGAAAATACTTTTCTGGGCAGATTCCGCCCTATGGGGTGCTGTGGTTGGTGTGAGAAAGATTCCATGGGAAAACAAATCGTTTTTACTGAGCCGCGACAAGCCACCCTCGAGGACACCCCCGACCTGCCGTTGCAACCTGGCGAGGTGCGCCTTCGGACGCTTTTCTCCGGCATCAGCGCGGGCACCGAACTGACCCAATACCGGGGCAGCAACCCCTACCTGCACAAGCGCTTCGACCCTGAACAGCGGCTGTTTGTGGACGACCAGCCCGGCCTGGCCTACCCGCTCAAGGGCGTGGGCTACGAACAGATGGGCGAAGTGGTGGAGGTTGGTCCGGAGGTCACAAAAGTTCGAATCGGACAAAAAATCTGGGGCTCCTGGGGCCACCGCAGCCATGTGGTTCTGGCAGAGTCCCTGGTCGCACCCAGAGTCGTACCCGAGGGGGCCGACCCCCGCCTGGGCATCTTCGCACGCATCGGGGCCATCGCGCTGGGCCCGGTGCACGACGCTGATATTCACCTGGGCGAGACGGTGGCCATCTTCGGCATGGGCGTGCTGGGGTTAATTGCCCTGCAACTTGCCCGGCTGAGTGGGGCAACGGTGATTGTGGTGGATGGCCTTGAGAAAAGACTGAACCTGGCCCGCCAACTAGGTGCAGAGCACCTCATTGACTTCCGCCAGACCCACCCGGGCAAAGCCATCAAAGACCTGACCCAGGGGCGCGGGGCCGATGTCAGTTTGGAGCTGAGCGGCTCGTATGCTGCACTGCACGAAGCCATCCGGGCCACCGCGTATAACTCGAGGGTGGTCGCGGCGGGCTTCTTGCAAGGAGAGGGGATGGGCCTGCGGCTGGGCGAAGAGTTCCACCACAACCGCATCGAACTGGTATCCTCCCAGACCCAGG
>FWPV01011616.1_pt1 | contig 13943 bp, 8 predicted proteins | sample 2228371 | NCBI WGS metagenome assembly FWPV01 (sample SAMEA103939776, study PRJEB20133) | metagenome
CTTGTTGATCTCCTGGATGGCCTCGCCGGGACGGTTCAGGTCGGAGAGGGCGATGCCTTTATAGAGATAGGGTGTGGGGTCCTTGGGGTCCAGGGTCTTGGCGTAGTCGTAGGTTTCCAGGGCCTTGTGGAAGGCCCGCACCTGGTAGAGGGCCTTCCCCAATTGGCTCTGATATTGGGAGATGCGGGGGTCCAGGAGCGTGGCGGTGAGCATCTGCTCCAGACCCTCGTTCAGGCGCCGATAGCGGAACTCGTAGATGGCCAACCCCAGGTGGGGCTCGCCCAGGGAGGGGTCCCGTTGGGCGGCTTCCTGGAAGTAGCGCCGGGCGCCGTCAAAGTCCCGAAAGGCCAGGCGTACGAAGCCCGCCAGGCTGAGGACTTCGGCTTCCTGGGGAGCCAGGCTCAGGGCCTGCTGAACGACCCGCTGGGCCCGATCCAGAAAGTCGGAAGCCAGCCAGACCCGGGCCAGATAGACATAGGCCGTGACGAACCGGGGGTCCAGCTTCAGGGCCTGTTCAAAGTGGCTGCGGGCCGCGTCCTGGCGGAAATGCGCCAGGTTGACCAGCCCCATGCTGAACTGGGCCAAGGGGGAGCCGGGGGCCCGGCTCAGGGCCTCGCCGGCCGCGGCCTGGGCTTCGGCTTTGCGGCCCTGCACCAGCTCCACTTGGGCCAGGAAGGCCTGGGGCAGGGCCGACGGCGGCGGCTGGGCGGCCGCGGCGGTAAACCATGCCCGGGCCTCATCCGGTTTGCCCACCATCAGGGCGAAGTAGCCGGTCATGGCAGTCAGTTGGGAATGAGGCCGAAGCTGGGCCCGGGCGCTCCTGATGAGCTGATAGGCCCCGGCCTCATCCCCCTGGCGCTCCCGGGCCAGGGCCAGGCCGATGACCGTCATGGCGTCCGGTTGCTTTACCCGGCGAAAGGCGGCCTCGGCCTCCACCGGCGCCTGGCGCTGGAGGTGCACCCAGCCCCGCAGGGTAACGGCCCGGCTGTTGCCGGGGTCCAGACGCAGCGCGGTTTCGGCCGCGGCCTGGGCGGCGTCCAGATCACCCCGGTCATAGGCCTGCTCGCCCTCCCGGGTGGCGGCGGCGGCCGGGCCGGTGGCCGGGGTGCGGCCCTCCTCCCCGGGGGCCCCCAGGGGCAGATCCCGGTAGCTGAGAACGCCGGGATAGGAGAGGACCCATTGCACCGCGTCCGCCGGCCGGGCCAGGAGCCGCTTGGTGGGCTCCCGCCCGGGGATGGTGAGGCCCTCCTCACCCGGCACCATGCAGAGCTCTCCCAGGGGGTTGGCGAGGCAGACCTTGCCCTGGAGCAGCGTCACCTGGGTGGTGCCGTCCTTGCCCACCTTCACACTGATCTCGGTGCCCCGGGGCAGGATGGACACCGCCCGGGTTTCCAGCCGACCCCGGAATTGTGGATTCCGGTTGCTCAGCCAGATTTCCCCCAGGAGCACTTGATAAAGGCTCTCTTCCGGTCCCACTGCCGCAGGGATGATCCCGGCAAAACGGGGGGAGGGGACCACCTGTTTCAGGGCCAGGATGGTGTTGGCGTGCAGGATGATCTGGCACTCGTCCACGCAGAGGATGGCGGCCCGGGAATCGGGGCCGGTTTGTACCGTGTCGCCCACATAGAGCTCCTGGTTGGCATGGGCCGCCGCCCAAGGCCCGCCTGCCCCGGACATGACCGTCACCTGGCCCCGCAGGTCCTTGATGGTGCCGGCCAATCTGGCAGCCGCCCCACACGGAGTAAAGGCGGCAAGCACCAGCAGGGCCGCCGCCAGAACCACCAAGGCCCACCTCTTTCCTGCCATTGACATGCGGCTATCCTCCTTGAAAGGGCGCCACCCCGGGACTTCCGGCCCCTTCTCCGGAAAAGCCGGGGAGGCTTCAGGCAGAAAAATGCCCCTCTTTCGAAGGTGGGTCATGGCCTCGGCCGCTTTCGGCGCCAGGGGCCAGGTCAGGAAGTGGAAGCGAAAAAAAACCGGCGGCATGCCTGCCGCCGCCGGTTGGCACAGAGCCAGGAGTGCGAGTCGTGACCGGCAAGCCTGCCGGTCGCGCATCTGGGCAGTCACTGCTGCCCGCCACGTGGCAAGATGGACAAGGAACGGCTGATCAGGGTAAAGCTGGCAGGTAGGTCTGCCGGGTCCCTGCCCAGGGCTTGAGGACAGGTTTTTCTTGGGCCACGGGAAAATTCCGGGGTGGGGGAAAAGCTTCCTGCAGACGCCGTGGGGCCGCTCATGGGCAGGTCCTGCCCGGGCAATGCAGCACCCGGAAGCTGGGAGTCAGGGCAACGCCGGCTTGCCCTTACATCCGGTCAGGGGAGAAGGTGTCAAAAGTCTAATCAAAATCGCTAAGATTGTCAAAAAAATTATGGTGCCGTTCAATAACGCCGCCGGGTCCAAGGCGTCCCTTGAGGTTCCTTCTCATTAAACCCACCGGTGAGGCGCCCCGGGGGCAAGAGGTAAGAGCCGATCCACCGGCAAAACTGCCCCCCGGATGTGCCCAAGGCGACCGTGAGGGCAGGCCCCGCCGATTCTTGTTGACTTTCCCCCGCGATAGGGTCATTTCTTACCGAAGCCCTTGCCCTGGCGGAGGTCACCGCCCGGGCCACCGGGAACCGGACTCATGGAAGTGCCCATTCTCACCGACCTGGTCATCATTTTCGGCCTCTCCATCGCCGTCCTGTTTGTCTGCCACCAGCTTAAGGTGCCCACCACGGTGGGGTTTATCCTTACCGGCATCCTGGCCGGCCCCCATCTCCTGGGTCTGGTGAGAGCTGTTCATGAAGTGGAAATCCTGGCGGAGATCGGGGTCATCCTGCTGCTCTTCACTATCGGGGTGGAATTTTCCTTCGCCAACCTCCTGCAGATCCGGCAATCCGTCCTGGTGGCCGGCCCCATTCAGGTGGCGGCCACCTGCCTGGCCGGGCTGGTGGTTGCCCTCCGGCTGGGCCAGACCCCGGGCCAGGCCGTGTTCATCGGCTTTCTCGTTTCCCTGAGCAGCACCGCCATTGTCCTCAAGCTCCTCCAGGAACGGGGCGAGGTGGATACCCCCCACGGCCGCACCAGCCTGGGCATCCTGATTTTCCAGGACATCATCATCGTGCCCATGATGCTCCTGGTGCCTTTGTTGGCCGGCGCGGCCGAGCAGGTGGGGCTGTCGTTTCTCTGGCTGTCGGCCAAGGCCGGGGCCATCATTTTGCTGGTGGTGGTGAGCGCCAAATATGTGGTGCCCCACGTGCTCTACCAGATCGCTCGCACCGGCAACCGGGAGCTGTTCCTGCTGACCATCGTGCTGCTCTGCGCCGCGGTGGCCTGGCTGACCGCCCAGGCCGGCCTCTCCCTGGCCCTGGGAGCCTTTCTGGCCGGGCTCATCGTCTCCGAAACCGAATACAGCCACCAGGCCCTGGGCAATATCCTGCCCTTCCGGGACGTCTTTGCCAGTTTCTTCTTCATTTCCATCGGCATGTTGCTGGACGTGGCTTTCTTCCTGGATCATCCGGGGACCATCCTGCTGCTCACCCTGGGGGTCCTGCTCTGCAAGGCCCTGCTGGCCGGTTCGGCGGCCCTGGCGCTGAGATTTCCCCTGCGCACTGCGGTGCTGGCGGGGCTGGCCCTGTGCCAGGTGGGCGAATTTTCCTTCATTCTCTCCAAGGTGGGCCAAAGCCAGGGCCTGCTGGCCGGGGACAGCTACCAACTGTTCCTGGACGTCACCATCATCACCATGATCGCCACTCCGGTTCTCATGGCCCTGGCGCCCCGCACCGCGGAGTTCATGCTGCGCTGGCCCCTGCCCCAAAGGCTGAAGCTGGGCGCGCCCCGGGGCCAGGAAGTGCCCCGGGACCTTCCCAAGGACCATCTGGTCATCGTCGGCTTCGGGGTCAACGGGCGCAATCTGGCCCGGGCCGCCAAAGCCGGAGGCATCCCCTACATCGTCATCGAGATGAATCCGGAAACGGTGAGGCGGGAGCGGGAGATGGGCGAGCCGATTTTCTACGGCGACGCCACCCAGGAGGAGATTCTGGTGCACGCCAATATCCGGGAGGCCCGGGTGGTGGTGGTGGTGATCAACGATCCGGCCGCCACCCGGCGCATCGTCACCCTGGCCCGCAGCCTCAATCCCCGGGCTTACATCATCGTGCGCACCCGCTATCTCCAGGAACTCCAGTCCCTGTTCGAACTGGGGGCCGACGACGTGGTGCCCGAAGAGTTTGAAACTTCAGTGGAAATCTTCACCCTGGTCCTGAAAAAATACCTGGTGGCCCGGGAGGAGATCGAACGGTTCGTCACCCAGGTCAGGGCCGACGGCTACCTGGTGTTACGGGGCATCGCCGGGAAAATGGAGCCGGCCCGGGACGGCCTCCGCCACCTCCACGACTTCGAAATCAGCACCTTCCGCCTGAGCCCGGGGGCGCCGCTCACCGGCAAATCCCTGGCCCAGATGGAACTGCGCAAGAAGTATGGCATCACGGTCCTGGCCATCCGGCGCGACGCCCAGATGCTTCCCAATCCGGAGCCGGAAATGCCGCTGCTGGCCAATGATCTCTTGATAGTCATGGGAACACCGGCTAATATCAGGGACGCCGCCTGGCTCTTCCAAGAGCCGGAGGCGCAAGGCTGATGGGCGGGGGCCTCACCCGGGGAGGGCGGCCCCCCGGTGCCCGTGCGATAATGCAAAGGCGAGGTGGAGGCCATGGGATTGTTTCTGGAGAACGATGGCAAGGAAAGCGGCCCCCAAACCATTACCACCCTCCTGGACTCGGAGGGTTTTAAAGACAACAAGAGCGAGCCCCTTATCGCCTTTTTGCACCGGGTCATCCATTTTGCGGTCCGGGTGTTGGCCGTCCTGATGACCGCAGTCATCCTTTGGGGCATCGGCGACGTAGTGTGGATGCTCTACAACCAGTTGATGACCCCGCCTTTCATGCTGCTCAACATCAATGACATTCTGGCGACTTTTGGCGCTTTCATGGCGGTGCTCATCGCCATTGAAATATTCATCAACATTACCCTCTATCTCCGGGATGACTTCATTCACGTCAAGCTGGTCATGGCCACCGCCCTCATGGCCATTGCCCGGAAGGTGATCATCTTTGACTTCGACAAAGTGGCTCCCGGTTATGTCTATGCCACCGGCGTGGTTATCCTGGCATTGAGCCTCGGCTACTGGCTGATCAGCTACAAACCGCCGGTAGTCCAGGGACCTCCCCCGAGAAAGGAGTGAGAAGGATGGACGTTTGGATCGGAGTCGGTGCACTGGTCGTCGGCCTGGTAAGTTGCTTTTACGGCTATCCCCTTTTTCGCATCCTCCTGGTGCTGGCCGGCCTCATCATCGGCTACGGCCTAGGCCAGACCCTGGTGTCCGGGGGCCATCCCTGGCTGTCTCTGGGGGTGGGCCTCCTGGCGGCCGTGGTCCTGGCGCTGTTCGCTTATCCCTTGTGGAGCGTGGGCGTCGTCCTCAGCGGTGGGGCCCTGGGCTTCCTGATCTTCGGCGCTCTGGCCTCGGCGTTCAGCGCCTCCCAGTTGGTCATCCTCCTGGTGGGAGCCGTGGGGGCCTTCATCATCGGCCTCCTGTTCTATCAGGCCAAGGACCTCTTCGTCATGCTCACCTCTGCCTTGAACGGTGCGGTGGAGGTGGTCTTCGGCCTGGGCTGGCTGCTGCCGGTGCCGTTTTTCCGCCGGGGAGAGGCCAACCTCTTGGCGTTCCTCGCCATTGTGGTGCTGGGGGCCGTGGGCTTTGCCGTGCAGTACGGGATGTTCAAAGACCGGCGCACCTACTCGGAGACCCCGCCGGCCCGGGAGGAACGTTAGCGGTCCGTTTCCGGAACGCTGGCCCGAGGAGCTTGCCTGCCATGACCACGCCTTTTCCCTTCACCCGCTTGCTCATCCCCTACGACGGCAGCCCTTCGGCCAAGAAGGGGCTGGAGTGGGCCGCGCACCTGGCCCGCGCCGGCGGCCGCGCCCTGGAACGCCTCAGCCTCCTCCGGGTGATCGGCGGGGCCTACCTGGCCCGGCACATCCAAAACGTGGATCTCCGAGTTACCCGCATGGACCAGGTGGCGGCCTGGCGGCGGATCCGGGAGCACTATCTCGACCACGAGATTCTGCCGCTGCTGGCGGAGGGCCGGCGCCTCCTGCAGGAGCACGGGGTGGAGGTTCCCATCGACACCCGGGTGGCCGAAGGCAGGATCGGCGAGGAAATCCTGCGCCTGGCCGGCGAGGAGGGCTACGACGTCATCGTCATGGGCCGGCGGGGGTTGTCGCCGGTGAAGGGGTTTTTTCTGGGAAGCGTCACCCGCCAGGTCTTATCTGCCGCCCAGAGGACCACGGTCTTTGTGGTGGGCCCGGAGACCGTCTTTCCTCCTGACTGCCCCGTGTCCCCCCTGCTGCTGCCGGTGGACGGCTCGGATTCCAGTGGGGCCGCGGTGCGCCAGGGAGCCGCCCTGGCGCAGGCCTGGCTGGACCGGCACCCCCGCCTGGAACTGCTTCACGTCATTGATCAGGCCCGGGTGACCGCCGCCCTGGGGGAGGCCAGCAGCCTGGTGGATGAGGGGGAAGGCATCCTGGCGGCCGCCCGCCGGACGCTGCTGGTGGCCGGATTCCAGGGGGAGGTGGAAACCCGGTTGAAGGTGGGCGACCCCTCCCAGGCCATCGCCCGGGAAGCGGAGGAGGGCGGCTTTGCCCTGATCCTCATGGGAGCCCGGGGCTTATCCCCCCTGAAGCAGCTGCTTTTGGGCAGCGTCACCAACGACGTGCTGCACCGGGTCACCCACGCGGTGGTGGGCATCGTCTTTCCCTGAAAGCCTTTTAGCCCCCAAGCTTTGCCCGCCTTCTTCAGGGCGACGGGGCTGCGGGTGCTCTGGGAGGCCCGGCGGTCAGCCGCATCCGCTCATTCAGACTCTCCAGTCCCTGTTGGAGCGAGGGCTCCATGACCACCAGTTCCCCCTTGGAGAGGATCAGGCGCTTGAGCTGGGGAATCGTGACCCCCGACGTGGCCCGGAGATAAACGGGCTGGATGTAAATGATGGACCCTTTAATGGGCAGGATGATCATTTTCCCCCGGAACACCTCGGAACCCATCTGGTTCCACAGGGTAAACTGCTGGGAGATGACCGTATCCTGGTTGATGAAGGCGTCCACCTGCTGGGGGCCGTTCACCAGGATGCCCCGGGGAAAGCTGAAGATCACGAACTTGCCGTAGTTGGGGGCATCACAGCCCACCACGCACAGGGACCGGAGGTTGGTGCGGGCTTTGGGGTTCATGGAGGTCAGCAGAAGGAATTCATCCTTCTCCTTGTTCAGGAGGGGCAGGGTCAGGTATTTTGGCTCCATCCTGACCATCTTGCCATCCACGGGTATCTCAGAGAATTCCCAAATGTCTTCATGCTTGTAAAAGACTTCCGGGTCGGTCATGTGATACTTGGTGTAGATGCTCATCTGGATATTGAAGATATCCCTGGGATACCGGATATGCTTCCGCAGTTCGGCGGGCAGGTGCTCCAAATCCTTGATCAGGGTGGGGTAGATGCGGCTGTAAGCCCGGGCAATGGGGTCCCGGGGGTCGGCCAGGTAATAGTCCACGGTGCCGTCGTAGGCGTCCACCACGATTTTGATGGAATTGCGAATATAGTTAATCTGCCTGTTGAAGGCCTGGGAATACGGATAGCGGTTGGAAATCGTGTAAGCGTCCTGGATCCAGTAGAGCCGCTGGGGGGTGGCCACCAGATAGGGGTCGCGGTCCAGGATGAAAAACGGGGTCAGGGTTTTTATCCGTTCCAAGATGTTGCGGCGGAACTGCATGCGGCTCTGGGGGTTGGTTTTGGTGGTGAACAGGATGTCCTTTTCCCCGAAATAGAGGGCAAAGATGAGCTTCCGAAAGAGGGAGGAAACCGGCACGCCGCCCCGGCCGGAGTAATTCACCATCCGGTTGGTGCCGTCCAGAGGATAGCTGATTTCGCCGCTGTCATTGGGCGCGATGATCGGCGGACACTCGCCCAGGCCGTAATAGATCTCCGACTGCTCGATCTGCAGGCCAAAATCAGAGCGGGGCGGGATATCCCGGAAAAACCAGGTCATGGGCTCTTCGCCCCGCTGGGCCGCCGGGATCATCACCAAGCCGTGGCCATGGGTGTACTTGAGGCGTTCGTTCACCCAGTTCCTGGCCGCGGGGGGCAATTTCTTCAGGTTCAGCTCCCGGGCCGAGAGAAACACCTGCTGGTAGCGGTCCCGGACAGTGTAGCGGTCCACGTCCACCGCCTCGAACTGGTAATAAGTGCGCAGTTCCTGGAGTTGCTGGAACACGTCCAGGAGCACCTCATAATCCCACACCGGGATATTGGCCAGGATGGTGCGGACCTTGGGCGATTGCACATCCAGGGGAACATCATCGATGGGATAATTGCGGGTCTCCACCCGGGTCAGGTCATAAGCCGCCAGGGTTGCCTGGATGTTGTGGTTGATGAAGGGTCGTTCCCGGGCGATTTCATTGGGCGCCACGATGTACCTTTGCACCAATTGGGGTAAAAACGTGGAGTAGCGCAACCCCAGGGCCGTCAGGAACAACACGACGCAAGCCAGGACCACCTTCCAACCCCGGCGGGTGTGAATGAAAAAGATGAGGGAGACCGCCACGGCCAGGAGAAAGACAATGGACAGCCAGATCAGAGGCAGAATGATCCGCATTTCGACGAAACCGGGGCCGGAAAACAGCGGGACATGGGAGGTATCATAGAGGAGGTTGTGCCGTTGCAGGATAAATCCCCAGGCACCGATGAGAAAGCCCAGGATGACCAGGACGCTGAGATGCACCCTGGCGCCCCGGGGCAGCGGCAGTTCCTGGTCGGCCAGCAGGCGGCTCTCCCGCCAGTACAGCAGGGAGAGCCCCAGGAAAAGCAACACCACGGCCAGCAGCAACTCCCGCAGCAGGAGCTGGTAGATGGGCAGGGCAAAGAGATAGTAGCTGATATCCTTGCCATAAACCGGGTCCAGAAGGCCGGCAGGCGGCGCGGCGAGGAACAGCAGGGTGTTTTCCCACTGCTGATACAGGGGAAAGGCAATGAGGACGGCCAACAGAAAGGAAAAGGGCAGATAGAATTTCAGGGAGCGCCGGCGAAAGGTTTCCAGCAGCCGCCGATACCGGAGGCGGCCCCACGAAGCCGGCTTGATTTCCTCCAGGGACACCCGGCCCAGGAACCTGGAGGCCACCCAGAAATTGAGAAAGAAGATCAGCAAGAACAGGAGGGTAAAGCCGATGAACACCACATAGCGATAAAACAGTTTCTGCCAGAAATAGAAGCCGTAGCCCAGATATTGAAACCACCAGATATCCACCAGGAAATCGGTGAAGACCAGGCCGAGCAAGACATAGAGAAGGCCCAGAACCAGAAACGGGACGGAGAGTATTACCAGCCAGCGTTTGAGACGGCGCATAGCAAGGGCTCCGCTGAAGGGATTCAATCCAGGCCGCACCGATGTTGCGCCAGGCGGGAGCAGCCGCCCATAAAGCTACCATAATTTCTGGCGCAATTCCATCCTCGGGGCCGAGAACCCGGGCGGCGGCCCGGGGCAGCGCCCACCCGGCATCCGGCGGGATGGGGGAGACCTCCCTTGACAAACGGCCCGGCTTGCCGTTTAATATGGAAAAAAATAATCATTTTCAAAGGTTTGCTGCATGCCGCTGTTCAAGAAAGTGCTGGTGGCCAACCGCGGCGAGATTGCGGTGCGCATCATCCGGGCCTGCAAGGAACTGGGCCTGCCCACGGTGACCATCTACACCGAGCAGGACGCCAACGCCATCCACATCGTCAAGGCGGATCAGGCCATCTCCGTGAGCCCCGGGCCGGTGGCCGGCTATCTGGACTTCGCCCAGATCATCCAGGTGGCCAAATGGGCCGAGGCCGACGCCATCCACCCGGGTTACGGCTTCGGCGCCGAGAATTGGCAATTCGCCCAGGCCTGCGCCGACGCCGGCCTCACCTTCATCGGCCCCGCGCCCGAAGCCATCCGCCAGATGGGCGACAAGGTCCTGGCCCGCAAGCTCATGGCCGAGGCCGGCGCGCCCATCATCCCCGGCTCCCCCCTGATTACCGAGGCGGAGGAGGCCCGGGAGCACGCCGCCCGTATCGGCTTTCCGCTGCTGGTCAAGGCCAAGGGCGGCGGCGGTGGCCGGGGCATGCGCCTGGTAACCACTGAAGCCGAACTGCTGGACAGCCTGGAGGGGGCCCGGCGGGAGGCCCGGCGCTCCTTCGGCGACGAAGGCATCTACCTGGAAAAGTTCATCGAAGAGCCCAAACACATCGAGATCCAGCTCCTGGGCGACCGCCACGGCCACATCATCCACCTGGGGGAGCGGGACTGCTCCATCCAGCGGCGCCACCAGAAGCTCATCGAAATCGCCCCCTCCCTGGTCCTTACCCCGGAGAAACGGCAGGAGATGGGGGAGATCGCCAAGAAGGCGGCCGCCTCCCTGGGCTATTACTCCCTGGGCACCATGGAATTCCTGGTGGACAAGCACCTGAATTTCTACTTCCTGGAGATGAACACCCGGGTGCAGGTGGAGCACCCCATCACCGAGCTGGTCACCGGCATCGACCTGGTGAAGGAGCAGATCCGGGTGGCTGCCGGCGAGCCCCTGTCCATTACCCAGGAGGAAGTGAACCTGTGGGGGCATGCCATCGAGTGCCGCATCAACGCCGAAGACGCCCGGAACAACTTCTTCCCCTCTCCCGGCCGCATCACCCGTTATTACTCCCCCGGCGGCATCGGGGTGCGGCTGGACGGCTGCGTCTTCGGGGGCTACGAGGTGCCCCCCTACTTCGACCCGCTGCTGGCCAAACTCTGCGTCTGGGGGCGGACCTGGGAGGAGGCCCTGAGCCGCATGGATCGGGCCCTGGGGGAATACATCATCCGGGGCATCAAAACCACCATCCCCTTTTATCGCCGCGTCCTGCAGGATGAGGAATTCCGCTCCGGCACCTTTACCACTGATTTTCTGGAGCGCAAGATGCACGAGCTGACGTATGAGGACGTGGCGGAGCCCTGGGACCTCTTTTATGTGGCCGGGGCCGCCCTGTTCTGCCACCTGAACCAGATTGCCCGGAAGAGCTGAAGCCATGTTCAACCCCGTCAAAGTAACCGACGTCACCTTGCGGGACGGCCAGGAAGACTTCGTCCACAAGCACCTTTTCCAGGAAGACTTGACCAAACTGGCGGCCCTTCTGGATCGGGCCGGTTTCTATTCCATCGACTGCTGGGGGGGCAGCACCTTCTACGCCACCCTCACCGAGATGAAGGAGGACCCCTGGCAGCGTTTGCGGCGCCTGCGGCGGGCCCTGCCCAACACCCCCATCCAGATGATCGTCCGGGGCCGCATGCTGGTGGGGTTCAGGCCCTTCCAGGCCGAAGTGGTGCGGAAATTCATCACCCGGGCGGCCCATTTCGGGGTGGACATCATCCGGGTCTATGACAACCTCAACGACCCGGACAACATGGCGGTGGCGGTGGAGACCGGCAAAGAACTGCGCAAGCAGGTGGAGGCCACCATCCTCATCAGCCAGAACCCCCACATCACCATCGATGACTATCTGAGCCTCGCCGGCCGCCTGGTGAATCTGGGTGCCGACGTCATCTGCTTCAACGACTCCTTCGGGATGCTCACCCCCCTACAGGTGGCCACCCTGGTGGGGACTTACAAGCGCTATTTTGCCCAGCCCGTGCGCCTGCACCTGCACGACAACCTCCAGGCCGCGGTGGCCTGCTGCCAGGAGGGGGTGCGCCGGGGCGCCGAAATGGTGGACACCACCCTGGCCGCCCTTTCCTGGCCTTACGGTCCCCCGCCCCTGCAATCCCTCATGTTCTCCCTGGGGGGCACCAACTACGATCCCCACATCGACATGGACGCCCTGGGGGAGGTCTCCGAGTTCATCGAGCACCTCAAGGAGAAATACCATTACCAGGAGCCCGTCATCCGCCGCCAGGACGACCTGCCCGGCCCCTATTCCATTCCCGGCCTTCTCAAGGACTTCATCCGGGAGGAACTGGTGCGTCGGGACGCCCGGGACCGCCAAAGCCTGGCCTATAAGGAGGGCCAGCAGGTATGGGCCGATTTGGGCTACCCCGCCCTCAAGGGCCGTATCCTGGAGATCGTCGGCCTCCAGGCGGTGGAGAACGCCCTGGCCCGTCGCCGCTATGACGTCCTGGTCCCCAGTCTGGTGGAGCTGCTGAAAGGGAAATTCGGGCGGCTGCACACCCCCGTGAATCTGGAGCTCCAGCAGCGGATCCTGGGTTGGGTGGAGGGGGTGGAGGACGAACTGGCCGAGGAGGTGCAACTCCAATCCCGGCCCGACCTGGAAAAGGAGGAGGACGTCCTCACCTATACCCTGTTTCCCGCGGAGGCCGAAGCCTTTTTCCAGTACCGGGCCGCCGGCGCCGGGCAGGGCCGGGCCTACCGGCCCCCGACCCCCCGTCCCTACCCCTTTTCCATCAGCACCGCCAACCTGGTGATGGCCAACCGGGGGGAAGAGGTGGTGGCCCGCCTGGACGGCGTGGGCGGCGAGCGCCAGGGCAAGCAGGTGCTGTTCATCAACATCCACGACAACACCGAGGAAATCCTGGTGCAGCTGGCCCCGGACAGCGAAAACAAATCCGAATACCTGGTCACCATGCACGGCGACACCTACCGCATCCGGGTGGGGCGAACCTTCCCCCGGGACCAGGAATACACCCCGGTCTTCCTGGAGATCAACGGCCAGGTAGAGGAGTTCCTCATCAAGACCGGCAAGAGTTGAATGGCGGGCAGGGCCGGGGGCTGCGCCCTGGCCCCCTCCCCCTGCAAGGAGGCTGCCATGGCGGTGCGTCCGAGGATGTTGTCTTCCGGTTGGTATCCTGGCAGCAGGAACGCCTGCCAGGCCGAGATCGAGAAATTCGTGGCCGGGGCGGTGGCGCTGCCCCCGGGGGTCAGGCCCCTGGGCGGCATGGTGCCACACGCCGGCTGGTACTTCTCCGGGAAGCTGGCGGCCCGGGTTTTCTGGCTGAACGCCCAGGTGGTGCAACCCCAGGTGGTGGTGCTCTTCGGCGGCCACCTGCCGGGGGGGGCGCCGCTGCTGGTCACCGACGACGCCTGGGAGACCCCCTTGGGGGAGATGCCCCTGGCCACTGAGTTTTATGCGCCTCTGAAGGCCAAAATCACCCTCAAGCCGGAGTATCCCGGGGACAATACCATTGAAGTGAACCTGCCCTTCGTCAAATATTTCTTCCCCCAGGCCCGGGTGCTGGCGGTGCGCTCGCCCCAGTCGCCCGAGGCGGTGAAGCTGGGGGAGGCCGTGGCCCAGGTGGCCCAGGACCTGAAGGTCAGCGTGCTCTTCTTCGGCTCCGCCGATCTCACCCACTACGGCCCCAACTACGGCTTTATGCCCCAGGGGCTGGGCCCCAAGGCGGTGCAGTGGGTGAAAGAGGTGAACGACAAGCGCTTCCTGGAGGCCGTCCTGCACCTGGACCCCCTGGGGGCCGTCACCCTGGCCAACCGGGACCAGAGCTCCTGCTCCGCGGGCGCGCCCGCCGCGGCCCTGGCCGGCGCCCGGAAGTTCGGGGCCACCCGGGCTCTCCTGGTGGACTACTACACCAGCTTCGACGTCATGCCCGGAGACAGCTTCGTGGGCTACGGCGGGGTGGTGTGGGTAGGGTAAGGCAGTTAGGGAAAGACCAGGCCCCTTCTTTTCCCCTGCTTCCACAAAAATGCGGGTTGAGCGGCATCTCCCGCCCAACCCGCGCGGTTTTTTTCCCAAATGGGATGAAAGGTTTGCGGCAGGGGGTTGGGGCCACCGCCCCTTTACCCCTGCCCCCATCACTCTTCGTTCTTAGTACATGCCGCCCATGCCGCCGCCGGGCATCGCCGGGGCGGGTTCTTCCTTCTTGGGCTTCTCAGCCACCATGGCCTCGGTGGTGATGAGGAG
>FWPV01011617.1_pt1 | contig 13943 bp, 10 predicted proteins | sample 2228371 | NCBI WGS metagenome assembly FWPV01 (sample SAMEA103939776, study PRJEB20133) | metagenome
CTCCTCGAGATCGCCATCGCCATCGCCTCCCCGGGCCCGAGCGGGGCCACGCTCATCCGACCGTCCTTCGGCCGCCCCGGTTCCCTCCTCCACGCAGGCAGGCCCCGGGCCGGGAGGGGAGACCAACCCGTGCTCTCGAGCGAAGCCAGCACCTCGGCCTGGGCGAGCCGCGCCTCGAACAGCGGGTGCGGCACCCGCCCGGCAAGCGCCGACCCGGCCATCCGTTCGGCGCCGCAGGATGACCCCCTCCTCGACGGCTACGCCCGCCGTTCGAGGAGCCGGGCTCGCCGGGCCCTCCGCCGTTGGAGCCAGACCACCATCCGTTCGGCCGCGGAGCCCGGTCGCGGAGCGGCACCGACCTGGATGGCGGCGCCCTGCAGGTTGAGGATCACCCGGCCCTTTCGCACCAGGCCCCCGCCGATCTCGAAGAAGCCGGCGTACTCGAAGGAGATGGGCTGCCCCGTGGGGGCGAAGCCGGGCGGGTCGAGGGGACCGAGCATGCGCCCGCTGATCTTCCCCCGGACCGAGAGCCCCCTCCCGTCCTCGGCGACGAACGGACCGTCGACGATCTCCCACCTGGCATCGGGGAACGCCCGCCAGACGACGCCGAGGAACCGTGCGAGCTGGTCGAGCCCGCGGATGACCTCGGGCCAGGCGTCGTCCTCGAACACGACGTCCTCGGCGAACAGGGAACCCAGGAGTTCCGGGTCGTGCGCGCTGAGCACCTCGCACGCGCGCTGCGAGAGCGCTCGGGCGGAAGCGTGGTCCAGTCGATCCGCCATCGTTCATCCCTCCGCTCGGCTCCTCCCCGCGCGGGCGTCGGGCGTCGCGCCCGCCCGGGGTCGGGGCGCGCGCTCCCCCCCGCCTCGACGACCGGCACCCACGAGCACGCGGCGGACGACCGCGGGGCGCAGGATCTCCGTGGGCGGCTCGAGCAAGGCGATGACGGGGGCCAGGTGCTCCACCACCACCGGGTCGCGCTCGGCGGCCGCGAGGAGGCGACGCATGTACGCGTTGCGCAGGCGGACCGGCACGGTCCGGCGGCCGGCGACCTCAGGCAGCGCGAGGTCTCCTCCGACCGCCAGGTCCCACGCCTGGTCGACGATCCTGGTGGCGGCGCGGAAGAAGCGTCGGGCGATCCCCTGGATCCCCTGCTCGAGGCACCGCTGGAGTTCGAGGGCCTCGAGCGCGGCGACGCTCATCCCCTGCGCGTAGATGGGGTTGAAGCTCGCGATGGCGTCGCCGAGCACGAGGAGCCCTTCCGGGAAACGAGCGACGCGATCGTAGCGCCGCCGTAGGTTCGCCGGGAACCGGTGGGTCGCGACCTCCTCGAGCGGTTCCCCCTCGTGCACCGCGCTCCGCACGTCCTCCGGCGCGACCGTGTCGAGGAACGCCAGCCAGGCGTCGGGCTCCGTCGGCGGGTGGTGTCGCCCGTACCCGAAGAGCGTGCACATCCACCCGCCCCCCTCCACCGCGAGGAGGCCCATCCCGCGGGGATGCCCGGGCTTGGGCCCGATCAGGACGATCCGTTCGCCGAGCGCCCCGGGGTTCAGGTGGAGGTGCCGGGTCACGTAGACGAGGTCGACCTCCAGCCGTTGCTCCGGCGGCCGCGGGTAGCCGAGGGCCTCCAGCCAGACCGGTGTCCTCCCGGATCGGCCGCTCGCGTCGACCACCAGCTCGGCGGGCAGGCTCTCCTCGGCGCTGCCGGGGGCCCGCCTGAGCACGCGGACCCCGGTCACCCGGTCCCCGGCGGCGACGAGACCGAGGGCATCGCACCCTTGGAGGACCGTCACGTTGGGGATCGCCAGCAGCCGCTCGCGCACCGACCCCTCCAGGAATGGCCGACTCACGGAGAGGGCGGGCTGATCGGATCGGACGGCGACGGGGGCCAGGCGGTGGCCGGCCACCGAGAACCGGATCTCGGTGAACGCCACGGCCGACGGGACCCCCGCGCCGATGAGGGCCCCCGTGAACCCGGGGAACAACCGGTCCAGGACCTGCTGACCGGACGGCAGGAGGGCGTGGATGTGCCTGCCCTGGGGCACGCCCCGACGACCCTGCCCCAGCGCCGGGAGGTGGTCCCGCTCCACCACGGTGACGCGGTCGAACCGCTCGGAGAGGACCCGAGCCGCCAACAGGCCAGCCATGCTCGCACCGATCACGACCGCGTGCCCGCCGATCCGCTCCATGGCCGTCCCTCCCGGTCCGTCGAACGCCGGGAGGGTGCCGCGGCCGGCTGCTCATCCGCCAGACCGATCGTTGCTCATCCCGTGCCCGATCTCGGCCCCCTCGGGCCCGTACAGCTCTCGGTCCCACAGCCAGGCCACCACGCGCTCGATCCCCCGCGTGAGGTGGCGGCGGTACGTGCTGAAGGGCAGACCGAGCACCTCGGCGGCGCGCTCCTGGGTCGGCGCCGGACGCACGTACGTGCGGTCGATGGCGCGGTGCAGGGGCTCGCTCCGGGGGTCGGCGGCGAGCGATGCGACGGCGGCGAGGAGGAGCTCCCGCAACGATCCGGGGGTCGGGTCCCCCCCGGACCAGTCGCGAGCCACGCGCGAGCGCATGAGCGGATTGCGCGCCAGCGCCTCGGGCCGGTGGAGGTCGCGGAGCGCCCCCCGCACGCAGCTCATGAAGTCCGGGTGTGCGAGGGCCACCGTGGGATCCGGCTCCGCGACCGTGGGCTCGTAGCGGCCGAGCTCGCGTTCGCTCATGGTCTCGAGCCACTCCTCGACCGTCCGCGTCCGCCAGTCGTGCACGAACACCCCGTAGCGGAGGCCGCCCACCTGGTAGTCGGCGTCGGAGGCACGGCGGAAGTCGATGTAGGAGAACATCGGCTCCACCTCCTCCGGGTCCGTGAACGCGCCGACCAGTTCGACCGCGACGGGCCGGGACACGTACAGCTGGATGCTCCTGACGGCGATGAGGTCGCGGGACGGCGAGGGTGCCTGGTAGGCGTCGCGGTCCATGAACGATCTGCCGGCGCGGGCCCGCTCCCCGGGTCGCAGCGGTGCGTGTCGCTCGATGTGCGACCACATCGCGCGGACGCCGGGATCGCGTTCGCGATCCTCCTCCGTCGTTCGCTCCAGCGCGAGCACCACGGCGAACCCCCGCACCGCGTCGCCGGGCTCCCGGACGACCACGAACCCCTCGGGCTGGCGCTCCATCCAGTAGCGGACGAGCGCGGCGGCCTCCGGGCCCTCGTGTCCCTCCGCCATCGCCAGGATGGCGTCCCGGTCCCCCGGCCGGAGGCGGTCCGCGTACACCCGACCCAGCGTCGCGTAGTCCCACCAGGCCCGCGTGGTGGGGTTGCCCCGGTGGAGGAAGAGCAGGTCCGCCGCCGCCCGCTGCTGCTCCCGCCCCCGGGAGCGGCGGAGGCGCCCGAGCACGTGCGCCCGCACGCTCGTGTGGATCTCGGCGTAGGCGGTCGGGTCTCGCCAGCGAAGATCCGCCTCCAGCAGATCGCGCGCGAGGTCGTGGGGCACGAGGCCCCCGGCGGACCCCTCGACGAAGGAGAGGCTCCGCATCCACCCGAACAGCTCCGAGGCGTCGGCGCCCGGGACGGCCGCCCGCAGGAGGTCCTCGGTCGTCCCGCGCGCGTGGGCGCAGACGTGGAGCGCCCGACGGTGCTGGGCGGAGGGGGTGTGCTCGAGGAACGCCTGCAGCAGGGCGCCGACCAGGTTGGGCGCTTCCCCGATGTCGGGGGGGATCGCGCCCCCGTTGGGCTTGCGTGACACGAGGTCGACGAAGAGCGAGAGAGCGAGGGGGTGGCCGTGCGTCGCGTCGAGGATGCGGGCGTGGAGCCCCCGCTCGACCCCGGCGGCCTCCAGGTAGGAGCGAGCGTCCTCGGGTCCGAGGTTCCTGAGGGAGATCGCCCGCAGGAGCTGCTGCCAGCCCGGATCCCGGAGCCACGCGGCATCCGGCGGGTGGCGGCCCGCGATCACCGTGATGGCCCCGGCGGGGAGCCCGGGGAGCAGCTGCTCGCGGAGCCATCCATCGAGCGTGCCGATCACCTCGTAGCTGTCCAGCAGGAGCACGGGTCGTCCGCGACGGTGGAGCAGGGGCAGCGGGTCGGGGACGTCGGGGCTCCCGAGCGCGTCCGCGAGCGCGGCCAGGAAGCCGCCCGGGGTGGGATCCACGTCTCGGCACTCCAGCAGGACGGTGGTGGCTCCCGCCTCGGCCGCCACGTCCGCCAGGACGCCGAGCAGCGTCGTCTTGCCGATCCCGCCGGGCCCGTACACGAAGAGGACCGAGAACGGGGGCTCCGGCGTCTCCAGCGCGGAACGGAACAGCTCCACCTCGGCCGCGCGACCCACGAAGGAGCGGCGCCGGGCCTCGCGCAGACGTTCGCCGACCGTGCGCATGTTCGATGTGACCGCGTCGGAGAGGCATCATCGCACGAGCAGGGGGAACGCGCATCCGGCCGACCACCGAGGCGGGAGCCGACGGATCCCGCTCGTGCGAGGCGCACGCCGAGGTGGGCCCGCGAGGGCACGCGGGCACCGACCCCTGCTCCCGTCGGTGGGGCGGGGAGGGCTCGAACCTCCGACCGGCGGATTATGAGTCCGCTGCTCTGACCCACTGAGCTACCGCCCCACGGGCGGGACGATAGCACCGGCCCCCGCGGGACCGCGCTCGCTACCCCTGCCGGGCGCGGCCGAGGATGCGCTCGAGCTCGGCGAGGCGCTCGTCCGCCGCCACCGCGAGGTCCTGGAACCGCTGGCGCAGGTCGCTCACCTTGGTCGCGACCTCCTCCAGGGTCCGCTCGAGCCGCTCCACGCGGGCGACGAGATCCGGCGCCGGACTCGGCGTGGCCCACACCGAGCTCGGGGGCGTGGCCCACGCCGGGATCTGGGGCTCCGGCCCGGCCGAGGGCGCGGGCGCGGCCACCTCGGGCGAGGCCGGGGACGCTTCCGCCATCGGAGCCGCTCCCGAGGTCGCGGCGGAGGGTTCCGCCGAGGTCGGGGCCGTGGCCGCTTCCGAGCGATCGCCGATCGCGCTGGGCTCCTCGGCCTCGGTCCGGGCCTCCCCCGCCTCGGCCTGGGCCTCGAGCTCGGCCTCGGCCTTCGTCAGGTCCACCACGGTCGCCTCCTCGGTCGCGGCGATGCCCTGCGGCTCCGCACCGCCCGCGGGCGCCTCGGGGATGCCCTCGGCCACCGCCGCGGCCGCCTCCGAGGGCGACATCCCCTCACGCAGCCGCCGCTGGTACTCGAGGAGCCGACGCATGATGTCGTCGTGCGCGACGGGCGGGGCCTGGGTCCCCGGCCCCGATGCGCTCGTCCTCCCGGCGTCGCGGGCCTCCGCCTCGGCCATGTGCACCCTCCGAGATCGCTGGAACGACGCCATGGTAGAGGCTCGATCCCGCCCCGTCGATCGGCCGTTCGGTGGAGATGCCGAGCCCGGGGCTTGCGCTCGCGCACCCGCTCGCCGTAGCGTTGAACACGCGTTCAACCGCGGAGGAGCACGATGACCGAGCGCCGCATCCGCACCATCCCCATCCGGCACCGCCACGACGTCCTCGCGCCCGAGGAGGTCGAGCTGCTCCACACCCGGAGCCTCGACATCCTCGACCGGGTCGGCTTCACGACCTCGAACCACGGCCTCCTCCAGGCGATGGCCGAGGCGGGGCAGCGCGTGGACCACGAGGCGCGTCGGATCCGGCTCGACCCCGCCTTCGTGGAGGAGGCGCTCGCGCACTGTCCCCGCACGTACACGCTCGGGGCGCGCGATCCCGCGCTCGACCTTCCCTTGGACGGCTCGGCCGGCTACCTCTCCACCGACGGCTGCCCCGCCGACGTCATCGACCTCGACAGCGGGGAGCGCCGACCGGGCACGAGGCGGGACCTCGCCGCGATCACCCGCCTCGCCGACGCCCTCCCGCAGATCGCCTTCCTGTGGCAGTCCGTGAGCGCGAACGACGCGCCGGTCCCGGTCCGACCGATCCACGAGACCCACGTCCAGCTCCGCAACACGACCAAGCACATCCAGCAGATGACGGCGATCGATCCCCTCAACGCGCGCGGGGTCGTCGAGATGGCGCGGGTCGTGGCCGGGAGCGACGAGGCGCTCCGCGCGCGCCCGATCGTCTCGAACTTCCAGTGCTCGATCAGCCCGCTCCACTGGGACGACGGGCCGGTCGAGTGCATGCGGATCTTCGGCGAGGCGGGGATCCCCGTGGGGATCTGCGCGATGCCCCTCGCGGGGGCCTCGGCGCCGCTGTCGATCGGCGGGATGCTCGCGATGGCGAACGCCGAGATCCTCTCCGGGATCGCCATCCTCCAGACCCTCGCGCCCGGCACCCCCACGATGCACATCTCCTACGCCTCGACGATCGACCTCGCGAGCGGGGCGATGAACACCGCGTGGGGCACCGACGAGGTCTTCTCGGCGATGGCCAACACGCAGCTCGCCCGCCGGTACGGGATCCCCTACTCGGTGTGGGTCTTCGCCCCGGGCGCGAAGTACCCCGACTGGCAGGCGGGCGTGCAGGCGGCGCTGTCGGCGATGGCGATGGCGCTCTCCCCCGGTCACCTCATCACCGGGGCCGGCTCCCTGTACGACGACGTCGTGTACTCCCTCACCGAGCTCGTCCTCGACGCCGAGATCTTCGAGATGGTCGTCCGCCTCGCCGAGGGGTGGCGGGTGGACGACGAGGCGATCGCGCTCGAGACGATCGAGGCCGTGGGGCCGGGCGGGCACTTCCTGGGGACGCCGCACACCCTCGCCAACCTCCGCTCGTTCCTGCGCGAGACGGTGATGGACCGCTCGAGCTGGGAGGCGTGGGAGCAGGCGGGTCGGCCCGACGCCGCGCGCCGGGCGACGGAGCGGGCGAGGAGCATCCTCGCCGAGCACGAGCCAGAGCCGCTCCCCGAGGACGTCGCGCGCGAGCTCGACCGGATCGTCGCCGCCTACGAGCGCGAGGCCCTCCGGCGGGCGGGCTGAGGGCTGGACGCGTGGCTCCGGGGGGGAGACTCGAACTCCCAACCATCGGATTAACAGTCCGCCGCTCTGCCGATTGAGCTACCCCGGAAGGCGCTGGCAGTCTACCAACGAGCACCCCCGCGGCCGATCCGATAGGCTGGGCGCATGCGACGGTTCCTGCTCGGCGCGGTCGTCGGCTTCGCGGTGGGATGGGCGCTCGCCCTCCGCGCCTCCCGGCCTGGCCCCGAGGTGGTCGTGGGCCCCAGGGACGAGGCGGCCCCGGGTCTCCTCGGCGCGATGGCCCGGCACCCCTCGGCGCGCCGGATCGGCCAGGTCGTGGACCTGGCGAGCGAGCGGGGGCTCCGGGCGGTCCGTAGGGCCCGCGAGGAGATCCAGCAGCGGCTCGCCGCGGGCCCCGACGACGTCTCGCTGAACTGATCCCCCCATCGGGCCCGGGCGTGGTAGAAAGCGCTCGCAGCCGACCCGAGGAGGAGCCCGTGGACGCCTCGAAGCCCGCCGACCTCGTCCTGGTGAACACCGACGTCTACACCGTGGACGCCGTGGGCCGCTGGGCCCGGGCCGTCGCGATCCGCGACGGGGCGATCGTGGCCGTCGGGACCGACGCGGAGATCCGCGAGCTCGTAGGTCCGCGCACCGAGGTCCTCGAGCTGCCCGGCCGCATGGTGCTCCCCGGCTTCCAGGACGCCCACGTCCACCCCACCGGCGGGGGCATGGACCGCCTGCGGTGCGACCTCTCCGAGGAGCACTCGCTCGAGGGCTACGAGGCGAGGATCCGCGCCTACGCCGAGGCCCACCCCGAGGCGGAGTGGATCCTCGGCGGCGGCTGGGCGATGGACGTCTTCCCCGGGGGGACGCCGAGCCGCCACGACCTCGACCGGATCGTGCCGGACCGGCCGGCCTTCTTCTCGAACCGGGACAACCACGCGGCGTGGGTGAACACCCGCGCGCTCGAGCTCGCCGGGGTGGACGCGGGCACGCCGGATCCGCCAGACGGGCGCATCGAGCGGGAGGAGGACGGCTCCCCCCAGGGGACGCTCCACGAGGGAGCCATGGTGCTCGTCCGCCGGCTGATCCCCGACCCCGACGCCGAGGAGATCGGCCGGGGGATCCTCGTGGCCCAGGACTACCTGCACTCCCTCGGCATCACCGCGTGGCAGGACGCGATCGTCGGCGTCTACCCCACGCTGCCGAACAGCCGCGACGTCTACCCCATGCTCGCCGAGCGCGGGCAGCTCACCGCCCGCGTCGTAGGGGCCCTGTGGTGGGAGCGGGGCCGGGGCGTGGAGCAGGTGGAGGAGCTCGTCGAGATCCGCGAGCGCACGACCGTCGGCCGGTACCGGGCCACCACGGTGAAGATCATGCAGGACGGGGTCTGCGAGAACTTCACCGCCTGCATGCTCGAGCCGTACCTCGACGCCCACGGGCACCCCACCGACAACCGGGGGCTCGCCTACGTGGATCCCGAGGAGCTGCCGGCGATCGTCACCGCCCTCGATGCGGCCGGCTTCCAGGTCCACTTCCACACGATCGGCGACAAGGCGGTGCGGGACGCCCTCGACGCGATCGAGGCCGCCCGCCGGGCCAACGGCTGGAACGACCACCGCCCGCACATGGCGCACCTGCAGGTCGTCCACCCCGAGGACCTCCCCCGCTTCCGCCGGCTCGGCGTGACGGCCAACGGCCAGCCCCTGTGGGCCGCGAACGACCCGCAGATGGTGGAGCTCACGCTGCCCTTCCTCGGACCGGAGCGCTCGGCCTGGCAGTACCCCTTCGGCAGCCTCGTCCGCTCCGGCGCCACCCTCGCCTTCGGCAGCGACTGGCCGGTCTCCACCCCCGACGTCCTGCAGGAGATCCACGTGGCGGTGAACCGCACCGTCCCGCCGGACTACGCCTACGGCAGCGGGAGCGAGCTCGAGCGCGAGCCCTTCCTGCCGGATGAGCGGATCACCCTCGCCCAGGCGATCCGGGCCTTCACGATGGGCTCGGCGTACGTGAACCACCTGGACGACCTGACGGGCTCCATCGAGGTGGGCAAGCGCGCCGACCTCGTCGTGCTCTCGCACAACCTCTTCGAGCTCGACCCGGGCGAGATCACCCAGGCCGAGGTGCTGCTCACGCTCGTGGACGGCCGCCCCGTGTACGAGGGGAAGGGCCTCTAGCCGGCGTCACACCAGCGCCGCGCAAGGGCGTTGCTCACTCCAGGTAATCGCGGAGCTTCTGGCTGCGGCTGGGGTGCCGGAGCTTGGAGAGCGTCTTGCTCTCGATCTGGCGGATGCGCTCGCGCGTCACGCCGAACTCGCGTCCGACCTCCTCGAGGGTGCGGGGGTGGCCGTCGAGCAGGCCGAAGCGGAGCTGGATCACCTTCTTCTCGCGCTCGGAGAGCGTGTGGAGCACGGCCTCGAGCTGCTCCTGCAGCAGGATGAAGCTGGCCGCGTCCACGGGGACGACGGCGTCCGAGTCCTCGATGAAGTCGCCGAGGTGGGAGTCCTCCTCCTCCCCGATCGGGGTCTCCAGGCTCACCGGCTCCTGGCTCACCTTGAGGATCTCGCGGACCTTCTCGGCGGGTATCCCCATCTGCTGGCCGATCTCCTCGGCGGTCGGTTCACGCCCGAGGTCCTGGAGGAGCTGCCGCTGGACCCGGACGAGCTTGTTGATCGTCTCGACCATGTGCACCGGGATCCGGATCGTGCGGGCCTGGTCGGCGATGGCCCGCGTGATCGCCTGGCGGATCCACCACGTGGCGTACGTGGAGAACTTGTAGCCCTTGGAGTAGTCGAACTTCTCCACGGCCCGGATCAGACCCAGGTTGCCCTCCTGGATCAGGTCCAGGAACAGCATCCCGCGGCCGACGTACCGCTTCGCGATCGAGACGACGAGGCGCAGGTTCGCCTCGATGAGCTTGCGCTTGGCGAGCTGCCCATCCCGCTCCACCCGCCGCAGGAAGTCGTCGAGCTCCTCGCGGGACCTCGGCCGCCAGGACCGCGGGATGGGATCCCGGCCGATGCCCTCGACCTTCCCGAACTTCTCCTGCTGGTGCTGGCGGATCGCCACCACGGCCTCGACGACCCGCCGCAGCTGCTTCGTGTCCGCCTTGCCGTCCCGCTCGATGGACTCCCGCAGGGCCGTGGCGAACTCCCCCGCCTCGATCCGCCGCGCGAGGTCCACCTCCTGGGCCGCGTTGAGGAGCGGGACCTTGCCGATCTCCTTCAGGTACATCCGGACGGGGTCGTTCGTCGGCGCCTTCAGGAGGTCGGCCTCGATGGCGCGCTGCGCGGCGACGTCGACCTCGTCCCCCGGGACCTCGATGACCTCGATGCCCTCGCCGCGGAGGTGCTCCGCGACCTGGGAGAGGAACTCGTCGACCTGCTCGGGCGAGAAGTCCTCGACGGGCACGGCCTCGAGCAGGTCGTCCGAGGTCACGAAGCCGCGCTCGCGGCCGCGCGCGGCGATCGCTTCCTTGGCTTCCTCGAGGCCCAGATCGCGGGCCGCTTCCGTCAAGCGGGGCTCCTCGCGCATCGGTCCGAACGCCCGGGAAGTGTACGAGATGGCACCGACGCCGACCCCCCTCACGTGGCGGGGACGCCCCACCCCTCGCGGAGGCGCCGCAGCCGTCCGTCGGTCTCGATGAGCTCGCGGAAGAGCTCGTCGTAGCCCTCGTCCGTCGTGGGGTTCATCCGCTGGAGGCGCCGACGGAGCTCCTCGCTCAGCCGCCGCAGCCGGAACTCCTCCAGGCGCTCCCACACCTCCTCGGCGTAGCCCGGTACGGGATCGCCCTCGAGCGGCTCGAGCGCGAGGGCGGAGAGGGACCGCGCCAGGGCTTCCTCGCCGCCGGTCAGCCGGCGCAGGTCGCCGTCGGCCTCGCGGAGCGCGGCGAACAGCCGCCGCCCGCTCGCCGTCTGGAAGTGCTCCTCCGTCAGCCGCTCGGCCAGGGCCCGGTAGGTCTCGGCGTCGCGAGCGAGCAGGCGCAGCATCTCCCGCTCCGCCCGCTCCTCGCCGCTCGCCCGCTTGGTCGCCCGCGACGGCTCCGCCCCCCCTCGCTCCAGGCGCTGGGCCAGCGCGGCCGCGATCGAGGTCTCCGCCACCCCGGTGAGCTCCGCGAGCACGTGCGCGTACTCGCTCCGACGCACGGGATCGCCGATCCCCTCGAGCAGGGGCAGGGCCGCCGATACCGCCGCCGAGCGCCCCTCCACGGTGGAGAGGTCGTGGCGACCGACCGCCCGACGGAGCATGTACGCGAGGAGGGGCTCGGCCTCGGCCGCCAGGGCGCGGAAGGCCTCCCCCCCGCGGGAGCGGGCGAAGTCCGCGGGGTCCTGGCCCTCGGGCAGGATGAGCACGACCGGCCGGATCGGGTAGCGCTCGAGGAACGGGTACGCGCGCTCCGCCGCCCGGGCCCCCGCCTCGTCGGAGTCGAAGGCGAGCACCAGGCGCTCGGCGAACCGCGAGGCCGCCCGCAGGTGGCCCTCGCCGAGGGCCGTCCCGCAGGTGGCCACCACGCCCTCCACCCCCGCCTGGGCGAGCGCGATGACGTCCGTGTAGCCCTCCACCACGACGAGCTCGCCGGTCCGGGAGGCGGCGGCCTTGGCCCGGTGCAGGTTGTACAGGACCTCGCCCTTCCGGTACACGGGCGTCTCCGGCGAGTTCAGGTACTTCGGCTCCTGACGGGCCCCGGGAAGGGCCCGAGCCCCGAACCCCACGGCTCGGCCGGAGAGGTCGTGGATCGGGAACGTGATGCGTCCACGGAAGCGGTCCCGGACGTTGCCCTCCGCGTCCCGGACCGCGAGGCCCGCCTCGATGAGGATCTCCGTGGACAGGGAGCGCGCGAGGCGCCGCAGGAGGAAGTCGGGGTACCCGGGGGCGTAGCCGATCCCGAAGGTCTCCCAGGCCTCCCGGTCGATCCCGCGGGAGCGCAGGTAGGCCCGCGCCTCCTCCGCCTCGCGCCCTTCGAGGAGCATCCGGTGGTACAGCTCCGCGGCCCGCTCGTTCGCCCGGTGGAGCGCCTGTCGACGGGACGCCGCCCGGCGCTCGCCCGGCGTCTCGCCCTCGTAGCGGAGGCTCACCCCCGCCTCCTTGGCCAGGCGCTCGACGGCCTCGGCGAAGCTCAGGTGCTCGATCTCGCGCAGGAACGTGATGGCGTCCCCGCCCGCCCCGCAGCCGAAGCAGTGGAACACCCCCTTGCTCGGGGAGACCGAGAAGGAGGGCGTCTTCTCCGCGTGGAAGGGGCACAGACCGGTGTACGTGTCGTGCCCCGAGCGCTTCAGCGTGAGGTAGCCGGAGACGAGCTTCACGATGTCGGTCCGCTCCCGGACCGCCTCCAGGTCCTCCTGCCTGATCCTCGCCACGCTCGCTCCCTCCGCGGACGGCGCTACAGCAACCAGCCCTGGGGAAGGAAGAGCTGCTCGTAGACCCGGAGCGCGTACCGGTCCGTCATCCCGGCGATGTAGTCGGCGATCCGGGTCGCGAGGTCGCCCGGGGCTCGATGGTACTCCTCCGGCACGGCCTCGGGGTGCTCGAGGTAGTAGGAGAACAGGGCCCGCACGACCCCGATCGCCTTCTCCTGCTCCGAGCGCGCCTCCTCGCGCAGGTAGACCCGCTCGAACAGGAACGTGCGGAGCACGTCCAGGGCCTCGGCGACGGGATCGGAGAGCCGCACCTCGCCGGCCTCGGCGCTCGAGCTCACGAGGTCGGCGACGAGGGTCCCGATCCGCTCCCCGTGGGTGCGCCCGAGGACGACCAGGACCTCCTCGGGCAGCTCGTCGGGGGCGAGGACCCCGGCTCGCACGGCGTCGTCGACGTCGTGGTTCACGTACGCGATCCGATCCGCCAGGCGCACGACCTGACCCTCCGGGGTCGAGGGAGGCGAGGTGGACCAGGGATGGTGGAGGATCCCGTCCCGGACCTCGAAGGTGAGGTTGAGGCCCCGGCCCCCGTTCTCCAGGTGGTCCACGACCCGGAGGCTCTGCTCGTTGTGGCGGAAGGGCCGGCCGAGGAACGGGGTGAGCGCCTCCTCCCCGAGGTGCCCGAAGGGGGTGTGGCCGAGGTCGTGCCCGAGGGCGATCGCCTCCGTGAGGTCCTCGTTCAGGCGGAGGGCCCGGGCGGCGGTCCGCGCGATCTGGGCCACCTCCAGGGTGTGGGTGAGCCGGACCCGGTAGTGGTCCCCCTCGGGGGCGAGGAACACCTGGGTCTTGTGCTTGAGGCGGCGGAAGGCCTTCGAGTGGACGATCCGGTCGCGGTCCCGCTGGAAGCAGGTGCGCAGCGCGTCGGGGGCCTCCTCGCGCTCCCGTCCCTTGCTGGCCGAGGCCAGGGTGGCGTGGGGCGCGAGGGTCTCGCGCTCGATCCGCTCGGTCACCTCCCGGGGCGTGGGCACGGGGCGATGGTAGCGCGAGCCGCCGACCCGGCCTCAGCGCCCGAGGACCCGGTAGGCGAGGTAGGCGAGGACCTCCCGCAGGTACCCCTCCAGACGTGTGTGCTGCGAGCGGGCGGCCGAGCGCCAGGTCGCCGAGACGTACGCCTCGAGGCCGAGGTCCCGAGCCATCCGGCGGATCCGCAGGTTGTGCCAGGGGTCCGAGACGAGGAAGGCGGAGCCGAGGCGGTGGTCGCGCATCCAGGACGCCGCCGCCCGGAGGCTCTCCAGGGTCGTCGAGCCCACCGGCAGGGCGACGACCGCCTCGGGCGGCAGGCCGCGCTCGATCAGGTACGCGCGGCCGCTCGCGGCCTCCGTCGAGACGTCCCCCGGGCGCCCGGCCCCGAGCACGAGCACGATCGGGGCCCGCCCCTGCCGGTACAGGAGGGCCGCGTGCTGGAGGCGCCCAGCGAACACCGGCGAGGGCGTCCCCTGGTACTGGGCCGCCCCGAGGACGACGATCGCGTCCACGTGCTCGACGATGCTGGCCTCGTCGCGGTGGGCGGCCGCCCAGACCGCCCAGGCCGTGCCGCCGAACACCCCCACGGCTCCGGCGGCCGCGACGAGCACGAGGAGCGCGAGCGGGTGGCGGCGGGCGAGGCGG
>FWPV01011618.1_pt1 | contig 13942 bp, 13 predicted proteins | sample 2228371 | NCBI WGS metagenome assembly FWPV01 (sample SAMEA103939776, study PRJEB20133) | metagenome
GAGCGGCGCTAAACGCGCCCCTCACTTGCCGCGCCAGGGGGCGCGTCCGAGGGACTTGTATATCGCTTTTGGGTCACTTCTGAGAAGATTTGGTATTAGCAATTACCTGGGCGTGAAGAAGAAAGCAAAGCCCAGGAGCGCATAAACCCCCAGCAGCAGCACCCCTTCCAGCCAGTTGCTCTGGCCATCCCGCACCACCGCGTTGGTCGCCAGAATCGAGGCCGCCAGGGCGGCGAGCTCGAGCGGATTCTGAAACACCAGGTCCATCGGGCGGCCCGCAAAATAGCCCACAATCACCAGAATGGGTGCTACCAGCAGGGCAATCTGCAAAGAAGAACCCACCGCAATCTGCACCGCCAGGTCCATCTTGTTTTTTACAGCAAATACCACTGCCGCAAAATGCTCAGCAGCGTTGCCCACCAGTGGAATCAGGATGATGCCCACAAAAAACTCCGAAAGGCCCAGCACCTTGGTGGCCTCTTCCAGGCTGCCCACCAGAAACTCGGCCATCACCGCCACCCCCACCGTGGCAGCGGCCAGCACCCCCACCGCCACCGGAAGGCTCCAGGTCGCCTCGTGGTGCTCCTGGTCGGAGATGCCCGAGATCAGGTCTTTGTGGGTACGCAGGGAAAAATAGATATTGGACAGATAAATCAGAATCAGCACCCCCGCTGTGGCCAGGCTGAACATCTGGTCGGGCAGGGCCGGGTTTTGCACCTTGAAAAAGTTGCGCTCAGCAATGTCGAAGAAGGCCGGCAGCATGAAGGCAATCAGGGTCAGGGTCAGGAGCGAGGTCATCAGGCCGGCAGCCTGGGCATTGAATTTCTGGGTGCTGTAGCGCAAACCGCCCAGAAAGATCGAGAGCCCCAGCACCAGCAGCAGGTTGGACAGGATGGAGCCGGTGATGCTGGCCTTCACCACTTCAATCTTGCCGGCGAGCAGGGCCACCAGAGCGATGATCAGCTCCGCAGCATTCCCAAAAGTGGCGTTGAGCAAGCCCCCTACGGTGCTACCGGCCCTCGCGGCCAACTCCTCGGTGGCCCGGCCCATCAAGCCCGCCAGCGGCAGCAGGGCTAGTGCAGATACCAGAAAAATCCATACCCCCGGTGCATGGAGCACTTCCAGCACCACAGCCAGGGGCACAAAGGCCAACAGAATATAGTTCCACATGCCCCCAATCTTACGCCTTATTGCGGTCTGTAGTTTTTACTTCAAAGATTAGCGGCAAATACGCGTTTAGCACGGTTTTCTTTGATAGAAGATTGCTGCGTTTTCCCCAACAACCGCTCTAGCCCAGCCACTTCTCCATGAAAATCAGGTCGTCACGGCGGTAGCCCAGGCGCTCGAAAAAGTCCTGGGCTTCGGCATACGAGGGCTCGACCAGCAGGTTCAGTTTCTGGCAACCCCTGGCACGCAGACGGGCCTCGAGCTCCTCCAACAGGCGCTTACCCCACCCCTGCCCCTGGCCAAAGGGGTGTACCGCCATGTGGTAGAGCCAGCCCCGCCGTCCATCGTAGCCCGCGAGCAGGGCTCCCAGAATCTGCCCGTCTTCCTCCACTACCAAAAACAGGTCGGGGTCGCGCTCGAGCTTCTTTTGCAAACCCTCGAAGCTGTCCGAGGGGTTGAGCTCCAGGCCAGCATCCTGCCAGAGGGCCAGCACGCTGATATAGTCTTCCATACGGAACTCGCGGATTGGCATGATGCCACTAGCCTAGCGCAAAAGGCTGTCGCGGCAACAGGGTAGAAGGTTTTTCACGGCTCTAGCTATTTCGAGGGAGAAGCGCCTCTCAGTGAGGTTGGTTCGCCACCATTCGGCAGCAAACCAACCCAACCCGGTATCGGGGGTATCGCACCAACTTCCAGGCACTCTGGCCTGAAGTTCGCCTACCGACAACCAAAGGACTCCGAAAGGATCCGCAACCAGCGATAAGCGCTCTGCTGTTTGGCTATCAGCTATAGGCTATGTACTATCAGCCCTCTAGGGCTTGAACACCACCTTGATGCCCCGCCGGGTAACAGAGGTTCTGATGGCCTCGGGCCAGGCTTCCAGACTAAACTGATGGGTCACCATGGTTTCGATACCGTTTAGCTCGGGCAGTAGCTTCACAGTTTGGGCAAAGTCGTCCCAGCTATAGGCATAGCTCCCAAAGAGCCCAACCTCGCGGAACCAGTAGGGCGAAAAATCGTGGAAGGCGGTAGCGGGGGCTCCCAGCAGCAAGACCCGCCCCCCCTCGAGCACCGCCCAGCTGGCCTCCTGCAAGCCTCCAGGAGAACCGGAGGCCTCCACCACCCCCTCGAAGCCACCCCGCCAGGAGGTCGCCCCCAGAATGCCCCGGTAGCGCCGGGCTCCCGCTGCTTGCTGGGCAGCCTGGGTGGAGGGGAAGATCTGGTTGGCGCCAAACGCCCTGGCCAGCTCGGCCTGGCGGGGGTGGCGGGCTACGGCGTACAAGGGCCCCTCAAAGCCCAGCACCCGCAGCATTTTGATGGCCAGGAGGCCAATGGTTCCCGCCCCGATGACCAGAATCTGCGCCGGCCAGTTCATGCTTTCGGCAGACCCGTACAAACCTTCCGGGCTTGGCCGGAGCCCCGTCGGTAGCCTGCCCTTCCCCCAGGCTTGCCGCAATCCGTGCAAAACCACCGCCGCAGGTTCGGTCAGCACGGCGCGTTCGTCGGGCACCTGTTCGTCTATAGGAAAGATACGCTCGCGGTGAGCCACCATGCGCTGGGCCCAACCGCCTCCTAAGTTATGGCAAAAGCCAATCATGCCGGGCGCGAAGTTGCCCTCGGCCACGTTAGCGCACAGGTGATCGTCGCCCCTGGCACAGGCTGGGCAGTCGGGCAGGCCGCGCTCGAGGCACGAAAGCACCGGATTGACCGCCACCCGTACCCCCCCCAGTTCGGCCAGAATTTCGTGTCCCAGCACGGCTGGAAAGGAGAACATCCCCGAGAGGGTGGGCGCTTGCTTGCCATAGAGCAGAGCCAGGTCGCTCCCGCAGATGCCCGCAAGCCGCACCTTCAAGCGCTCGAAGCCTGGAGGACGTTCGGGCTCGGGCAGGGTGGCCAGTTGAAGGGACAGCGCCCTGGGGGGATAGCGTTTGCCCAACAGCTTGGCGGCCACATAACGCGGTATGGAGGGGGCAAAAAGCAAACCGCGCATGAGCACCTGGGAACCAGCACCCTGGCGGGTCAGGCTTTGGGCGGGGGCCGTTACCGTGGTTTGCATTCCCCTCCATTTTGCCCCTAAATGTGGCCTGGGAAAAGATCACTGGCTTCCACACTACACGTACGCAGGCATCCTACACAGCCCTTTTTTTGTAACTCAAATAGCTATGGTCTGTCCCTTCTCCAGGGCCAACTGACCGACTTCGGCCATGTTCAGACTTTGCATCCGGTATTGATGGCGCAACTTATCGAAGGTCTTGAGCACCGACTCCAGGAAAGCCAGGTTTTGCTCGAGGTTCACCCCAAAATTGTGCGGGTGCCACCACAGGTGGTAAACCTGGTCGGTCTGGGCAGCATATTTGAGCGAACGCACGATGCGACGTCGGCGCAGAGGCTCCAGGAACCACAAGCGCCTGTTGTATGGGCGCAGAAAGCGGCTAGAGGGCACATTAATCAGCCCATCCTGCGGTTTGGGCAAGGGATAGGCATGGGTTCCAGCAATATTGAAGTAGGTGTCCAAAAAGCGCGAGGCGCGGTGCACCAGCGTCAGGCGCTCGTCGCTTTGCGCCTCGTAAAACCAGATTTCTTCGTTGCCCCGGTAGACCCGAAACCCCATCTCGCGGCAGACCTTCAGGTATTCGGGGTGGGTCTGGTTGCGGGGAAAGATGAGGGTGGTCAGGCGCCTGCCGTAGGCCTGGGCAACCCGCAGGGCGGCCTCGAGGTCTTCACGAAAATCTTCCAGGGTCTGGCCGCGCTCGAGGGTGTAGTAATGGCTAAAGGTGTGGCTGGCCAGTTCCTGGTGCGGGGTGGCCATAATCCGACGCACCAGGGAGGGCGCGTAGTGGTAGGGGTCATCGTGCTCGTCGTGGCCAATTTGATCCAGCACCGAGTAGGGCGAAAGGCTGGCATTGGTGTAGTGGGGCTTGCGGCGAGGCAGGTTTTCCAGCAACTGGGCCTTGCTTTCAAAAAACAAAAAACCCACCACCGCCCAGGTGGCGTGAATTTCATATTTGCTGAACAAATCCAGGAGCGCCGGAACCGCCTGCCGCACGCCCAAAAGATTGGAGCGGTACTGCTCGAGGGGTAGCTTGTCGCGCACCCCCCAGTACAGTTCAAAGTCCAGCGAGATGGTAAAAATACCCGACATATAGAGGCTTTTTGGTGAAACAATCCGCCAGTTATGGTGCGTATGACTAAAGCACCTCCCAGCTCACCCCTTGGGCTCCTGAGGGCTATCATATAAAACAACCTTTGCCCGGATCTCCCAGTTTGACCCTGCGGTGGCCAGGATTGAATATGTAGCGCTTTCCACGCTGGCAAAAGCGCTAATGGATTGGGAGTGAATCAGGGCCAGGCCGAGTGGTTTTTAGGAATTTGTGAATAAAATGGCGTCCTGGTTTTCCTGTTCAAGGCCCTATTTGATGAATCATGGCGTTCGCCGGGCCGTAAACTCTACCGGCACGTGCTCACTGTAGCCGCCCGTGGTCTGGAGCACGAAGCGAATCTGGTCGGGTGTGACCACCCCTCGGTACTGGTGCTGCACCTCTCTGGATGGGCTATTGCCCAGGACTTCCTGGGTTCTGAGGACAAAAGTGAGCTTTTCGCCCACCATCTTGCCCTCGAGGATGCCCCGCACCTGACCCAGGTACGTAGCGGTTCCCCCTACCTCGCTCCCCTCCACCTTGAAGTTGAAGCGCTCGGTATATTTGGCACCCCAGTCATACGTCACCTCGGCCTGCCAGGTTCCGGCGATGGGTACACTGGGCAAGGTTGCCTCCTGGGTATTCTCTTCAGCTCCAAAAAAGCGATCAAACAGATCCAGGATCGAACCCAGATTGCCGGCCACCCCTCCGACAGCCGCCACGACACCCACCGTTGTTAGACCCCAACGCCGCAGGTTTCGCAGGGGTTTTCTGGGAGGTTTGGTCGCCATTGCCTACCCACCAAACAACAAATCCATCACCGCACCCACATCATCCTTGCCTTCCAGTACTTCAGGGTTATATACCTCGGTGTAGCCGCAGTTTTCACACGAAGCCGCGATAAAAACGTTGTGCTCGATGTCAAACATCCTCGAAAGCCCCGTGCCAGTCGCAGCGAACCGCTTGACCAGGGCTCCGCCAGACTGGCATTTGCTACAAACAAACCGCTTGGCTATCACATCATCGAGCTTCATAGGTTTGTATTACTCTAAGCTGCGCCAGGTTGAGTTTGTCAAATTTACCGGGCTCTTCTGCCAACTGCCCATCATGGGCGCAGTACCCAAAGGTACGCCGAGCAGAATGCAGCGAACAAGCCTGGAAGCCCTCCATCGCACCTTTCACAGATATGCAAACCCTGGCTGGAGGCGGTAGGTAACCTGTCTACAGTCCCAACCCACACCAACCGCCCCCCTAGCGGGGTGGTGGAATGGTCTGGAGATCACGCACCACCACCGAGCGGGCCAGTTTGTAGGCGGCATGGGCATCCACCAATCCGGCCCCGGTAGCGCCGTCGTGGCCCTCCCCAGCCGGCTGGCCCTGCTGACTCTGTCCGGTTTTCACATCCCGCGCCGAGGCCCGCAAGATGGCCTTGACCAGGCCGGGCGACAAACCGGGCTGCACCTGCTTGAGCAAGGCACATACCCCCGCAATCTGCGGCGAGGAAGCGCTGGTTCCACTGATGACGGCCCAACCATCACTGACCGCCGTCTCGTCTGCGTTGGGGAAAGCCCCGCCCGCCAGCCCCGTATCAATCTGGCAGCCCGGCTCTACCGGCAACACGATGTAGATACCTCTGGGCTGCATTCCCACCAGCCCGCACACATCCGGTACATGCCGCCCCGGATAGATGGGGCTATCGAAGCTGCTGGCATAGTTAGAAGCCTCCATAGCAAAATCGTCGCCTGCCAGGGTAGCCCTGACATACACCCCGCCCACCGCAATCACCTCGGGCATCTGGGCCGGGAAGCCAAAGTGTCCGTTTCCTGCTGAGAAGCACACCACGATGCCCCGATCTCGCACAGCCTCGATCACAGCGACCTCGAGGGGCTTGAGGAAATTAGGCAGCGGTGCTGTACGAATGTCGTAGCCCCAACTGTTGGTCATTACCGCCGGAAAAAGATCGGAGGCGGTCTTGAAGGCCAGGGTGGCGTTGGCTCCCATCTTGACCCCAATGAAGTCAATGTCCGGCGCGTTGGCGAAGATGTTGGCAGCCTCGGCAGTGCCGTGCCCCACCTCGTCACGCTCGACCCGAATGGCATCGGGGGACAGCGTGGCCTGGTAGTTGTAGCCATGCCAGGCATAAAAGGGATGCTTATAGAAGCCGGTATCGGGCATCGCCACCAAGACCCCTTTGCCGGTCACACTGTGTTTGTGTACCAGGGGTGAGCGGCAAATCATCCCCACATCACCTGGCACCTGTAGATGATGGTATTTCACCCTGGGTGGTAGGGGCGACTGGAAAAAGGTCGGGGGCCACTGCGGGTAGGCCCGTTCAATCAGCGGGGCCATTTCCTCCGGAATGGTGAAGGTGGTATCGGGCAGGTGCGACCAGTAGGTGATTTCACCAATCTCGGGGTGGGCCTCGCTCAGCAGTTGGGTACGCGCTCCCACCTTGGTCTTGAACACCTTTTCCCACAAGCGTCGCGGGCCTTCCGCGCTGATGGAGAAGGTGCCCACGTGGCGCACCTTGAAGCCCATTGCCTGCAACTGCAATGCCGCCAACTGGGCACTTCCTACCGGAGGGCGGTATGCATCCAGGGTCTCGGCATTCAGCACCGCATCGGGGGCAAACAGAGAGCGCCCTTTTTCCTCGGGCCGCAACACCGCTTCGAATACCACGTTCTCCTGCTCGATGCGTACCCGCCTTCTGCGGCTGGTACTTTTTGCTTTGGCTTTGGCCATACCATCCCTCCTGTTTCAATCCGTTGCACACGCCTTATCGTCCACGGGTGGCTCAACCATCGGGCACATCCAGGCTATCGCCACAATTGGCTAAAAAAGCTCGGGCGGCTCGACGAAGGCAATTGCAGCGATACAGCTTTCCAGTTCGGGTGGAATTCGTAGGGTCTGGGGGCGCGCGACAAGGTAGGCTCGAGGCAACCCAGCATCTTTCAAAAAGTCTTTTTTCTGCCGGGTAAAACGAACCCCAAAGGTCTTGCGCCAGAGCGCCTGAGGAGCCTGTACGCTGATGGTGGAGCCCAGGTGCAATACCCGAAACCCCAACCCCTGCAGAGCCCTGGCAGCCTGCTGAGCTTGTCCAGGATGCGGTGTCACTTCCGCTGCAATTGGCGCACCAGGCTTTGACATAGTCGGCCCTGCCCCACAATCGGTTGTGCTTCCACCACCTTGGGGATACACTCCTAACTTCGATGTAGACCAGCGATACGAAGTTTCACCCCTGGCCAGGTCGGATCACTTCGCGTTTGAGCATAGAACAACAAGCGTTACGCCAGCGTTACTGTTTTTGGGTTTGGGGGTAGAATCCTTTTCATTCAATTCGACCTTTGAGCAACCCGGTTTTTTTTTGCGTTCGTACGACACAGCTTGCCCTTGAAGGAGGAGCATGTATCGGTCGCTCGATACGGTTGACCTACCGCACTGCCCTTTACCGCAGAACCGTTTGTAGGTTCTGCATCACCCTCCGGGTGGCGGGCGATTTGTTGAGGGTGTAAAGGTGAATCCCCGGAACCCCCGCTTCCAGCAGTTCCTGGGCCTGGCGGGTGGTATGCTCAACTCCAATTTCCAGCACTTCCTCGGGGGTCTGGGCTTTCTCCAATCTGGAGAGCAGCGGCCCCGGAATGCTAGCTCCGCACATGTCCATAAAGCGGCGAATCTGGGCCAGGTCGGTTATGGGCATCAGGCCCGGCACAATTGGCACCTCGATGCCAATTCGTCGGGCACGTTCAACAAAACCAAAATACAAGGCATTGTTGAAAAAGAGCTGGGTCACCACGAAGTCCAGCCCGGCATCCACTTTTTGCTTCAGGTTGTGCAGGTCGGCCTCGAGGCTCACCGCCTCGGGGTGTCCTTCGGGGTAGCCTCCACCCGCCACGGCAAAGGTAGCGCCAAACTCAGAACGAATCAGCGCAACAAGCTCGGAGGCATATCGAAACCCCCCGGCCACCGGCTGGAATTCCCGAGCACCTTTGGGCGGGTCGCCCCGCAAGGCCATGATGTTCTGCACCCCCACCTGAGCGTACTGGTGCAACACCGAGAGCAACTCCTCGCGGGTGCTACCCACACACGTCAGGTGGGCCATGGCCAGCAAGCCCACCTCGTTCTGGATGCGGGCTGCCCACTGGGCGGTTTTGCTTCGCTCGCTGCCCCCCGCACCATAGGTGATGGACACAAAGGCGGGTTTGAGGGGCTTCAACTCGTGCAGCGTGCGAAATAGCGCGGCTTCCCCCTGTGGCGTTTTGGGTGGAAAAAACTCGAAGGAGATGACAGGTTTGGCGCTTTGCAGCAGGGTGCTAATCTTCATGGCCTACCCATTCCACTGCTTGCATGCCCTCATCCTGCAATGCTGAATATCGAACAGGCTTTGCTCCCCTGCCAAAAAGCGAACTCCTGGGTTCAACCCCACAGCCAGGCTAACTAAATCCACAAGTCCCCTCCTTCAGTGCTTCTTGAAGAAGGGCACACGATCCCTTCTTCCATCTTTCCCCTGGGGTCATTGCTGTGCCTAGCGACCACCGGGGCGGATTTGGCACCAGGCGCGGGCATTTCTCGGTAATGGGCGATTGTCCCCGCAGGTTGCCGCAGCTTCGTCGGGCCGTTCCCTCCACTGCTCTGGATAGAAGAACCACTCACCCTGCCGGGTGAGGTTCCCTGCAATGCTATGGGCTAAGAGAACTAGCGTCAAGGCCGCCCAGAGCGGCCTCCCACAAGAGCTTGCTCTAAGAGCTTGCTCCAAATACCCTGGTACTTGAACCGTGCTTGCACCAAACAGCCGTGTTTGCCGTATCGGGTATCTTACGCCTCACTGCGCGAGTCGTAAGGGTGGGAAGCCCGACAGGTGTCAAATGTCTCTACGTGGATGTGTTTGTTTGAAATAATATCAGAATTTTTCGCGAAAGGACTCCCTCATGGCCCGACCTGCTGCGATAAACCTGCTCACCGCCAAAGCCGATAGCCCCGCCGAACCTGCCCCAACCCTCAGTGCCGAGGAATTACAGCAACTTGCGGACTCGAGGGAATTCTTTAGCCTGCTCGAGGAAAAGCAATTTGACATAGGGAAAATCAAGGCAGTGTTCAAATATGAACGGGAGTTGCGAGCACTTCAGGTAGAGCTGGTCAAGATGCAGCGCTGGGTACAGGAGAAAAGCAAGCGAATTGCCATATTATTCGAGGGACGCGACGCAGCGGGCAAGGGGGGCACCATCCGTCGTTTTGCCGAGCACCTGAACCCCCGGGCCATGCGGATTGTGGCCTTACCCAAGCCGACCGAAGAAGAGCGTGGACAATGGTATTTCCAGCGCTACATGAAACAACTGCCCAACCGTGGTGAAATTGTTTTTTTTGACCGCAGTTGGTACAACCGTGCCGTGGTTGAGCCAGTCAATGGTTTTTGTGGCCAGGAAGAATATGAACAGTTCATGCGCCAGGTGCCCGAATTCGAGCACATGCTGGTCGAAGACGGGGTTATTCTGGTCAAGTTCTGGTTCTCCATATCCAAAGACGAACAACTCGCCCGTTTCCAATCGCGCAAAACCAATCCCCTCAAACAATGGAAGCTCAGCCCACTCGATGAAAAAGCCCAGGAGCTATGGGATGAATACACCCGCTACAAGGAAGTGATGTTTAGCCGTACCCACACCAGCTTCAGCCCCTGGATCATCGTCAAGGCCAACAACAAGCGCAAGGCCCGCCTCGAGAGCATCCGCTACACCCTCTCGAACCTCGAGTACGACGGCAAAAGCAAGGCCGAAGTAGCCCTCTCCCCCGACCCCAACATCGTGACCCGTTTCCACCGCTCGGTGGTCAAACTCGATTGACGCATTTCTTGCATCTACCGCGCACTTCACAGAAGTTGCCGCCCATCCGGGCGGCAATGGTCTTGTCTGGGACATTTGGATAAGGGGGGAGAACAAGTGGGGGCCACTTGATGGGGCAGTACAGGCTTCTTGTTGAAAACTGCTTTATACCAAATCTGCCCAGAAGTGACCCAAAAGCGATATACAAGTCCCTCGGACGCGCCCCCTGGCGCGGCAAGTGAGGGGCGCGTTTAGCGCCGCTCACGCGCAGAGTTGGTATTAGATGTACCCCACCCGCTTGAGCTCTGCTTCCACCGCCGCCAGCACCTGCCGGTAGGCCTCGTCCAGGGTTACCCCGCGCAAGGTAGCCCCTGCCGCAGGGACGTGGCCGCCCCCACCCAGCTTTACCGCTACCGCCTGGGCCGAAACGCCGCCGCGACTGCGGATGTTGAGCTTGACGCCCTCCTCGCGTTCGCGTAAAAAAACCGCAATCTGACTGCCTTCGGCATAGCGAATCATGCCCACAAAATCGTCGGAGTCCTCTACGGTGACCTCGGAGGGCATGTGGGCCGTGACGAGCAGGCCGTCAAAGTGAAACCCCACCGTGGACAGCACCGCACCCATAGCTTTGAAGTAGCTGACCGGACGCCACTGCAAACGGTCGGTGAGCTCGGCCAGATGCACCCCATGCCCCACCAGCTCGGCAGCGGTGTGGAGTACCTCGGGAGTGGTGTTGGCAAAGCGAAAGTTGCCGGTATCGGTAATCAGGCCGGTCAGCACCGGCGTGGCGATCTCGGGGTTCCAGGTCACGCCCAATGCGTCTACTAGATCCTTGACTATCTGGGCCGTGGCGGCTTTGGAGGGGTCAACTACCGAAAGATAGCCAAAACGAGGGTTGGTACCGTGGTGGTCAATGTTGATGACAAACCCCTCCACCGGTGCACCGGCCACCCGGCCCGGTTCGGCGGAGTCCAGCACCACCAGGGTAGCCCCCTCGGGCACATGGGTGATGGGCTCGCTGTATTCATCTGCCTTCACCAGAAAGCGCAGGTAGCGCGGCGGGTCGGCTATCCAGGTCACCTTCTTGTCTAAAGCCTTGAGGGCTCGAGCCAACCCCAGTGAAGACCCAATGGCATCGCCATCAGGGTCCACGTGCGAGACGATGATGATGGGGCCCTCGAGCTCCCGCAGCGTGTCTGCAACGGTGCGAATCTTCTCCCAATAGCGCGGCTCGGGGCCGTTGAGTAGAGCATCCATAGCACCTAAACTATAACGGCTAACCGCGCTGGGAATTTGATGTTTCTGAGTTCGTGAGGGTAAGTCGCAAATTGCGAAGCGTAAGCACAGACCCCCCACAGGCTATAATCCCGTTTGGACTTATGGAACGTCTCATCTCCCCTACCGCATCCCTGAAGGGCACCCTGCGCGTTCCCGGCGATAAATCGGTCACCCACCGGGGGCTGATGCTGGGCGCCCTGGCCCAGGGCGAAAGCACCCTCTACTACCCACTCAAGGCCGGCGACACCCTCTCGACGGCCCAGGTCATGCGGCAGTTGGGGGCCGAAATCAGCGAGCAGGGCGAGCATTTTCGCATTAGAGGGGTGGGGCTCAAGCTCCACGAGCCCGCCGACGTGCTGGACTGTGGCAACGCCGGAACCCTCATCCGGCTGGTGGCCGGAATTCTTTCGGGGCAGGAAATCTTCACGGTGCTCACCGGCGACGCCTCACTGCGGCGGCGGCCTATGGGCCGGGTGACCACCCCTCTGCGGCAAATGGGGGCCCGGATCGAGGGGCGCGAGGGCGGTAAGCTGGCGCCCCTGGCCATACGCGGCGGTGGCCTGCGGGGCATTCACTACGAGCTTCCGGTGGCCAGCGCGCAGGTCAAAAGTGCGGTCTTGCTGGCAGGTCTGTTCGCCGAAGAAGACACCGAAGTGGTGGAGCCTGCCCCCACCCGCGACCATACCGAGCGGGTCTTCCGGCACTATGGCCTGCCTATCGAACTCGAGGGCCCCCTCATCCGCACCCGCCGGGCCGAGCCGTTTGCCGCCCGAGACCTGACCGTTCCGGGCGATTTCAGCAGCGCGGCCTTTTTCCTGGTGGCGGCCCTGATTACCCCCGACTCCGACCTCACCCTGGAGGGGGTGGGCCTTAACCCCACCCGCACCGGCCTGCTCACGGTGCTCAAGGAGATGGGCGCCGACCTGAGCTGGCAGGTCAGCGAAGGGCAAGACGGCGAGCCGGTAGGCTCCATTCGGGCCCGTTCGTCCGCGCTCAAAGGGGTATCGGTAGACCCCAGGCTGATTCCGCTGATGGTAGACGAGGTGCCCATCCTGGCTGCCGCGGCAGCCTGGGCCGAGGGCGAGACCTTTATCCCCAACCTGGAGGAGCTCCGGGTCAAGGAATCGGATCGCGTAGCGGCCATCGCTAAAAACCTGCAAAACCTGGGCGTACCCGTCGAGGTGGGGCACGACTGGCTCAAAATTCGGGGCGGTGGTGTGCAGAGCGGCGGTGTGGTGGAGCCTTTCCACGACCACCGCATCGCCATGGCTTTTGCGGTCTGCGGTCTGCCCACAGGGGTGGTGGTGAAGGAGGCCGAGTGGGCCAGCATCAGCTTTCCAAGCTTCTGGGAGGACTTGGAGCGGCTAACGGGTAAGGTTTAGCGAAGAAAGGGCTGCGAAACACGAGCGCCCCGTAAGCAACCCCTCACCCCTGGCCCCGCCTCCACTCAAACTTATGCAAGGCATCATCACCATAGACGGCCCCTCCGCCTCGGGGAAAACCAGCGTGGCCAAGCTGGTCGCCCAGCGCCTGGGCATCCCCTACATCTCCAGCGGCCTTCTGTACCGGGCGGTGGCCCTGATGTGTTTGCTCGAGAACGTCTCCGCCGAGGAAATCGAGCAAAAGCTGGGGAAATACCGCCTCGAGCTCAAGCCCACCCCCACCCAGAACCTGGTTTTTCTGGACGGCCACGAAGTGAGCGAGGCTTTGCACAACCTCGAGGTAGACCAGATTGTTTCGGCCGTAGCGGTGCGCCCCGCCATTCGTGCGTACGTAAACGACGTGCTGCGCAGAATTCCTCCCCCTTTCGTGGTAGACGGGCGCGATATGGGCAGCACGGTTTTTCCCCAGGCCCACTACAAGTTCTACCTGACCGCCAGCCCCGAAGTGCGGGCCAGGCGCCGCGTCCCCGAGCGGAATGCGGCCTTCGAGACGGTGCTGGCCGAAATCATCCGGCGCGACCAGGCCGACCAGCAGCAGAGCGCACCCGCCAAGGATGCCATCATCCTGGACACCAGCCACCTCGACCTCGATGGGGTGGTACGGGCTGTGCTCGAGCACATTGCCCCCTCGTCCTAACATAGCAGGGTTACCCCTACAACCCTGCCCATCAACCGCACTGCGACATCGCCCAAACAGCCCCGTACCCATCCGGGGTCGAGCCTTAATACAACCTCGCTTTTCTTGTAACAGTCATAACGCCCTGGCACCCAAAGCACGTCCAGCAGGCCCTTCACGGCTGGGGCGTTACGTACGGTAGGAAGTAACGGTTCTTTTCGCACTTGACAGGGGAGGTTTTCCCTAGGCTGGGGTCAGCAACAACTCTACGGAGTGAACCCCATGCCTGACAAACGCCATTTCATCCATATCTGGCTCTACCGAGCCCTCGCACTGGCGCTGCTAGCACTGCTGGCAGCCTGCGGTGGCCCAACCAGACCCACCGCCCTGCCCCAAAGCGATAACGGCTATTTGCTGACGGTGCCCATCGCTGCTAGCGACACCCCCGAACGGCTGGCCCAGCGCTACGGGGGCGAGGTGATTGCCTGG
>FWPV01011621.1_pt1 | contig 13941 bp, 8 predicted proteins | sample 2228371 | NCBI WGS metagenome assembly FWPV01 (sample SAMEA103939776, study PRJEB20133) | metagenome
ATCCCAGACTACAAGATCACCAAGGTCGAAGACCTGCTGCCTTGGAAATGGAACGGGTAGCGGTCAGACCGGACGCTTACACACCCAACCCATTGAAATCATTCACCCCGAAAACCTGCCCACGCGTGGGCAGGTCAGACCGTCCGGACCAACCGCAGCGCATCATAGATCGCGGCGTGGGTGTTCCTCGCCTCGACCGCGTCGCCGATCCGGAAAAGCTGGAACCCGTCGACCTCAGGCTGCGCCACCCCGTCGATCAGCCGCCCGTAGTCCACCGCACCCCTGTTCCCCGAAGCCGGTTTCAGGTCGAAATAGATGTCCGCAAGCGGCTGGGTCCCGGCATTCACCACCACCTGATCGACCAGCGCGGTCCGGTCCAGCTTCATGTAATCCGACCCCACCCGCGCCCGAAGCTGGTTCCCCGCCTTCTCCACCGCCAGAAGCCGGTAGGTGACGGTGAAGGTCACGTCCTTGTCCTGCAGGGCGCGCATGTAGGGCACTAGGTTCATCCCCATCACCTCGGGGGCAAAGGTCCGGTCGCGGGTCATCACCTCGACGCGCCCGCCTGCCTCGGCAATCACCTGCGCCGCCTGCAGGGCCGCATGGTCGCCCGCGTCGTCGTAGAGGAGGACATTTGCCCCCGGCTTCACATCGCCCGAGATGATGTCCCACGCGGACACCACCAGATCATTCCCCGCCCTCAGAACGTCCATCACCGGCAGGCCGCCGGTCGCGACGATCACCAGGTCCGGGCTTTCGGCCAGCACATCGCCCGCCTCGGCCCAGGTGTTGAAGCGGAACTCCACCCCTTTGGCCGTGCATTGCGCCATCCGCCAGTCGATGATCCCGATCATCTCGGCCCGCCTTTTCGACCGCGCCGTCAGCCGGATCTGGCCGCCGGGCTGGCTTGCCACCTCGAACACCACCACCGAATGCCCCCGTTCCGCCGCCACCCGCGCGGCCTCCAGCCCCGCCGGACCGGCGCCGACCACGACGACCTTCTTCTTCACCGCCGCCCGCTCGATCTCGTGCGGCTGCTCGGCCTCGCGGCCGGTCGAGGGGTTGTGGATGCAGAGCGCCATCCCGCCCTGGTAGATCCGGTCCAGACAGTAGGTCGCCCCGACGCAGGGCCGGATGTCGTTCTCGCGGCCCTCGATGATCTTGCGCACGATATGCGGATCGGCGATGTGGGCGCGGGTCATGCCGACCATGTCGACCTGACCCGTCGCCACCGCGTGCCGTGCGGTCGCGACATCCGGGATGCGCGAGGCATGCAGGGTGGGCATCCCGACCTCGGCCTTGATCCGGCCGGCGAAGTCCAGATGCGGGGCCGAGCGCATGCCCTGCACCGGAATAAGGTCGGTCATCGCCGGATCGGTGTGGATCCGGCTGCGGTTGATGTTCAGATAGTCCACCAGCCCAGAGTCGCGGAACAGCTTGCCGATGGCGATGCCTTCCTCGATGTCGATCCCGCCGGGTTCCATCTCGTCCACGCCATAGCGCATTCCAAGGACGACGTGGTTGCCCACCCGCTTGCGGACGGCAGCCACCATGTCCAGCGCCAGACGCGCGCGGTTTTCCAGACTGCCGCCGTAGGGGGCGTCCAGGATGTTGGTCAGCGGCGACATGAACTGGTCGAGAAGATGGCCGTGGCACAGGAACTCGATCCCGTCGACGCCCGCCGCCTGCATCCGTTCCGCCGCATCGGCGTAGTCGCGGATGATGCGGGCGATGTCCCAATCCTCGGCCGGTTTCGGGGTCGCGCGGTGCGCCGGTTCGCGTTCGTGGGTCGAGGACACCACCGGCAGCCAGTCGCCCTTGTCCCAGCGGGTCCGGCGGCCGAGGTGGGAAAGCTGGATCATCACCGCAGCACCCGCCGCATGGCAGTCATCGACCAGCCGCTTCATCCACGGCACGATCTCGTCCTTCCAGACGAGGAGGTTCGAGAACACCGGCGGGCTGTCGCGGCTGACGGATGCGGACCCCGCGGTCATCACCATCGCGACCCCGGCCCTCGCCCGCTCCAGATGATACAGCCGGTAGCGGTCCTTCGGCATCCCGTCGTCGCCATAGGCCGGTTCATGGCTGGTGGTCATGATCCGGTTGCGCAGCGTCAGGTGCTTCAGTCGGAAGGGCTGGAGAAGCGGATCATTCGACATGTGGCCGGGCCTTGTGCGTGGGATTGGAATCGCAACCTGGCGGGAGTATCCCAAGACTTGACACATGTGTCGAGTTTTGTTTTGGCGGCTTGTGTCCGGGGAAACCGGATGGTTAGCTCGGTCGCATGAACACCGAACGGACAGAACGCGGCTGGCGCGGCACGCCCGATCTTTGGCTGGACGCGGCCTATGCGCTTCTGGTCGAAGGCGGGGTCGAGGCGGTCAAGGTCATGCCGCTGGCCGAACGGCTGGGCCTGTCGCGGACCAGTTTCTACTGGCATTTCCCCGACCGCGAGGCGTTGCTGGCGGGTCTGGTGATGCGCTGGCAGGCGAAGAACACCGGCAATCTGGTGGCCCGCTGCGAAACCCCGGCAGCGACGATTGCCGAGGCGCTTCTGAACCTGTTCGACTGCTGGTATGACGATGAGCTGTTCGACAGCCGTCTGGAATTCGCGATGCGGACCTGGTCGCTGACCGATACCGCCGTGGCGGCAGCGATGAGCCAGGCCGATGCCACGCGGGTCAGCGCGATCACCGCGCTTTTCCGTCGCTTCGGCTATGGCGAGGCCGAGGCCGACACCCGGGCGCGCACCCTGTATCTGACGCAGGTCGGCTATATTGCGGTGCGCTCGGAAGAAGACCTGGCGGTGCGGATGGAGCGCAACCCCGCCTATGTCCTGACCTTTTCGGGCGTGGCCCCGACCGAGGCCGAGGATGCGGCCTTTCGCGCTCGGCACACCGGCGGTTAGGCCTACTCGGCCGCGTGCGGTTTGGCTCCGCGCCGGGAAAGCGCGGCCTCGAGCACCGAAATCCGGTTCTGCAGCACCGCCACATCGACCTGGTTGCGCGCCAGACCGTCGGCCAGGACCAGGGGATCGGGGGCCACGGGTTCCGCTTCCTTCCTGCCGACGAAGCGGCGGAGGATCCATGTGAGGAACCGCGACAGGTCATCCATCGCCAGATACATCGACGGCACCACCACTAGGCTGAGGACGGTCGAGACGATGATCCCGCCCATCACCGCGATGGCCATGGGCGCGCGGAAGGCGCCCCCTTCGCCCACGCCAAGCGCCGAAGGCAGCATCCCGGCCGACATCGCGATCGAGGTCATCACGATCGGCTGGGCGCGCTTGTGGCCCGCCTCGATCACCGCATCGATGCGCTTCATCCCGCGCACCCGCATCTCGATGGCGAAGTCGATCAGCAGGATGGCGTTCTTGGCCACGATCCCCATCAGCATCAGGATGCCGATCAGCACCGGCATCGACAGCGGATTCTGCGTGATGATCAGTGCGGCGGCCACCCCTCCGACGGACAACAGCAGCGAGAAGATGATGGTGACCGGCTGCACGATCGAGTGGAACAGCAGGATCAGCACGAACATCATCAGAAGCACGCCCAGCACCATGGCGCTGACGAAGCTGCCCAGAAGCTCGGCCTGGATTTCGGCGTCGCCCGAAGGCGCGATCCTGACGGTGGCAGGCAGGCCCAGCGTCGGCAGGATTTCCTGGAACCGGGCCGTCGCCTGGTCCAGCACATAGCCGGGTGCGATGTCCGCGCCCAGTGTCGCGACGCGCTGACGGTTCAGGCGCTTGACGACCGAAGGCCCTTCGGCGACCTCGACCGTGGCCACCGCCGACAAGGGCACCGGACCGGCCGAGGTCATGATCTTCAGCGCCGAGATGCGCGAAAGACTGTCGCGCGCGGCTGCGTTCAGCCGGACCCGGATCGGCACCAGCCGGTTGTCGATGGACAGCTTGCCAAGCTCTGCCGACACGTCGCCGATGGTCGCCACGCGGACGACGGTGGCGATCTGCCGGACCGTCACGCCCAGACGTGCGGCCTCGTCTGCCTTGGGCGTGATCTGGATTTCCGGCCGGGGCAGGGCGGCTTCGGTCGACGGGCTGAGGAACATGGGTTCGGCCCGAAGCGCCTCTTCGATCTTGCGCACGGCTTCGTCGAGGTCGCGCTCGTCGGTCGACAGGATGTCGTAGGCAAAGGGCCGCGAGCCCCCGCCGGGGCCGCCGAGCTTGAAGGCGCGGACGTCCGGGACGGCTTTCAGGGTCTCGAAGACTTCGGCTTCGATCTCGACTTGCGGGCGCAGCCGGCCGGTGGACGGAACCTCGGGGATCATCCGGCCGATCAGCGGCAAGGCCCGGCCAAGGTCGATCAGCTTGCGCTCCAGCCCGTTGTCCAGCCGGTCGAGAATGATGGTGAATGTCGCGCGCCGGATGTCACGGTCGCCCAAGGGGGTGGACCCGCCGATCACGAGAACCGACTTGACCCCGTCGATCCCCTTGATCAGGTCCCGCATCGCGTCCGTCGTCTCTGCCGTATCGTCGAGCGTGGAACCGGGTGGCAGTTCCACCGATGCGACGATACGGCTTTCGTCCTCGGGCGGGAAAAGGCTGCCCGGAACCTGCAGCATGGCGATGACCGAAAGGATCACCACGATCACGGCGACGACCACGGTGATGTAGTAGGTCGGCAGCGCCAGCCGCGGCCAGCGCCGCGACCGCCGGACTTTGGTGGTGGACCGCACGACCCAAAGATAGCCGCGCATGAAAAGGCTGTCCTTTTGCCCCTCGCCATGGCCGACGGCGTCCTTGGACCGCATCAGGTAGGCGGCCATCATCGGCGTGATCAGGCGCGCGACCAGCAGCGAGAACAGGACGGCAATCGCGACGGTGAGGCCGAACTGCCGGAAATACTGGCCGGGAATGCCGGGCATGAACGACACCGGCACGAAGACCGCGACGATGGTGAAGGTCGTGGCGATGACCGCAAGGCCGATCTCGTCCGCCGCTTCGATCGCGGCGCGGTAGGGGGTCTTTCCCATGCGGATGTGGCGGGCGATGTTCTCGATTTCCACGATCGCATCGTCGACCAGGATGCCGGTGGCAAGCGTCAGCGCCAGAAAGCTGACGAGGTTCAGCGAAAAGCCCAGCAGGTCCAGCAAGAGGAAGGTGGGGACAGCCGACAGCGGCAGCGCGACGGCCGCGATCAGTGTGGCGCGCCAGTTTCGCAGGAAGAGCAGGACGACGATCACCGCAAGCAGCGCCCCTTCCAGCAGCGTGTTGAGCGCGCTTGTGTAGTTGCCGTAGGTGTAGAAGACGGAGTCGTCGACCAGGGTGATCGCGACATTCGGATTCTGCAGGCGCAGATCGTCGATCACCGCATTGGTGACTTCCGCGACCGACACTTCGGATGCGCCCTTGGAACGGAACACCAGAAAGCTGACCCCCGCCTGGCCGTCGATGCGCGAAAAGCTTTTCAGCTCTTCGTAGCTGTCGATGACCTGGCCCAGGTCCGACAATTTCACGAACCGGCCCGAGGGCAGGGCGATGGTGGTATTGGCCAGGAGGTCCACCGTGCGCTGGTCGCCCAGCGTCCGGATCACCTGCTCGCCATCGCCAAGGTCAAGTTTGCCCGACCCGAGGTTGGTATTCGTGGCGGCGATCTGGGCGCTGACCGCCTGGGCCGTCACGCCGTAACTGTCCAGCCGCACCGGATCGAGCTCGACGCGGATCTCCCGGTCCGCCCCGCCGACGCGCGTGATGCGGCCGATGCCGGGGCGGCCCTGCAGGGCGCGCGTCACGGTGTCGTCGACGAACCAGCTGATCTCTTCCAAGGTCAGGTCCGGCGCCGAAACCGCGAAGGTCATGATCGCCTGGCCCTCGACGTCGATCCGGGTGACGATGGGGGCTTCGATCCCGCCGGGCAGATTGCCGCGGATCTGGTCGACCGCGTCCTTCACGTCCTGCACGGCCTTGTCGGTTGGCACTTCCATGCGGAATTCGACGACCGTGGTCGAAAGGCCGTCCGTGACGGTCGAGGTCACGCGCTTGGCCCCGGTCAGGCCTGCAACGGCACCCTCGATCTCTTTCGTGACCTGGCTTTCCATTTCGGAGGGTGCCGCGCCGGATTGCGCGACGCTGACCGCGACCAGCGGCACGTCGATGTTCGGAAAGCGCGTGATCGGCAGGCCTTGAAAACTTTGCCAGCCCAGCACCATCAAGAGGAAGAACGCCAGCAAGGGCGCGACGGGATTGCGGATCGACCAGGCCGAAAAGTTCATCGCCGTCCCCTTCAGTTCGTGGTTCCGGCGGCAGCAACCGGATTGATCCGGTCGCCCGCGCGAACGAAGGCTCCCGCCTTCAGGACGACCTGATCGCCCCGGGCGAGCCCGCTGGTGATTTCGACCAGCCCGCCGTCGCGGATGCCCGTGGTCACGACAACGCGCTCTACCACGCCGTCCGCAACCCGCAGGACCGTGCTGCCGTCGGGGCCTGAGCCGATGGCCGTGATCGGAATTGCCAGCGCGTCGCGCTGGGCCGCAAGGATTTCGGCCTCGACATACATGCCGGTGCGCAACGCGCCCGCCTGATCGAGGCTGATCCGGGCGCGGCCAAGCCGCGTGACGGGGTCGATCGACGGCTCGATCAGCCGCACCGTGCCTTGCAGGGCATCGCCGAGGCCGACCGCGCGCAACTGCACCTTCTGGCCCGGGGCGAGGCGCAGGATGTCGGCCTCGGAGACGTCGGCGCGCAGTTCCAGCGCCCCATCCCGGGTGATGACGAACATCGGCTGGCCCGCCGCAGTGGCGATCGCGCCGATCTTTGCGTTCCGCTCCACGATCCGGCCCGCGACCGGAGCCTTCACTTCGGTCCGCGACAGCATCAGGTCGACATTTTCCAGCCGCGCCTGGGCCAGGGCAAGCTGGGCCCGGGCGGATTCGAGGCCCTGGGTCGCGACCGCGACCCGGGCATTCGCCGAAAGTGCATTCGCAGTGGCGGTGTCTGCCTGGGCCTGGGGCGCGGTGCCCTGCGCGCGCAGCGTGGCGGTGCGGTCGGCCACGCGCTGGGCTTCATCGCGGGCGGTCTTCGCCTCGACGACTTGCGCTTCCGCCTGGGCGACCGCGGATTTCGCGGCGGCAAGCGAGGCTGCGGCCTCGGTCTTCTGCAGCTCGAGGGTGGTCTTCGACAGCACCGCCAGCACCTGGCCTTCCACGACCATGTCACCCACGTCGGCCAGCAACTGATCCAGCGGCTGACCTTCGACCAAGGGGGCGACTTGCACTTCCTCGACCGCGGCGACCAGTCCCGAGGCAATGACCCGGTCGGAAAGCTGGATGAGGTCCACCGTGGTGACGGTGATGGCCGGAAGGGCCGGGGCGGACGCCGCGGGGGCGTTCTCGGCGGCGGTGGCCTCTTGTGCCTGCAGCGGCAGCCCGGGACTGGCGACGGCAAGAAGGGTGGCAAGGATCAGGGTCGGGCGCATGGCTCAGCCTTCTGCTGTGTCGTTCGAGATCTGGGCAAGAAGTCGGTCGATCACGGCGACGACCTCTGCGGCAAGGGCGGGACTGGCCGGGCCGCACTGGGCGGTGCGGATCGCCATGGCTTTCACCAGCATGACCAGCATCTGGCACTGGCCTTCATAGCGGACGCGGGCCTCCTCGAGCGGACGGCGGGTCGCTTGCGCGAAGATCGTTGTCAGAAGCGAAACGATCGTCTCTTCCATCTGCCGCGCCGCCTGGCCGATTTCCGGCTTGCGAATCGCGGCGGCGGTGATTTCGGCCCAGAGTTGGCCATCCTTCAGCGACTCTTCCGAGAAATGGTTCAGGATCCGCTCGCGCAGGGAAAGCATCGGCCGGTCCGAGGTCTGGATCTCGGCGAACTCGCCCTGGATTTCGGTCAGGTCATAGCCGCACATTGCCTGGACGATGGCGGCCTTGGAGGGGAAATAGCGGTAGAAGTTGCCAACGCTCATCCCGGCGGCCCGGGCAAGATCCTGCATCGACGCGCCGTCAAAGCCCTTCTCGGCGAAAGCCTGGCGGATCGAGGCCAGAATCTCGTGGCTGCGCGCGTCGGCGGCGGGGACCGGGTGGGTCACGGCTGGCATGGTCATCGGCCTTGAGAGTGAACGTTCATTCAGCGGATATAGTCGCCCTTCCGCAGAGGTCAAGCGGAATACGCTTCGACAGCCGCGCCGGATGTGTTCCGCTTCACTTTTCCTGCGACTTGGCCCAAAGGAGCGGCAGGAACAGGGGCGGACGGCATGGCGACGGGCATCGGTTTCAGGGTGGCGGCGACGGACGGCGCGGCGCGGACCGGGGTGATCTCGACCCCGAGGGGCCAGATTCGCACCCCCGCCTTCATGCCGGTGGGCACCGCGGCCACGGTCAAGGCGATGCTGCCCGACAGCGTGGCCGCGACGGGGGCGGACATCCTTCTTGGCAACACCTACCATCTGATGCTGCGCCCCGGCGCCGAGCGGGTGGCGGCGCTGGGCGGTCTGCACCGGTTCATGAACTGGCAAAAGCCGATCCTGACCGACAGTGGCGGGTTCCAGGTCATGTCGCTGGGGGCCCTGCGCAAGCTGACCGAGGAAGGCGTGCGCTTTTCCTCGCACATAGACGGATCGAAGCACATGCTGACCCCGGAACGCAGCATGGAGATCCAGCGGCTTCTGGGCTCGGACATCGTGATGTGCTTTGACGAATGCCCCGCGCTGCCCGCCGACGATGCGGACGTCGCCCGCGCCATGCGCCTGTCGATGCGCTGGGCGCAGCGCAGCCGGGATGCCTTTGGCGACCGGCCCGGACACGCCCTTTTCGGCATCATGCAGGGCGGCGTGACGCGCGCGCTCCGCGAGGAAAGTGCCGAGGCGCTGAAGCGGATCGGCTTTGACGGCTATGCCATCGGCGGTCTGGCGGTGGGCGAGGGGCAGGAGGCGATGTTTTCCGTCCTCGACTACGCGCCGGGCTTCCTGCCTGCCGACAAGCCGCGCTATCTGATGGGGGTGGGCAAGCCCGACGACATCGTCGGCGCGGTAGAGCGCGGCATCGACATGATGGACTGCGTGCTGCCTTCGCGGTCGGGGCGCACCGGGCAGGCCTGGACCGCGCGCGGCCAGGTGAACCTGCGCAACGCCCGCCACAGGGACGATCCCCGCCCGCTGGAGGACGGCTGCCCGTGCCCGGCCTGCCGCGGCTATTCCCGCGCCTATCTGCACCATGTGGTGAAGGCCGACGAGATCATCGGGTCGATGCTGCTGACCTGGCACAACCTGCAGTACTATCAGGTGCTGATGCAGGGCTTGCGGGACGCGGTGGCCGGCGGAACGCTTGCGGGCTTCGTGGCCGGCTTTCACGCGAGGCGCGCCGAAGGCGACATCGAGCCGCTGTAAGCCGGGCCCGCCGGACAATGCGACCCGACCATGCGGCCCGACCTTGCGAACCGGCCCGGCGAACCGGCCCTGCGAACCGGTCCTGTGCGCCAGCGCATAGCCGATATTCCGTCGGTGCAGGTTGCGCCGGTCGCGATCCGGCATAGCTGTTCGACGAGTATCAACGATCAAGGACTGACCCCGATGACCGAAACCCTGTTCACCCCCTTCGCCATCGGCGACATCGACGTGAAGAACCGCATCGTCATGGCCCCGCTGACGCGCAACCGCGCCAGGGCCGAAGATGACACGCCGTTCGAGATTCACGCCGAATACTACGCGCAGCGGGCAGGGGCCGGCCTCATCATCACCGAAGGCACCCAGATCTCGCCGGAAGGCAAGGGGTATGCCTGGACCCCGGGGATCCATTCCGCAGCCCAGGTGGCGGGCTGGCGGAAGGTGACGGATGCGGTCCACGCCAAGGGCGGCCGGATCGCGGCCCAGCTTTGGCACGTCGGCCGGATCAGCCACACATCGCTGCAGGCCGGCGGCGCGGCCCCGGTGGCCCCGTCGGCGATCGGTGCCGGCTCCAAGACCTTCGACGGCACGGGGTTTGTCGAGACCTCGGTGCCCCGCGCGCTTGACCTGGACGAGATTCCCCGGGTGATCGAAGACTACCGCAAGGCCGCCCGCAACGCCGATGCGGCAGGCTTCGACGGGGTCGAGATTCACGCCGCCAACGGCTATCTCATCGACCAGTTCCTGCGCGACACGTCGAACCGGCGCACCGATGCCTATGGCGGGTCGGTCGAAAACCGCGTCCGCTTTCTGGCCGAGGTCGTCGCGGCGGTGACCGGGGTGCTTGGGTCGGGCCGTGTCGGCGTGCGGCTCAGCCCGTTCTCCAACGCCAACAATGTCGGGATCGACAGCGACACCCCCGCCACCTTCGGTGCCGCCATCGACGTGCTGAACGCGGCGGGGGTCGCCTTCCTGCACATGGTCGAGGGGCAGACCGGCGGTCCGCGCGACTGGCCCGCCGGCGCGCTCGAGGCGCTGCGTGACCGCTTTGCCGGGGCCTATGTCGCCAACAACGGCTATACCCGTGACACGGCGATCGCGGCGGTTGCATCCGGCAAGGTCGATCTGGTCGCCTTCGGCAAGCTTTACATCTCGAATCCCGACCTTGCCGAACGTCTGGCGGCGAACGCGCCCCTGAACCCCTTGCCGACCTCGGGCCTTTATGGCGGCGGGCGCGAGGGTTACACCGACTATCCCGCGCTGGTCGACATCGCGGCCTGACGGGGTTTCGGCGCCGCCCGACCGGGGGGCGCCGTTTTTCCCGTCTTGCAGCCGCCTGCGGGCAGGTTCATTCTACCGAACCAAAGCAGAACTTGAATCCGGGTTGCCGGAACCACAGGTTAACACATCTGACAGGCGGAGCGGGCAGGGTTGCCGATGGTCGGGACCGCGCCCAGTTGCCGCGAACGAAGGTAGAGATATGAGCACCCAAAGCTATCCCGTCCTGCCACTCCGCGACATCGTGGTGTTTCCCCACATGATCGTGCCGCTGTTCGTGGGCCGTGAAAAATCGGTCCGCGCGCTGGAAGAGGTGATGCAGGACGACAAGCAGATCCTTCTCAGCTCGCAAAAGGATCCGACGGCGGATGATCCGGCAGCGGATGGCATCTTCCGCACCGGCGTGCTGGCGAATGTCCTGCAACTCTTGAAGCTGCCCGATGGCACGGTGAAGGTGCTGGTCGAAGGCAAGGCCCGCGTCAAGATCACCGGGTTCATCGAGAACCCGGCCTATTTCGAGGCGGTGGCAGAGCTTCTGCCCGAAACCGAGGGCGATCCCACCGCGGTCGAGGCGCTGGTGCGTGCCGTGGGCGAAGAGTTCGAACGCTACACCAAAGTGAAGAAGAACATCCCCGAAGAGGCGCTTGCCGCCGTGTCCGACACCCGCGAACCCGCGCGGCTGGCGGACCTTGTGGCCGGTCATCTGGGCGTGGACGTGGGGCAGAAGCAGGCGATCCTGGAGACGCTGGACGTCGCCGAGCGGCTGGAGAAGGTCTACGGCCACATGCAGGGCGAGCTTTCGGTCCTGCAGGTCGAAAAGAAGATCAAGTCGCGCGTGAAGACGCAGATGGAGAAGACGCAGCGCGAATACTACCTCAACGAACAGATGAAGGCGATCCAGAAGGAACTGGGCGACGGCGAGGACGGCACCAACGAGGTCGCCGAACTGGAAGAGCGCATCGCCAAGACCGAGCTGTCCAAGGAAGCCCGCGAAAAGGCCGAGGCCGAGCTGAAGAAGCTGAAGACGATGTCGCCGATGTCGGCCGAGGCGACGGTGGTGCGCAACTACCTCGACTGGCTTCTGGGCGTGCCCTGGGGCGTGAAGTCCCGCGTGAAGAAGGATCTCGGCGCCGCGCAGAAGGTGCTGGACACCGACCACTTCGGGCTGGAGAAGGTCAAGGAACGCATCGTCGAGTATCTGGCGGTGCAGGCGCGGTCCACCAAGCTGAAGGGGCCGATCCTGTGCCTTGTCGGCCCTCCGGGCGTCGGCAAGACCAGCCTCGGGCGGTCGGTGGCGAAAGCCACGGGGCGCGAATTCATCCGCATCTCGCTGGGCGGCGTGCGGGATGAATCCGAGATTCGCGGACACCGTCGGACCTATATCGGGTCGATGCCGGGGAAGATCATCCAGTCGCTGAAGAAGGCCAAGACGACCAACCCGCTGATCCTGCTGGACGAAATCGACAAGATGGGCCAGGACTTCCGCGGCGACCCGGCGTCGGCTTTGCTGGAGGTTCTGGACCCCGAACAGAACAACACCTTCATCGACCACTATCTTGAGGTGGAATACGACCTGTCGAACGTGATGTTCATCACCACGGCGAACAGCTACAACATGCCGTCGCCGCTGATGGACCGGATGGAGATCATCCCGCTGGCGGGCTACACCGAGGATGAAAAGCGCGAGATCGCCAAGCAGCACCTGCTGCAAAAGCAGATCACCGCGAACGGGTTGAAGAAGGGCGAGTTCAGCGTCAGCGACGAGGCGCTGAACCACATCATCCGCTACTACACCCGCGAGGCCGGCGTGCGGAACCTGGAGCGCGAGATCGCCAAGCTGGCGCGCAAGGCGGTGACCGACATCCTCAAGGGCAAGACCAAGCGCGTGGATGTAGGTCCCGCCAAGGTCGAGGAGTATCTGGGCGTCCAGAAGCACCGCTACGGGCTGGCCGAACAGGAAGATCAGGTGGGCGTGGTGACGGGCCTGGCCTGGACCAGCGTGGGTGGCGATCTGTTGCACATCGAGGCGCTGAAACTGCCGGGCAAGGGCCGGATGAAGACCACGGGGAAACTCGGTGACGTGATGAAGGAATCCATCGACGCCGCCGCAAGTTACGTCCGCTCGATCAGCCCGCAGATCGGGGTGAAGCCGCCGAAGTTCGAGACGATGGACATCCACGTCCACGTCCCGGACGGCGCGACGCCCAAGGACGGGCCGTCGGCGGGCCTGGCGATGGTGACCTCCATCGTCTCGGTCCTGACCGGCATCCCGGTCCGCAAGGACATCGCCATGACGGGAGAGGTGTCCTTGCGCGGCAATGCGATGCCGATCGGCGGCTTGAAGGAGAAGCTGCTCGCCGCGCTGCGCGGCGGGATCAAGACCGTGTTCATCCCGGAAGAGAACGCCAAGGATCTGGCGGAAATCCCGGAGAACGTGAAAACGGGCCTGACGATCATCCCGGTTGCCCATGTCCGCGAGGTGCTGGCCCGTGCGCTGATCCGCCAGCCTGATCCGGTGGAATGGGACGAAGCGGCCGAAGAGGCGGCAGCGGCCGCCCGGGCGGCGGCACCCGTCCCGCCCAGCCAGACCGCGCACTGACGTCCGGCTGAAAGACCACCCTTCGGCACGACCCCTCCTGCCGAAGGGTGGGCCGGTTTCGCGTGGCTCCCATCCCGCGCGCGGTGTCGCCGGTCCTCGGTGAGCGAGCCTTGTTTGCGGTCGCGAACCGGCGGAGTCCGCGCAAGCCAGCCCAGTGCGGTGCATGTGGGCACGGCGGCGGGTGCACGAAGGGCCCGGTCCGCTGTCGCCCGATCCCCCGCGCGCCGGCGACGGTCTGTCAAATGTGCCATCGATGGCCAAAGGCTGGGCTTCCAGCCCCGCCGCCGCCCGCTCGGCCGGTGCTACAGGCCGGCAGTGTTCAAGCCGCCATCCAGGCTGCCGGAATTCGTGCTTCAGGTGTTCGGGCTGCCGGAAACGCCCCCCGTGCCGCCAAGACCTCCGTCGCCGCCGGTCCCGCCTGCGCCACCGGTCCCGCCCGTGCCACCGTTTCCGAACAACCCGCCAGTGCCGCCGGTGCCGCCCTTGCCGTCGGTTGCACCGGTTCCGCCTGCGCCGCCGGTCCCTGCGCCGCCGGTCCCGCCTGCGCCGCCGGTCCCGCCCGTGCCACCGTTTCCGAACAACCCGCCGGTGCCGCCGGTGCCGCCGGAGCCACCAGCGCCGCCGGTCGCACCGGTCCCGCCGGTCCCGCCTGCGCCGCCGGTCCCGCCCGTGCCACCGTTTCCGAACAACCCGCCGGTGCCGCCCTTGCCATCGGTGGCT
>FWPV01011625.1_pt1 | contig 13939 bp, 13 predicted proteins | sample 2228371 | NCBI WGS metagenome assembly FWPV01 (sample SAMEA103939776, study PRJEB20133) | metagenome
GGGGGAAACCGGGTTTCCCCATCCCCCTGCCGTGGGGGCGGCAAGCCCTCCCCACGGGGAGGGTTTGGGAGGGCGCAGCCCTTCCGGGAAAGAATAGGAGAAAACCGGTCTCCCCATCTGCACCTCAGCCACGACGCATCTCGGCAAGGGCGGCCATGAAGTGGCGCTGCTCCACCTGAAGCCGGTTCGGATCGGCATCGCCAGCAGCCAGACGCTCACGCACGGCCGCCATTGCGGCCCGCCGGCACAGACCGGCCAGATCCGCGCCACTCGCCCCGGGACTGGCCGACGCCAGGGCTGCCAGGTCTACATCAGGAGCGAGGGGCATGGCGCGGGTGTGAACGGCCAGGATAGCGGCGCGGGCCGACTCATCGGGCAGCGGCAGTTCGACAATCAGTTCGAACCGGCCGGGGCGCAGAAGGGCCGGATCGATCCGGTCTATGCGGTTGGTAGCGGCCAGCACCAGGACATCGCGCAGTTCCTCGATGCCATCGAGTTCGGTAAGCAACTGGCCGACCAGTCGTTCTGCCACCTGGCTGCTATCGCTGCCACGCGGCGGCGCCAGAGCATCCAGTTCGTCGAAGAAGACCAGGCACGGGGCGGCCTGGCGCGCAGTTTGAAACAGTTTGCGCAATGCGCGCTCCGACTCGCCAACCCACATGCTCAGCAACTGCGGGCCTTTGACAGAAATGAAGTTGGCCTCGCTGGCGCGAGCCAGGGCTGCGGCCACCAGGGTCTTGCCGGTACCCGGCGGCCCGTAGAGCAGGATGCCGCGCGGCGGACGGATGCCCGCGCGCTCCAGCAGTTCGGCGTGGTGCAACGGCCAGGTCACCGCCTCGGTGAGCGCCCGCCGCGTGGCCTCGAGTCCGCCCACATCTTCCCAACTTACTGCAGGCCGTTCAGCGAAGAACTCGCGCCCCGCCGACGGCGTGATCTCCATCATTGCCGTCGTGAAGTCAGCAGCGGTCACCTGCAAGGTTTGCAGTTCAGGAAACAGGCCAGCGGCGCGGTCAAGTTCAGGCATAGCCCGGCGCAGGGCGCCCATTGCGGCCTCGCGGCAGAGCGCCGCCAGATCGGCGCCGACGTAGCCATGGGTGCGCGCGGCAAGGAATGCCAGATCTACGTCATCGGCCAGAGGCATGCCGCGGGTGTGGATCTCGAGGATCTCCTGGCGGGCGGCAGCATCGGGGACGCTGATGCTGATCTCCCGATCAAAGCGTCCAGGTCGTCGCAAGGCCGGATCGAGCGCACTGGGCAGGTTGGTGGCCCCGATAACGATAACGTTTCCCCGCGACTCCAGCCCGTCCATGAGGGTCAGCAGTTGGGCCACGACACGGCGCTCGATCTGCCGGTCGCCGCCCATGTCCTCGCGGCGGGGAGCAATGGCGTCAATTTCGTCAATGAAGATAATTGCCGGGGCGCGACGACGGGCTTCCTCGAAGGCGTTGCGTAAATTAGACTCAGAAGCGCCGTAGTAGCGGTCTATGATTTCCGGTCCGTTAATAGGGATGAAATGGGCGCTGGTCTCGGCGGCGACGGCGCGGGCGATCAGCGTTTTGCCGCAACCAGGCGGCCCGTAGAGCAGCACGCCCTTCGGCGGATCGATGCCCAGGCGAGCGAAGATCTCGGGGTGACGCAGGGGCAGCTCGATCATCTCGCGAATACGGCGGAGTTCACGGCCCAGTCCCCCGATGTCTTCGTAGGCGATCGTTCCCGGCGCGGCGGGGGAGCGTTCGCCGCTCAAGACGATCTCCGTCCCCGCGCCGATCAGCACCGGGCCGGCGGGTTGGGTTTCGGTAACCACAAAGCTCCGGGCGCGTGATCCGAACAGCGTTACCCGCACCCGGTCGCCGGCCAGCGCCGGCAACCCATCGAGAAGACGCGCCAGTTGCGCCGCCAGACCGCCCGGCAGCGGCCCGCCTTCGGCCACGAGGGTCAACCGGCGCGCCGGCGCCACGGCGACACGCTCGATGCGCACCCGCTCACCCAGACTGACCCCGGCATTGGCGCGCATGATCCCGTCCATCTGGGCCAGGCCCTGCCCGCGCTGCTCAGGGTAGGTGGGCATCGCCCGGCCCAGGGTGGCCCGCGCGCCGCTGATCTGGACCACGTCGCCAATCGAAGCGCCCAGGCGCGCAAGCATCTGCGGGTCCATACGAACCAGGCCCCGGCCAACATCCTTTGCCGGGGCTTCGGCAACACGGAGTTCGATAGGAGAAGACTCCATCGATGACAACCCTGTTCCACTGTGCCGACTCGCGGTACGGCACGTTTCAGCTACGCCCTGGCATCGAGGCGTTCTTCAAGACGGGCCAGGCGTTCGTGCAGCAGGCGGTTCTCGGCCTCCAGTTCGCGGGCGCGGGTGGAAAGCAGGGGATCGCTTTCCCACCAGTTGATCCCCATCTCGGCGGCTTTGTCCACCGAGGCGATCAGCAGACGTACTTTGATGCTCAGCAACTCGACGCCGACCAGGGAGATCGAAATATCGCCGGCGACGACGATACCTTTGTCGAGAACTCGTTCCAGAATATCGGCCAGATTGGTGCTCTGGGTAGCGTGTTGCAGGGTGTAGTTGGCCATATCATGCCATTCCAGCTTGTAGATTGCGGATCGCAGACCGTCGCGCAAGGCGCCCGGGCGCAGCTTAACGCAACACTGCTTGCCGAGTGTTTGAATGAAACTGATATCACTTCCTGATCACTGCTTGACCTGGCCGCGGTAGTAGCGGTTGGTGCGCAGGAAGCTCATCAGATTGCCTTCCTCATCGAGATGCAACTGATACGTCGCCAGGACGTCATTGGTATTCGGGATGCGCTTCATCTCGACCAGTTCCACGTCGAGCATCCAGCCGTCCGCGTCGCGCAAGATGCGCGATACGGTATCAACCGGCATGCCGGTGAGGGCGGTGATTTGCTCACGGGCGACATTGACGATGGTGGCGGCATTCAGATTCCCAGGCATAGATCGCTTCCCTGTATGTTTCAGTAACAGACGCTGAGGCAAGGTTCAATGGCGGACGTTTCTATCTTATCGTCGCTCCACATCTCCACAGCTCTACACCTCCACATAACCGGCTTGCAGAGCTGTCGAGGTGTGGAGATGAAGGCCGGATGGTCAAGCGGATCTGAACCACGCCTGAGGTGAACATAGGGAACCCGGGGTTCCCCACGCCCCTGCCTGCCGGAGCGCCAGGCGCCCCCAACGGCGGTTGGGGTGTGGGGAAACCGGGTTTCCCCACGCCCCCTTGAGAGCGACGTGGGACGGCGTAGAGGCGTGGCGGCGCCGCACCTCTACGCCCAAACCCTCCCCGCTGGCGGGCTATTTTCACCTCAGATAGCGAAGCTGATCGAGCAGCGCCGTTTCGGCAGCTTCATACTCCTCTTCACTGATCTGGCCCAGATCGAGTTGCAACTCCAGCTCGGTAAGCTGTCGGCGAATGCGTTCGGGATCGCACAGTTCGCGCTGGGCCTGCTCGTGCAGGTGCTCGGCCAGCCAGAGAAGACCGCGAAGCGGCCCGGTGAGCGGAAAGGCGAGGAGAGAACCCAGGGCGCCCATGGCGTTGCTCCGGTCGTTATTGCCACTGGATGGTAATCGACACGAAGTTGTATGGCGGCACAGGGCCGACATATTTGAACAGAAAGCGATCCTCGAAGCGATCGCCGAACCGCCGCACCGCCTCGTCGAAGTCGGCTTCGCGCTCCCGCTCAACCAGGAAGGCGGCATTGAGCACCATACGATCAGCGCGCACCGGGTTGGTGACGGTTTCGACGGCCAGCGGTTGCAACCCGGTCAGGAACATCTCGGCGTCGCGTTCGCGACGCGCCGTGAGCGCCTGCTCGACCATTTCGCCGAGGCGAATGCGCTCGTAGTAGGTGCTTTCGAGCGACCGCCCGCTGAGCGAATCGCGTAGCGCTCTGATCGCCGGGGTCTCGTCGGCAATACGGCGGAGCATATCGTCAGCGGCCCAGAAGACCTTCAGGCCCAGTTCGATCCGGTTGTGCAACCTGTCAAGCTGAGCGCGCAGGTCAGGGTAATGGCGCGCCAGCAGTTGCTCGCGGATGGTATCCACATCCGGGGCGACGATCCCGAAGCGGATCGGCAGCACGCTGTACTCGCGCATGAGCGCTTCCAGCACGCGGGTGTGGGCAAGCATGTGGCGGCGGGCGCCATCATAGGTCTTCTGCGGCGAGTCACTCACCACCACGGCCAGATCACGATAGGGAATGGTGTATACTTCACGCCCCTGCTCATGGATTCCCTGCACGTCAAAGCTGCGCACCTCGGGGCAGGGAATGATGCCGTAGAGATAACGGCCGGTTACAGCTTCGGTCACGGTCATTCCTGGCTCCGTCGTTCAAGCGAGATGCTCATCCAGACTTCAAGCGTTTATGCAGCTACGCCGCGCAACGCCGGAACGAAAATAATTATTCCTGGGAGGGCGCAGCGGCGCGACGCCGCCGCGCCCACACCCTCCCCTGGCAGGGATATCGGGCAACCCGGTTTTCCCTATTTTCACCTCAGGTTCAATGGCGGACGTTTCTCTGTTACCGTCGCTCCACATCTCCACAGCTCTACACCTCCACCCAACCGGCCTGGAGCGCTGTCGAGGCATGGAGATGAAGGCCGGATGGTCAAGCGGATCGGAACCACGCCTTATACCAGTTCTGCTTGATGGCATCGCATTGGACCAGCTCCACAGCCCCACAACCCTACAGCTCCGCAAAGCCTTCTGTGGAGGTGTGGAGCTGTGGAGCTGATCCGGAGAATGCGGTGGCTTCAGTTCCATCTGGTATTAGATCTGTCTGGTCAGTCGCAACTCAAGGATCCCGTTGCGGTAGGTCTGCTGCAGGCTATCAGGCGCGACAGGGGCGGGCAGCAGGATCTCGCGGGCATAGCGGCGTTCGCCGGTCGTTTCCAGGCTGAGCACGTCGCCGTGTATCTCGACACGCACTTCGGATGCGTCTACACCGGGCAACTCGGCAATGACGATGATTGTATCGCCTTCATCAAAGACATCCACCAGCGGCTCGCGAACCGGAGTTACGGCAGGCCCGGCCCCGGTAGAACGCAGGTTGCCAAAACGCTCCACGCGCAGATCGCCATGGAGACCGGTGCGAATGCTGATGCCATAGACGCCGCGAAGACGTTCGCCGCGCCATTCGCCGCTGCGTTCGATGCCTCCGCCTTCGCGCTCGGCAAGCTCGGCAAGCAAACTGATCATATCGCCGAGATTCTTGAAAATACCCCCCAGCCCGCCTGTCAATCCGTCGCCGGGTCGGCGTCGCTCTTGCTCGTCACCCATGGCTCAGTACTCCACCACGATGCTGCTCGATGGCATCCTTGAAGTATCGGGCCGCGCGCAGTCAACAGGAGTCCTGGACGGGCGATCAGCGACCGGATCTCCCAGGGCGGCCAGGCGCTGCATCACCAGGCGCAGCCGCGCCTCGGCGCGGGCCTGATTGCGTCGCCACACAGCCAGTTCGCGCTCCAGGCGCGCCTGCTCGCGTTCGAGCGCCAGACGCTCAGCGGCGACGGCTGAGGGCGACGGGGCCGTTGCGCGCCTGCGCATGGCCGAACCGGGCGGAATGCTCTGACGAACCCGTGGTCGCTCCATCAGCCCCTCCCTGGACAGTGTTCACGGATCAGATTGAGCAGGAGTTCGCGATGCTGCCGGCGCTGTTCGCGCTCGCGGGCATTGAAGGTGCGCTTTGACTCGAGCACATCAAGGCACAGGGCGACAAAACGCGGATCGTCAGCACTGGCGCTCAGTTCCTGCACAGCGGTGATGCGGGCAATCATCATCGCCGCGCGCATGGTCGGCGTGTGCGTATAAGCGCCGCTGGCCCGATAGGCGTGCACCAGGCAAACGATCCGCGCCGCGTCTTCCACGTCAACCCCGGTCGAAGCGGCAAGAATGGCCGCCTCGGTGTGCCGGTCGTAGAAATCCAGGTCAATCGTAATCAATCGATCGGCCAGCGCGTCCTGGGTAGCGTGCACACCAGCGTACTCCTGGGGGTTACTGGTAAAAATGGCCCGAAATTCAGGATGTACTTTGATATAGACTTCGTTGCTTCCACTGGTAGGCAGCACGAGCATGCGCTCTTCGAGCACCGTCAGCAGCACATTGTTCGCCTCTGGCCGGGAGCGGGTAAATTCGTCATAAATAAGCGTGAAGCCCTCGCGGCAGGCCGTGGTAAGACGGCTATCTACCCAGCGTTGCACGGCATCTTCTTCGTACTTGACCACTGAGTGGATGAAGCGATCAACGACGCGGCGATAGCGATAGCCGTGCTGCCCGCCCACCAGATCCGAGGCGCCGAACTCCTCATCGCCGACGAGCAACATGACCGGTCGGCCAAGTTGCGAGGCTACGTGCATAGCCAGCGTTGTCTTGCCGGTGCCGGCGGGGCCGCGAAAATGGACCGGGAACCCGGCTTGAAGATAGCCGAGCGCGCGCGTCGCCACCTCTTCAAGCGCTCCGGTGGCCACAAACCGGGCGCTGGGGCGGAGCGCCAGGGTGGCCCGTCCTGGTTCTACCACGGTGCGTGCCGCCAGGGTCATAGATTCTCTCCTCAGTTCTCCGCGGCTGTGCCGCACAACGACAAGATGAACATGGGTTTTTCCTGGGAGGGCTGCGCCCTCCCAAACCCTCCCACCAGGGAGGAGGGTGGGGAAACCGGGTTTCCCCACATTCCTAATGCGTAGCGCGACGGCGTGCTGTCTGGACCAGCGGATCCCGCGATCCGTTCTGCGAGCGTCCACGCTGGCCGGCGCGCGAGCGAGACTGGCCAGGACGCAGGCGCGCCGCGGCGGCATCGAGATGCGCTTGCAGTGGTTTCAGCCGTTCATAGAGCCGCGCGATCGTTGCAGCGAAAGCTGGCTGCTGCTCAGGCGCCGCAGGCCAGGGTAACGCCCCCAGGTCGGAACTGAGGGTCTCAACGCTCCGGCGCACGCCCTCGACCACCTCAAGAAGCTGCTCCTGACGTTGCGCATCGCCGGAGGAAACCACACTGAGTTCGTCGAGCAGGGGCTGCACGTTGCTCTGCAAACTTTCGAGGTGCGCTTCGAGCTGGCGCTGCAACGCCCCGCTGTCAGGCGCGCCGCGCTCCAGTTCGCGCAGGATGGCCACACGGGTCATCTGAGCATATGCGACCAGGCCGGCGTACCCGAGGTCGGAAAGCGCAGGCGAAGCGGTGCTGGCAGCCGGCGCTCCCGGTGTTCTGGCTGGATTAGCGGTACGGGAAGCGGCAGGTTTGCGTGATGGCGCCTTGAGCGCCGGATCGTCGGTCACGTATGGCTTCAGAGGCTCGTCAGGTCGGCGCGGGGAACGCTGAACGGCCAGGCGATGACGCCGCAATCCGGCATTCGACCGGAGCCGCGCCCGCTGTGCGGCTGCCGCTGTCCGCCGCCTGGCGCGCAACTCCTCCAGCAGCCGGGCCACCTCGTCCTGGCGCTCCGCCAGCGTCGCCGCCCGCTGCGCGCGCTCCGCAGCCGCGTCCGCCGCCCGTGTCGCGCGCAACTCCTCCAGCAGCCGGGCCACCTCGTCCTGGCGCTCCGCCAGCGTCGCCGCCCGCTGCGCGCGCTCCGCAGCCGCGTCCGCCATCCGTGTCGCGCGCAACTCCTCCAGCAGACGAGCGACGACAACGGACCGCAGGGTGTTCGGAGCGGCGTTCTGGAGATCAGCAACGCCGCGAGAGGGATGTTCAGAGGTCGCGTTCGTCACCATGCTGTTTCCCTGGATACGTGTTTTATAAAAAAGCCTATACGGCTTCGACCATCACATCAGGTCAGATGCACAGGGGCAAGAAGGTTTCCGGGAGGACGAGGTCCTCCCGGAGGACCCCTGTTCACGAACTGGCCGGACGAAGCGCCTGGCACGTTGCTGGCGTTGTCCAGCGCGCGCACGGCTCGCCGGCACAGACACCTAGGCCGGGGCCGCCGCCGAGGCCGTCAGGCCCACGGCTTCGGCGTACTTGAGGTACGTATCAACCCCGGCGATAACGACGCGGGCCTCAACGGCCAGCAGTTCGATGCCAACCAGGGAGACGCGGGCCCAGGCATCAATCACCACGCCCTTGTCCAGGATACGATCCACCACTTCGGCCAGGCTGCTCGACGCATTCACCTTCTCGACCGCCATACGGTTCCTCCTATGCTGGCACGTAAACGAGTGGGTGTGGAACCCGCTGTTCATTACACACGAAAAGCTCGCGTCCGGGTGTTAGCCCTTCGCGAGCCTTGAGTTAGGGATGTGTTAGTTGTCAGTCGTTGCACAGAGTAGGGAAAACCGGGTTTCCCTTTCCCCATACCCCTGAGGTGAAAACAGCCCGCGCGCGGGAGGGTTTGGACGTAGAGGCGCGGCGGCGCCGCGCCCCTACGCCCTTCCAGGAAACAACCCGCCAGCGGGGAAAAGGTTGGGAGGGCTTTTCGGGCCTATCCGACAAACCGCCCCTTCGATACGCGCTGCGCGCTACTCAGGATGCGGTTTTTCGGTATCCCGGGTTATTCGGATAGGCTCTTCGGGCCGGCAGCGGGCATCATACCATTTTGGATTTTAGATTTTGGATTGCGGATTGCCACGCAGGGCAGCACAACGCCTGAAACCGTTTCAGGCAATGCGGCATCATCAACGGTAATTGGCATCACGCAGTCTCCTGACCGCTCCGCAGGATATACCCATGCCGGGGCACGGTGCACAGGTAGACAGGCCGGGAGGGATCGCGCTCGATCTTGCTCCGCAGGTTCATAACGTGCCAGCGCACCAGACCCGGCTCGGCGGTATCGGGGGTGTACCCCCACACAAGGCGCAACAACTGGTCGCTGGAATACACCTCATCAGGGTGACGCATAAGGAAGGTGAGCAACTCAAACTCGGCTGGAGTAAGCTGGCGCGCCTTCTCGCCAACCTGAACTGTACGGGTTTGCAGGTTCAGGCCCAGTTCGCCCACCCTCAGAACGCCGGCCTCGGAGGCAGGAACAGCCGACCGCGCGCTCCGGCGAAGCAGGGCGCGCACACGGGCTTTCAGTTCCCGCATATCAAATGGCTTGACCATGTAATCATCGCCGCCTACCTCGAAGCCGCGCAGACGATCATCGAGCATGTCGCGCCCGGTGAGAAAGATTACCGGCACCTCGGCAAGCTGCGGGTCGAGGCGCAGGGTCTGGCAAACGGTCAGACCATCTACGTGGGGCATAGAGATGTCGAGGATCATCAAGTCGGGTGTTGTGTAGCGACAGAGTTCCAGCGCCTCGCTACCGTCATAGGCCACCCTGACGGTGTGACCTTCCTGACGCAAGACCTGGCCCAGAGCCCAGACGAGGTCAGCTTCATCGTCAACGATAAGTACCTGGCTCATTGGCATCTCCATCACAGACTGAGATGAAAATAGCCCGCGTGCGGGAGAGTTTGGGAGGGCTGCGCCCTCCCAAGAACAAGAATAATTCTGGCGTTGTGCGGCGCAGCCGCATAGACGGCCAGTATAAGAAGAGGGGAAACCGGGTTTCCCCACGCCCCTGCCCAGCGGGGCGCCAGGTGACCCCAACCGCGAGTGGGGTACGGGGAAACGCGGGTTCCCCACACCCGCCTCGCAATGGTTTCTTGCTGGAAGCCTGCGGACGCGCACCCGCCGCGAGCGGCAGCGCCGCAGCGCCTCAACACAAGCACAGATAACGACCGGCATCACCCATCGGCAGGCAGGCGAATAGTGAAACACGTGCCGTGACCTGGCCGGCTTTCGACGGTAATCTGACCGTGGTGCTGCTGAACGATACTGTAAGTGATCGCCAGCCCCAGACCCGTGCCGGTTCCAACCGGTCGGGTAGTAAAGAAAGGGTCAAAAATCTGTGAGATATGCTCGGGAGCGATACCGGCGCCGGTATCGTGTACCAGGATCTCAATCCGCTCGCCCACGCTGCGGGTTGTAACAGTCAGGCGCCCGCCTTCAGGCATAGCGGCCAGCGCATTCAGGGCCAGATTGGTAAATACCTGCTGTAACAACACCGGATTGCCATAGATCATCGGGAGATCGGGCGCAAATGCGCGCACCAGTTCTACATGTCCTGCCAGAAGCTGGTTCGTCAGCAGCGCAAACGTCTCCTCCAGCACATCGTGGATGTGCAGCAGCCGGTAGCGCTCCTGAGGCGGGCGAGCGAATTTGAGCAGATTTTCGATAATCAGCGCAGCGCGCCCGGTCGAGGCGACGATATGCCGGAGGCACTGCCGGGCCAGTTCAGGGTTGTCCTGATACTCTTCGAGCAACTGCGCGTTGGCCTGGATAACTGCCAGGGGATTGCGCAGTTCATGGGCGATGCCGCCGGCCATAATCCCCAGGGAAGCCATTTTGGCCGCCTGGACGACCTGGGCTTCCAGGCGCCGGCGCTCGGTCAGATCGCGACCGACAGCGATAATGCCGACCACCCGGCCCGCATCGTCCCGCATCGCCGAAAACTTCCAGGCCACCGCCACATGCTGAAGGTCAGCGGTAAGCAGGCTGATCTCGCTTTCCTCCACCGCCTCGCCTGCGATGAGACGTTGCAGCAAGTCGTTCACCTTCCAGTGCTGATCAGGCGCGCACAGTCGGGCGAACAACTCGCCGCGCACCTGATCGGCGCGCAAGCCGGATATGCGCTCAGCAGCCGGGTTCCAGGTAATGATCCGCCCCTCGGGGGTGAGCGAAACAACCAGGTCGCTGGCCTGGTTGACCACACCGGCCAGGTGGCGTTCAGCGCGGCGAACCTCCTCGCCCAGTCGCTCACGTTCCGTGATGTCTTCAATCAGGAGCAGCACGTGATCAACATCCTGGCCCTGCCTCAGCGGAACGAGGCGATAGTAGTAGATCCGTTTGCCCAGGCCCGGCGCCCGATACGCCACCTTGCCGCCATCAAAGGGCACGCCATTGACAAACACCTGCTCGACCCGCTCTTCCAGGCGCAGATAGTTCAGCAGCGCGCCGGGAAAGACGTGGTTGACGCTGCGCCCGATAATCTGGCTGGCATTACGACGCAGTTTAAGGAAAAAGTTCTGATTGGCCAGCACGACCTGAAGGCGGCGGTTGAGCACCACCAGGGAGATTGGCAGACTGGCCAGAATGCGATCCATGAACCGCTCGCGGCTGGCCAGTTCGGCATACAGATTGGCCGTCTTCAGAGCCAGGGCCTGGCGTTCCGCCACCAGCGTAGCGAACCAGAGATCCTCCTCGGTGAAAGGAGGTTCATTGTCCGGACGCGCAAGGTTCAATACGCCGTAGAGTTCGCCATCGCTGATCATGGGAACACACAAAGCCGAACCGATGGCATTGCGGCGCATATGGCTGACCAGGTGCGCCGGGGCCGGACGGTCGGACGAGAGCAGGAGGGGCTGGCGGTGGAGCGCGACCCATCCGGCCAGCCCTTCGCCAAGAGCCACCCGGGTAGTCTGAATGATAGCATCAGGAAGACCGATGGCTTCGGTAATCTGCAAGTGGCGCTGTTCAGGGTCGAAGGCCATCAGCGAGGCCCGGGTGGCGCGTGTCGCCTCGGCAACCACGCCGAGCAAGGCCCGCCCCAGGCTGCGGGGGTTGCGCTGGTCATGGAGAAAGTGCTGCCACAGGTCAAACAGAGACGCCAGGGTCGGTTGCCAGGTGCGGGCAGTATCGGGTGAAATGACCGGTTGCTGCATTATCATAACCCGATTTCCTGCAATACGACGGTTATCGGGAAGCCTTGGCAAAGCAACGGGATGAGACAAGACTCGACGCTCTGGAGCGTTTTACACAACCCTGAGCATCTCACTCTCATCTCCGGACCCCCGATTCGGCCCTGCACAGACCGATCATCGGGGTAGCGGAGCAACGGTCAAGCGGGAACAACAAGATTTGAAACGCGCCTTAGCGATGCTTCCGGCAAGCTCTAGGACAAGAGGGGCGGCGATGCTTGTTCAGATTTGCCGTAGACTACCCAGAGGAGCAAGGAATTGGCATCGCAATATCAATAACAGTAAAATATTTCAAGGCTAAAAGCATTCAACGCGTCTTGCCTTAGCATCAGTATACACCATCTCGATTGCCAGAGCAGCCCAACGATGCTATGTCGTAGCACTACAGCCGTCGCCTGCCAGGAATCCTAACGGTTCCCTAACGCAACCCTTGTGACAGGCTAATGATTCTGGTTGCGTGACTATGCCATACTACCTGTGAGCAAAGGACAGAACCGCTGTCCTCCATCGGCGCATCAAGCGCCTGTGCGGCTGCGCCGCACAACGACGCAACGAAAAAAGGTTGCCTGGAAGGGCTGCCTCCTTCCAGACCCTCTCTGACGAGAGGGGCGCGGTGCGACAGGCTCACCGCCTGTGGTGAGCCTGTCGCACCGCAGGTGAGGAAACCGGGTTTCCTCACCCTCCAACCAGCGCCGGGGGCGCTTGATGCCCCAATGGGTGGGAAGGGGCGCAGGGAAGCCGGATCGCCCCTGTATTCACCTCAGGCCGATTGGAGGGCACAGTCAGGCTTTCGTCCGTGCATATCGGCTGCGCGGGGCACTCTGAGGAAAGCGTCTATGACTACTCCTGAAACGCTCGCTGCACGCAGATCCGGGCCGTCGCTGATGAAACTGGTGAGCCATATTCCTGAGGCGCACCGCTGGCGCCGCCAGGCTGATGCGCTGATCGTTATCGGTCGCCAATTCGAACTGGCAGCCCAGGAGCGCGGCGTGGAAGCCCATGTTGCGCTGGGAACCCTGCGCTTCTCACTGTTTCATCTGCACCAGGGGCGGATCGCCCAACTGGCCCCCCTGTGTCGGAGCGTGACGGTGTACGGTGAAGCCGATGTCGAACCGCCAACCATCCCGAATGTCACGTTTGTCCCGCTGCCATCCGGCAGCCCGCTGAGCCAGGAGTGGTTCCTGGTTGTTGACAGTCCGGTCTTCTGGGGCGCAATGGTGACCCAGGCCATCGCCGAACGCGCCAACGGCGCGATGCGCCGTTATCAGTTTGAAGGGGTGCTGACGGCTGAAGAACGGGTGGTTAGTCGCGCCAGCTTGCTGCTCAGCCTGACGCGCGGTCAGGCGCTCCCTGAGATAACCCATCGCGATCCGGTGGCAAATGCGGCCCGCTGGGCCAGGATCGCCTATGCGCTGGCGATCCACTCTGAAGCGCGACGCCTCAAGCTGGTTGAGTGTCTGAGCAATCTGCCTGCCTTGCAGTCCCTGCTGGCCGAGGCCCCGCTGGCCTATGACCAGGTGGTGCCCCTGGCAATCGACGCGCTGCGTCGTTTTTATGGCACGGTGGGGGAGATACTCTACCGCTACCTGGATGGAGTCCTGGCGCCCGTGGCATGGAGCACCAACAGGACGTCGCCCCCACCCCACTCCCCGACGGAAGGGCTGGTCGGCCAGGCATTCCAGCAGGGTCAACTGGTCATGCAGTCGCTCGTGCCCACCGATCCGGAGTACGCTCTTCTGGGAGAGGCTGCTTCAGCGGTTGCCATTCCGATCAGTCCGCGTGGTGAACGCTGGGGCGTTCTGCTGATCGGGGAAGCAGAACCCGATCCGCACGAGGCAGAGGGACTGGCGCCGGCTGTCGGCCTGGCGACGTTGCTGGAGGAGTTGATCGGGAACAGTGCGCTTGTTACCAATCAACCGACGGTTGGTACGTCCACGTCAGCCCGGCCCCCCGGCGCGGCGCCAGTTACCGCACAGCCATCTGCGTCCCTGCCTGCCAGCGGCTTCCAGACACGGCCATCGGCGCCTGCGGCGACGGCTGGCGCCGCAGGTCAGGGAGCATCCACCGCGGCGCCCTTCGGGCCTGGCGGTCCTCTGCCCCCTGCCACGCCCCCGGCCGGCTCCGCCCCCGCCGCGGCGCCCTTCGGGCCTCCTCTGGCCGCAGCGCCCTTCGGCTCCGCCCCCGCCGCGGCGCCCTTCGGGCCTGGCGGTCCTCTGCCCCCTGCCACGCCCCCGGCCGGCCCCGCCC